>Ga0207111_10191_pt1 | contig 16159 bp, 20 predicted proteins | sample Alteio_BWMinHeat_71_FD_153577 | JGI IMG/M metagenome (GOLD analysis project Ga0207111, IMG submission 153577) | Enriched cells from forest soil in Barre Woods Harvard Forest LTER site, Petersham, Massachusetts, United States -... | ecosystem: Environmental > Terrestrial > Soil > Temperate forest >... | reverse complement strand
CATGTGCCCACACTGGGCAGAGATCAAGTAGAGCTCAATCGGGGTCATCTCTTTGAAGTGGACGGCCTGACACAGTATGGACACCGTTTTCTACGCGCCCTGATGGTGTTTTTCCTTTTCAACATAACCGCGACAGTAGACCATTACGCACAACTTGCGAAGCCCGGCAACCGCCTCTCGATCTTTCGCTGATAAGACCCCGAAGCTTGCCGGGCATTATTTTGTTCGCAGCAAACGTGGAGGCCACAAAAGCGCCCCGACGGAAAGCGCTTCTTCTAAGGTACGGCACCGTGCAGACAAACCGACCACCACATGTCTTAAAATTGCGGGTTTCCTTTTCGATCTCACTTTCCCAGGAGTGAGCCATGAACCCGATGAACAACTTCCGCAAGCAAGAGTTCCTACAGCCCTACACGAGCACAGCAACGTCGAATCCACGTTCTCGATGATGAAACGCAAGTTTGGAGATTCGATTCGAAGCAAGACAGATGCCCACAATCTAGTCGTTCTGATTCACGAAATGTACGAACTAGGAATTGACCCGGTGTTCTGGTCTAATGGATCGTCGCTTCAGTAACTTCACTACACGCTCGGAAAGGGACTTTAAGGGTGCTTTGTCCCGTGGTGTGGTACTTCCGATGCGCAAACTGCCCCGAGCGTACTCTTCTCCCAAATCAAAGCCTTCAAGAAAGATTTTCGTTTCAGAAATATTGCACCACTGATATCGCAGGATTAGTTCTTCTGTGCCACGGATGCAGCAGGCTGTGCGAGTATTTGGAATCCGACGTTCATCACGAAGAGTTACTGAATGGGGGCCGAATTCAAGACCCCAATATTTTTTGGAAAATAACCATCGAGTGCGCCAGCAAAAGTTGCGAATCTCGGACGGTAGTCTATATGCGAGCCGAACCAGACCTTCAAACACTGGTCGCCATAAGCCGGGTATTACTTTCCACGCCGATGGCGAAATTGCCCTGCGTACACGCTTTGACCATGCTCTGTCCGATACACCTAGAGCTGATACCAGACGAGATCGAAGGCTAGTCCGTACAAAAACTCGCTTTCCGAGAAGGACGCCAGGAACTGTTCGACCGAGAGCGGGACAGCGATCCCGATCTTTCTTTGTGGGACGGCTGCGTGAAAGCGTGCGAAGAATCTGCTGTTTAGCAGGTACTACGAGGTGACTCTGCCTTCGGTCTGTTCCTTCCAGCGATCCAAATCTCGAACGGCCTTCGTATATTCGTCCGTTGCCTTTCTCAGTTCTTCGTGAAGGTCGTCCGAGTTCAGCATGTCATCTTTCCCCCTGAGCACGGCGAGAATGTCCTTCATCTTTTTCTCCGCAGCTCTCACATCCTCGATTGTGGACATGGGGAATCTGGCAGCCATTCTACTCGCATTCGCAAACGCGCTCTAGCTAGAGGGTGCTGACAGTCAGCGCCCGAACTTCCTTGAAGAACGCTAATCTGCGGTGTTAGGATTCCTACACGTTCGCATCCCCGGCAATGCTCTCCCGATCCTGTTCGCTGCCGACCCGAGCTTGTCGGGACATTTCTTGGCAGATTCTGAATCTCACTTTCCCAGGAGTGAGCCATGACCCCCGATGAACAGGAAGAGTTGGACCGGCTCTGCCGAACTGTAGTCGAAGAGAAAAAACTCCGCCAAGCTGACCGAAGCGGGTACAACGCTGAATGAGTTCTTAAAGCGGAGGGAGCGTAAGAAGCCGAATCCCGGTCCCCTAAGAAGACCAGGCGCATTGGGAGCGTGAAAAAAAAGCGCGGGAATTGTGCTTTGGCTGCACGGTTCACTTCGACAGCCCCGACCGCGAAACCCAGACGTTTCCGTTGTGGCATCAGCATGGAGCAAAAAACGCCCCGACCGCAGTCAGGGCAATGTGGGAATCAGATTGTTGTGGCAGTCTACGCCGAAACCAACCGAGCGCAAATCGGGTTACGAAGTCAGCCTACTTCTCTTTCAGCATGATCTTCGCCAACCAAAGCGCGACGATCACTAGTCCGATGATAAAGAGTGCGGTCATACGGTGCCTTCCCGATTGTTGCGGGTTGGCCCCCGAGATTTAGTTTATTTGCTTCAGCGCAACGACATCCAGCCACATAAGAACCTAGCCTTGTATGCGGGTGTGAACCGCCGTGGCGAATGAGACCGAATTCTCGATTCTGAAGTTCTGTGGACAGAGTGCTGCTATTGCCGCTTGTCGGCGCTGCCACTTGAAGTTTTTCACGCCCTCAAAACTAATGCAAGAGGGGGTCGGGGCAGAAGAGTACCTTCGGAAGAAGTACGACGAACATTGGTGTGCAGTCGCAGTCGCGCATAATCAACAAAGACGCAAGCTCTTACAGCGGCGGAGATCATTCCTTTCAGCAAAGTGGTAGCGACCCGCCTCCGGCGTTGTGGCTTGGTTAGTCTTGAGACGTTCGATGGTCGACAACCGCAGGGGAGTCGGTGCCTCCCTCCGCAAATAAGGGATGCGGAGTGAATGACTCAGGTGGCTCCATTTCAAACTTCAGCACGTCGGAGGCTCTATAGCTATACTCTTTGCCGCACTCATCACACTGGACAGTAAAGGTGGTATTGCCAATAGGGCACGAGGTGTAGGCATTGGTTTCGCTTAGAGGGATTCTCTCCCTGTAATTTAGACTAAGACTCTTCCGAATGTGAAACAAACGATTCTTGCAGAGAACCACCCAAAAATAACGATTGTCTTCCCACATACCAGACTCTCCCAAGCGGTCGCGAAGTGGGCCGGAAGAGGGACTTTTGTGGCATGAAGGTACCAAGCCCAGATGGGGTTGTCAAGAAAACCGAACGATGGCACAGAACGAATGGGGGCGTAGACTAGAGCAGGGTGAGGGGGCAGTTCCGGGGCCGCGCTCATTCTTTCGTGCGCTGGGATCGGGCGCGGGCTGGTGTGGGTGAGAAACTTGATTTCCCTCGTCTCTCAACCGCTGCATGTTTCTGCATTCTAGGCGAAAATCGAGTGCCGAGACACTTCTGGGATGGACACCAAAAGGCCTCGTCGGGGAATACAATGTGACCGCAACTCTCACAGATCTGACGAGCATTTTGGAGAGCTCTCATGACTTTGAACTCACTTCCCGAGACGCAATAGGGACAGCGTGGCTGTTTGATTTTCTCCCCCATTATTCCATTTCGGCTCAGGTGCTTGATTTGCCGTATCACTCTGCAGTCGCACTCCCTCACGACGTAGCATCTTGGCCAGAGCGCCGCTGGTGTGTGGCCCGCTCTAGTGCTGCATTCAAAAACCTCAAAGCTTTGGATAACTGGATTCGATTGTCGTAATCTTGCAGGATCTCTGCAGGATAAGCTTCTCCAAGCGATTCCATGGTTCGCACGAGCACGCTTCTGGTCTGGAGAATTTCGCCATGACGCGCCCTTAAATCCGCGCCGGCTTCTCGTAGCGACTCCATGATCTCTCCACCAAAACATTCCCCGTTGGAATTCGCTCGAAGCATGATCCGCTCAAGCGCTCGCTCAAGGATTCGAGGGGCCATGTCTGGCACCATGTTCGCCATCGCATTCTCCTCTAGATCAAACCCAGATGAACCTGGCATCGGGAATGGTGCTCTGAGTAGTCTAGTGATGGTGAGTGCGAGCCCGCATGGCACGCTCGTATGGGGGAAGCAACCGAAAGTCACCGAGCGTTGAGTGACCGACGTAATCGGCCGGTAGGGCGATACAGATCAGAGTCAGGCCGCGATTTTGCGCAGCAGTTCTCTTGCAGTGGAAATGAGGAGTGCTGCTGAATCTGATTTCGAAATGACTGCGGACGCCCCGGCTGCAAACGCCTGCTTTTCAATAAACGAGTCGATATGAGCAGAGAAAAGGATGATTGGCACATCGGGCATTATTTTCCGAAGAATCCGTGTCTCCGCCAATCCATCCATTAGGGGCATGGAAAGATCGGTCACGATGAGCGCCGGACGATACCATCGTGCTTTTGCAATTGCATCGCGGCCATCTTCAGCTTCCGCGCAGACTTCGAAGTCTCCTGCCCGTGTAAAGAGTTCGCAAACCGCGCTGCGAACTGCCGAACTGTCATCGACCACCAGAACGGTCCGCGCAGCCACTTTTCCACCTCCCTAGGGTTGATATGTGCCAGAGTTTAGTATCAGATGCATAGCCACCTCGCGTATGTTTTCGTCTGCATCCACGCAACGAAACGAAATTTCCTCTACAGTGTGTAGGGTATCGAACAAAGTCGGCAAGCGTGGTAGTGATCACTGTTTCTCCAAAACATTCGGGGATTGGGCTTTCCAATGCCATCTCGCCGACTCGAAGACCGTATAAGGGAGCTTTGTGCCAAAGCTACAGCTACGAAAGACCAGCAGGCGTTGGAAATCATTCTGACGGAGCTTCGGTCAGCTATGCATGAGGCACTACAGCGGGTCAGAACCAGAGCAATTGCGATTCTGGACATTCGCTATGCGCAACCAAGTGAAAGGCGTAACATCCTGTGACCCTTTAGTTAGTGATCTTTCGTCACCCCATCATCTTCGTGACCAAGCACATCACGACCTGCCGTGCTATTGCCGGTGAGTTCACCCACCACCGTGCCGAGGCCGCGTCTTCTGGTTAGGGCTGAGTTATTTGCCTAACGTCTTCTGAAATTGCTGCATTCCTGCCAACAAGCCCTGCGGTGTGATCTGCTTTTTGTAGACGCGCAACGTTGTGTCCATCAGTCCATCGTCTTATGCCGCAGCAATGCTTGAGCAACAGCGTAGTTGCCGCCCGTTGCTTCAATGACAGTGCAGGCACCACGGCGACTGGCATACAACCCTTTCCACGTGACTCCTGAAGCCTTCGGCGCCCTCTCACAACGATCACACTCTTTCTCACCCATCACGTGCGGCTTCGGCTTACATCCGATCACTCGTCCACCGGCTACTGTATCTTCCCCCACGTCTTTCGTTCGGGCCGTTTTTCCATTGGAGTTCCTCGCCATCTCTGACTGGTCGAGTGATAGTAAATGTGCAGTCGGGGTTCCGAATGTAGATGCCCGAGTCGACAACGATTCTATCGGGTGACTCTACCCCTCGGAAGGATCGGGAGGAGTAGAGTTCTATCGCTAGTGCTATGGCGTCGGAACACAGTTAAGCACGATGTTCGTCACGTTCGAGGCCACGATCGTGCCCGAGACGTTTGATCGCAGAGCAGACGATTGAGCCGATTATGCCATCCCAGCTCATTCGCGTCTGGATCGTGCCTTCCTTCGTTGTCGACTGCGGGGCGCCGGCGTGCTCATACTTTATTTGGGGTGTGACTTCAGGCCTTGGTGAGTGGCTATCGGCTGCACAATGGTGGTATTGACCGCGGGGTTAGCAGATGGCACTCTCTTAACGTCATACATTGGCGTTGGCGAGCGCCTAAGGTTGGCGAGAATCAAGGAGCCGGGTTCCCGGCAGCACACGTAATTGAACGGCGGAGTAATTAAGACTAACGCTCCATCCCCCTTCTCCGGTCGGAGGTCCTTGGGCTCACTGTCCACGGCCCCATTTCCTTTACGGGAGGAGCAGTGGTTTGGAAGCCTTAGCATTGCTGAATCAAAAGAAGACTCTAGTACCGGGGTTCCCGCTGTTCTCAGACGTTTCCCCGAGCGACTGCGCCAGCATTATTTCCGCTGGCCGCGAAAAGCACTACCGGCGCAAGCAAACGATCTTTTCGGAGGGTGATCCTGTCCGGCAAGTGGTGTTTCTGCTCTCCGGCTTCGTCAAGATCATACAGGTGGGTTCGAACGGCGACGAAGTCATCCTCAGAATCAACGGTGTAGGTGAGATCGTGGGGGCTTTTCGGCTGTCCATAAATCACCACCATTGCTCAACGGCGCAGGCTATTCAACCGTCTACAGCAGTCGTCTGGGACTCGGCCACCTTCGAGAGGCTACTTGAGCGTTTCCCCGCCTTCCGCCGCAACACGTTTCGCGCGCTGGAGGAGCGGCTGCAGGAGATGGAGCAACGCTTTCGAGAAGTTTCCACCGAGAAGGTAGGCTCCCGCCTCTGCTGCGTCTGTCCACCCGCCTGGGACGCACCGTCAATGGGGGGTGTCTGGAGATCAGCCTTTCCCGGTCGGAGCTAGCCCAACTGACGGGCACGACCCTTTTCACAGTGAGCCGCCTGCTCTGCCAGTGGCAAAAGTTAGGAATCGTCAGTATCGGCCGCGAGGCCGTTTTGGTTCTTGACCTCGACGCCCTTACGCAGCTCACACTAAGCGAATGATTGAGTGAATGGGCGACGTTGCAGTTTCATGAAAACCCCGCACCCCTCGGTTGTTCGGTGATCGTGCTGTGCTAAAGCTCATTCCCGTTAAATCCGGTCCGCCCGAACAGCGCAGGTCAAGATCGCAGAACAAGGAAGAAGCGTCTGACCTGACCGAGTTCGTTGGCCACATTGGGCTCTGTCGCGTCTGAAATCCCCCATGTTGCCCCCCGGAGGAACCGGCGAGGAAGTGTCCTCCCCGTCGCCCCGCCTCTTTGCAGGACCGTTGAGTCGGACAGCATCTTCAAGTAGGACGCCAAGGCGTAGAATCGGAGCTTCATTCGGCCGATCAATGGCAGTCCATCGCGATTCTCTATTCTCTCGGATATTCAAATCAAGGAAGCCGCGATTGCTTGGTGTAATCTGCAACAAGCCTGTCCCGATTGAGAGCGCTAAAACCTACTCGGAAGATCAATCAGTGCACGAAGAGTGCTATTTTCAGAAATTGAAGATGAAACGAATTAGAGACGGCCACGGTTAGTGAACTGAACTCACACGCTTATCAACCGCATGTTCTGCACTCTCGGCGAAAACCGCGCGGCGAGACATTTCTGACATGGTCACCAAAAAGCTTGGTCAGAGGGGGATTCAATGGGCCCGCAATTCTCACAAATCTGACGGCCATTTTCTACAACTCTCATCATTTTGAACTCGTTTCCCGAGACGCAATAAAGGGGAAGCGATCAGAACGTGAAACGACCACCGACTGTCGGAGCAAAGTTGTTGTTGCTGAAATAGGGGACGCCGGGGCCATGCGGAATGGCGATGGCCAGACCGCCGCTCACCCAGGAATACGCAATTCCGGCAAAACCGTCAAAACGCTTGGTGAAGTGATGATCCGCATACAGTGACCCCTCGTTGAGGGTGCCCGCGCAGGAACTGCGGAAATTTCCGGGTACGCAGGTGGGCGGAACACGGAAGGTGTTCTGCCGCTGTTGATACCAGGAGAAAGTGAAGTCGGTTTTGCTGCGGTAGGTGTACTTCACGCCCGTCCACCAGAGATTGACCAACTTTTCAGAGTCAAGATTGTGGTCTTCGACCCCACTCATGAAATAACCGCCCTGGTCCGAGGCGCCAACTCCCAACGGGTTCTTTGGGTTGTTCTGCCAGATGTATTCGTAACCGGCAAAAAACTTGAACGGGTCCCACGCATACTTGGCAGCGACCATAATTCCGTAGTTGTCGGTCACGATGCCATAGACGGTGTCGTTCGGGTCGATCAGATTGGTTCCCGTGATGGGGTTGGTATTGATACTGTCGGTGGTCGACTGATAGGGCTGCGTCGGACTCTGAGGCCCCAGCAAAGGGTTCAACACGCTGATCGCCTGGTTGTAATGTTGGGGAACGATGTCGGCGGAGAACTTGCCGTAGTTTACGCCGAGGTCGAATCCATAGGCGTTGTTATGCGCCGATTCAGGCGTACAGGTGGTCGCACTCCAGGTTGAAGAGGCCGAGTAGCAGCCGGCAGAACCGTCGGCGAATTTATACATCGCACCGAAATGAACCGGGCCAACGGTGAGGCGATACTTCAAGGCGTCATCCCAACGGCTGTTCTCGGTGTCGCCACCGCCTGCCATCGTGCCGTTATATCCGATGAACGAAAAGGCATAGCTGCCGCCGGCCGGATCGTAAAGGAGCATCGCATCGGTGCCGAGAGCGCGCTGACGACCGAAGGTCAATGTGCCAAAATGCGACGACGATATGCCGGCATAGATTTCGTCATTGAAGGGTTGGCCCGCGCGCGCGCCGTCGATGGCGTACGAATAGCTGCTCCGGGGAAGGCCGTTGTTGATGATGTCGGTCTTTGATGCGTTGGCGAGCAGGCCGGACTGCGGATTGATACCAGTGGAAGCGTTGAACACAACCGACCAGCCAGGCCGAAACTCTTCCTTGCCCCTGATGCCCAGACCCGTCTGCTGCAGGTTGTTCGGAGCGATGAGGAATCGATGTTGAAAGCCGTTTCGGTTCACCAGAGATGCGCCTTCATAGTTATAGCCGTTTTCCGGTAAGCCGTGACTGACCCAGCCGACGCCAATGTCATACGCACCGTACAGCGTGATGCCGTGCCAGGTCAGCGTGCAATCGGTGGTGGCGAACTCGTGGCCGCTCGTGCAGGGATCGGGCGTACTCTGCTGAGCAAAGGTCAAGGATGACGAAAACAAAAAAACAACCGCTGCGATAAACAGGAAGGCCTTGCGCATTTCGACCTCGAAAAACTCTCTTGGTTTGGGACAGAAGTCGCAAGTGTACATTGGATACGATTCTATTGTCCAGAAGTGTACGATATAATCTTGTTGCAACGAGCGCATGAGCTAAACTTGTGCGGATGAGATGAAGTTGACCGGGAATTTCGTTGCCGTTACGATTGCGTCCCGATGCGGAAGAACGGCAAATTCGAAGGGAGTATTGAGGAACTGCTGCGGCTGCCAGATGCAGCTTTGCAACTGGGAATCAGCTTTCCCACGATTAAGCAGTGGATTTACAAGAAGAAGATTCGAAGCAATCGCACTACGGGAGGACATCATCGTATCCCGCAGAGCGAAGTGGACAGATTGCTTTTCAGGACACGTGGCAAGACCGAGCTGCAACGCAAAGATGAAATGCGGCGCGTCAGTGGGCGTAATCAGCTTGTGGGACGAATTGAATCCGTGCAGATTAGCGGTCTGTTGGCTGAGGTCAAGCTTTCAATCGGTGGTCAGCAAGTCACGTCGATCATCACGGCACACTCTGCCAGAGAAATGCAGCTAAAGCGGGGACAGACTGCCGCGGCGCTTATAAAGGCTACAGAAGTAATGATCTTGCGAGTATGATCCATGAAGAAATGCCTCCTTCTCTTTACATTGATCAGCCTGCTGCTGAGCGCCGCACTGGCGCAATGTCAGCAACTCACGATTCAAACAGAGAACGGAAAACAGACCGTCTTGACAAGGTCAGACGTTGAGTCCCTGCCACACGTCAAGGTCACTACTCACGGCTCCGAGACCTCTGCAACATTCGAAGGAGTAGCGCTGAGCGCTGTTCTCGAAAAGGCAGGCGTCGAGTTTGGTCATTCCATGCGAGGGAAGCGTTTGGCTTCCTGCCTGCTGGTAGAAGCTGCAGATGGCTACCGTGCCGTGATCGCGCTTCCTGAGCTTGATCCCGATTTCACAAACAAGGAGGTTATCCTTGCGTATTTGGAGGACGGGAAGCCGCTGGACGACAAAACGGGGCCATACCGAATCGTCATTCCTGAGGAAAAGAGGATGGCTCGTTGGGTGCGACAGGTCACCATACTCAAGATTGTGGATGTGCAGTAGGATTCAGTCCTTCTGAATCATTACCTCAGTGGCTTTAACGACGGCGAATACAGTGTCACCCTTCTTGAGTTTCAACTCGTCAGCACTGCGACGGGTGATAGCGCTCTCGATCAGATTGTCGCCTACGCGCACGACCACGTGCGCCATGACATCACCCAATTGGACTTCTTCGATCGTTCCACGCAACTTGTTTCTGGCTGAGATTGGCATTCATTAATTATAGACTTTATAGGAGAGGGTGTATGAGCAAGCGGACATGGGACCTGATAACGCTTCTGGGGATCATGTTTGTCGGTCAATTTTGTGCAGCCCAAGCGATCACCGTGGCTGCCGCAGCCGACCTTCAGTTTGCGATGCAAGATGTCGCAGCCGGATTCCAAAAGGAAACGGGGAAAGAAATAAAGCTGATCTACGGTTCATCAGGCAGCTTCTTCCAGCAGATTCAGAATGGTGCCCCGTTTGACATATTCTTTTCCGCGAATCTGGACTACCCGAAGAAGTTGGAATCGTCTGGACTGACAGCTTCTGGAAGCTACTACCAATACGCGAGGGGCAAGATCGTGGTTTGGGTCGCCAACGATTCGAAGATCAACATCGACTCGGGGCTGAAATCTCTACTTGACCCATCCGTGAAGAAGATCGCCGTTGCTAATCCACAGCACGCCCCTTACGGGCAGGCAGCCGTCGCAGCGATGAAGAACGAGGGGGTCTACGAGAAAGTGAAGGACAAGTTCGTCCTTGGCGAAAATATATCCCAAACAGCATCGTTTGTGGTGTCCGGTGCGGCCGACGTGGGCGTGGTCGCACTGTCCCTTGCTTTGTCTCCCAACATGAAAAACAAAGGACGTTACAGAGAAATTCCTACTACTGAGTACCCACCCATCGAGCAAGCGTGCGTCATTCTCAGCTCGTCGAAGGATAAAGACACCGCAAAGCAGTTTTTGTCATACATCAAGACGGCTGCGGTTGCCGACACTTTGAAGCGGTACGGTTTCGACGTGGCAAATAGCTCGAGTGCGAAGCCTTAAAGGAATATGCATCTCTATATTGTTGCCGGTTGCAAGACAAAGAATTGTGCGACGGCTCACGTGCTCACCTATCTGGGCGAAAAGGAAAGACTCCGGCAAGTGTCGAGCGTTGGATGTCGTATCCGTTAATGATTGGGTGTCCGGCCTGTGGGAAGACTTATGATTATGCTGATTCAGAGGACACGTTCCAGCAAAAAGAGCTCCCTTTGGATCCGCCAATTGGATACGCCGATTGCCTTGCAGGACCAGGCGAGAACGAGACCTGCTCGTCTGGATGATTTACAAAACCAAGCGACCGCACTCCGCCCCACCTCAAAATCCACACGTCTCCACTCAACGTCCCCCCGCACTCGACAACAAATGGACGCACGATCCAGACAGGAATGAGCTCTGTTGCGATGAGTTGATCTGAGGCTGAGGCAGAGATGATTTGATGTGAGTCCCAGTCCAACACGATTTCAGAGAGGGGGGCTCTGGGACCATGTCTTTCCCTTCTCCCCCCGGCCATTTGACGGGGTTAGCTACTTGAAGGGAAAAGTGTCCCACAGTACCTTCCAAGCAAACATCCTTAAGAATGAGTAAACCAGCGCGCGAGCGTTCACCGTCCCCAAAACGCAAGCACAGATCAGCTCTAGCTCAGCTCAGATCAGATCAGATCAACTCAGCACCCGAAACGATACGAGCAGGATCGGACGAGGGGGCGAGGCGGATGAATTCCGACAGACTGAATATTTCAGGAAACGCCTCCTCTTCATAAACGGTCCCCATTGAGGAGAGTGTTGCCGTCTTTGGTTGCGGCATAGAGTGGGCGGTCTGGCGGTCCTCAACTCCAAGAAAGTGCAAAAGAAGATCAAAACGAAATCAGCGCAGAAAAAGGTAGAAATCGCACAGTCATTGCACAGAAGCCCCGCAGTGCGTGATGTTCTTCACTTCTCTCGGGCCTGCAAATGGTTGATTTTGTGAGGTCGGAAATCGGCCTCAGATGATGAGAACCGGTGCCAGAGTCCGAAGGTAAGGCTTACTCAATGCGTCAGGCGCGGATGACGGCCTCCCCCAGCGGATCACCGCGCCTGACGCGGCCCCCCGGTAGCTGGTGGGTGGCAAATGTCGAACCGAGGCGAAGTATGTGCTCAGGATGACTCGTTGTCTTTGCTCTTGGACAAAGAGTCATGCCCATTGCCTCGGCCCTGAGCGTAACGCTTGTCTGCTCTTCAGACAACTTTCAGGTTGGTTAAACTATTCTTCCCACCCATGTGGGGTGTTTTAAAGGTCGTTGGAATCGTCATCGCGGTCTTTATCGCGATCTACACGATCTTTGATCTAATCACTCATCGTCGTGACTGATTAGGGACTACCGCCTTTGCGCTTGCAGCCACTTCCAACGAGGTTCTGAGCCAGGTGAGGCCCCTGAACCTCGGGTGCTGCCTTGTTAAAAAGTGGGGTAATCGAGGAGCACAATGAACGAACGTGAACAATACATGTTGAATGCTTTGCGGGTGATTGCTTCCTATGGCAGAGAACAACCGAAGCTTGTGTTGCGTGAGTATATGAGAGAACACAAGATTAAGTGGGATAACGAAGAAGATGTTAAAGTGTGGATGCGTCGAATTGCCGAAGATGCTGTCAAGTATGCAGCAAGTGTCGGGTGATGGGGGAGTGGATGTTAGTTAGTCACCAAACACTGCGACATCACAGGCTCGCCAACTCTTCCTTAATGGCCTTCACGTGGTCCATCTTTGCCTTCAACTCAGGGTCTTGCTCGCAGCGTTCCAACATCTCACGCAGTGCGTGGTTCGCGGCCTTTCTCTTGCGTTTGCTTCGCCACTATGCAGTAGTGCGACATCCTCCCCATTGTCGATCTGTTGGCCCCTTCAGCAATGGATAGGACCTTTTGCGAAAGAAACGAGCGCGGATGACGCTGCCCCAGAAGCATCACCCACGCGCGGGGAGGCCCTCGGTCAGGTAGGTCTGTGGGTGAGGGCAATCGCGCTCAAAGTATGGGAGTGGCATGAAGCGTTGTCGTTGTCCTAGGTCAAAGAGCCAGGCGTCGTCAGTCTCTGGGCCACAGGAACGCACTCGGCGAGGTGCTGACTCGCATCGCCGATCATCCCATCAACCGCATCGAGGAACTCCTCCCTTGGAACATCGCCGCCACTCTTGGCGCACGCCGTCGAACAGCAGCCTAGCCTGAAGGGCACAATAACTTCGCTGTCAATCCTCAACGCGGGTACACACCGGACGCTAACCTAGGTCCTATTCTCCTCAGCGACTCGCACCGGCAACAGTTTGGCCTCGCTCCGCCGTCTCAGTCGCCCTGCCCGATACAGCCTGCACCAGTTGAAGACCAGATTGGCGTTGACTCCGTGCGCCCGTGCACCCGCGCCACCGATGCCCCCTCGGCCAATGCCTCTCCCACAATCCGCTGCTTCTCTTCCAGCGTTCGATACTGTCTCTTAGTTGGAACGGGTTGCTTGTAAGTGTCCATCATCGCTCCACGTGGACACTATCGTTGCTGTCCACATCGCGAGCTTGACTTGCGATTACACCCTTGTCCAGACGGTCAGAGGCGGACGGTTACGTAAGCGTCGTCACCCTAAGAGAACCTAAGCTGCTGCGTGGTTCTTCCTGCAGTGGGTACGGAGGGTATTGGTTTTCTCCGTCATGGTCATATCACACTGCCCGCGTAGAGAGCGGACCTAACCTATCGTGTCATTCCAACGGAACAGGATAAATCCGTATCACTCCCCACAAGGGAAAGCACATCGCAAGATGGGCCGATGGCGGTGCGGACATGAGAGGAAGGAGGAAGCGAATGCCGCTCTGTAACGGAACGGATATCCCCACAACGTTGATCCGAACAAATGCGCCTTCATCACGCCGTTCTCATCTGAACGCGATCAGTGGATGCGGTCAAAGTGCATCAACATCCATGACCCTCAATCACGCATATACGAACTTGCCAAGGAATACGATGGACGCAGAACTGTGCCAAAGAATTTCTTCATGCTTCTGGAGTCCTACCAAAACCATCCGGAAGCTAAGAGCCTCGGACCGGACGGATTACAAAATCCGACAGTCTTTTGCGAGAGTAGCGGCCGCAATACCCCTAGAGACCATGGGAAGCCCTTGCCAATCCGCGAATGGCAGCAACGTTACGAACGCTACCTCGACTTGACTGGCAGAAAGGAAATGCTGCGCGGGGCGTTAGAAATATACTTCGGCAAACACAAGGACAAGACTTTCGGTCCATTAGTTCCTACGATCTTTCATCAGTACTTCCGTTGAAACGAGACTTTGGGAACGGCGCCAGATGTTGCGAACAGTACGTCTGATTTCTCGCGCCCTGCGGTCCGAAAGTATTTCCGGCGATCGAACTTCTATTTTGGCTGAAACGCGGGAAGCCCAAACTGCCAGAAAAGGAACGCCACCTCATCAGCGAACTCGGCATCGCGCTGCGACTTGGTCGAACCCATACCGTGTCCGGCGTCATAGTCCACGCGCATCAGAACAGGCTTGCCGCTGTTGGTGGAAGCCTGCAACCGCGCGGTCATTTTCGCTGCCTGCCAGGGTGCAACGCGCGGGTCATTTACACCTGTGGTCAGCAACACCGCCGGATACGCTGTGTTCGCCTTCACATGCTGGTAAGCGTCCATTGCAAGAAGCGCCTTAAAGCCCTCTGGCTGTTTGACTGTGCCGAATTCCGGAATATTCGCGGGACCGCTCTCCATCAATTCGGAACGCAAAGTGTCGGAGTCACCCACACGTATTAGCGCAGCCGCGAAAAGATCGGGACGTTGGGTGATCGCGCCTCCAATCGTGATACCGCCGGCACTGGTTCCTTCGCCCGCTAGCTTCGTGGTCAAAGTGTATTTATTGTCGATCAGATACTGCGCACACGCCAAAAAATCATCGATCGTGTGCTGCTTCGTCAGTAGTCTTCCGTCGTTATGCCAATCCTCGCCGTATTCTCCGCCACCGCGCACGTGCGCAACAGCGAAAATGCCACCCTGTTCCAGGAACGCCAGCATGGTCGGACGGAACGTCGGATCGAGCGTGATTCCGTAAGAACCGTATCCTTCTAGCCACGTCGGACGCGAGCCATCAGTCACGATTCCCTTCTGATGGATGATGGAAAGAGGCACTATCGTACCGTCCGCGCTTTTAGCCTTCACCTCTTCCGACTCGATTTTTGAGAAATCTACGGGAGACGGAGGGACGATGTGCGTATCATGAGCAGTCCCGTTTGCGCTGAGAGCATACCAGAGCGGGGACTTAGTCCAGCTGGTCAATTCCAACCAAGCACCCGCCTCGCTCGGGTGGGTGAACATGCTCTGAATAGCGCCGTCAAAGGGCAGTTTTACCGAGGCTGCTTCTCCGGCGCCATAGGGTAAGCGGCGCAGACGTCCAATACCACCATCGAGATCCTGGACATAGAGCCCGTCGGCCGCCGCCGCAATATTTACCACGACCACATCGCTGGGGGGGACCACTAGCATAGCCTTTGCAAGATCCGGATGCGACAGGCTAGTGCGCACCACCTTGTAACGGGATGCGTCTTTGTGTGAAAGCAGGAACAAATCGTCACCATGCACATCAAAGCCGGTAATGTCTGCGGAATCGTCGGCGACTTTTTTCCAGACTGTGGATGCCGTCGGTGTGCCCTCGAATGGGGCAACGTAAAAGTCCTTCTCGTTCTTAACTCCGTGAACTACCACTCCTACCATCGCCTTTGGAGCCGCCGGAGAGTACACGATTGCGGAAAAGTCGTCGTCCAGTACTTTGACTCCTTCGCCCATACCGTAACCAAAGACCTGAGGATCTTTCTCCGGGTCCGATCCCAAGGTGTGACGGTAGACACGCACTTTCTGATACTTGGCGGTAGGGAGTGCATCAGGCCCAAGCCTCTGTAGACGCGGAATGAAAAAACTCTTGCCGTCGGGAAGCCAGCTCGGCTGCCCGAACTGTGCTCGATCGATCACATCAAGAAGAACTTTACCGCTGGACGCCTCCAAGATGTGCAGAACACTGTCTTCCGAACCTCCGGGAGAAATGCCGTAGGCGACATATTTGCCGTCGAGCGAAGGCTGAAAGTAGTCAATGGAATAGTGCTTTCCGTCACTCGTCGTGAGCTTTTCTGGATCTACCAGCAGGCGCTCGGAAGCGTCCACCACATCGCGTACGTAAAGACGGCGATTGTCGGAACCGGCTTCCGCCTTCAAATAAAAGTAATGACCGCCCCAGACTTGTAGGTTGTAAACAACCGAGCCGGCATTGTCGAGGGCTTTGACCCTCTCAAGTAGGTTGTCGCGTCCAGGAATCTTCGCGAGGGCCTCGCGCGCATAATCGTTCTGTGCCTTCATCCACCTGACAACTTCGGCGTCCGACGTCTTCTCCAGCCACCGATAAGGATCTACAACCTGAGTCCCAAAATAGTCTTCGGTAACGTCGTGCCTGGGAGTGTCGGGCAGTTTGGCTTGTCCGAAAGCCAGCGCGGAAACAAAAAGGGCGAGACAAATAGCAACAGACCATTGTCGCATAAAGCCTC
>Ga0207111_10190_pt1 | contig 16212 bp, 19 predicted proteins | sample Alteio_BWMinHeat_71_FD_153577 | JGI IMG/M metagenome (GOLD analysis project Ga0207111, IMG submission 153577) | Enriched cells from forest soil in Barre Woods Harvard Forest LTER site, Petersham, Massachusetts, United States -... | ecosystem: Environmental > Terrestrial > Soil > Temperate forest >... | reverse complement strand
ATTCCAGCGCAGAGTTGATTTCCGAAGCACAAAAGTGCATACCAAGATTGGACATGCAAGGAACTGGCCAGGCTATCCCGCTCTGAAGGCCCGTCCTCGCGTTGGCAGTCATCGGCTCTCCGTACACGGCATAAATTTCAGCACTCCAGGTGCTGCCTTGACGACCTCGGTGCCTGTCCTATAATAAGCGCAGGTCACGTCCCGCTCGTGCGGAAATAGATTTTGAGTCTAGCCGACGTCGGTCTTGGTCCCTGAATAAAACTCAACATGCAAAACCTGGCGGACACTCGGACAGCACCCTCGTGCAGGGCAAACTCCGATTCCATTGCTGTCACTGTGGTCGTTCCGACACGAAATGAGGCGCGCCACCTTGCGCGTTGTCTGGACGCGGTGCGACGCTTCTCCGAAGTCTATGTAGTGGATTCGCACAGCACGGATTCAACTGTTGAAATAGCCCGTGCTTTTGGTGCAGGAGTGGTGCAGTTTGACTACCAGGGAGGCTGGCCGAAGAAGCGGCAATGGGCGCTCGATTCGCTTTCGTTCGAGAACGATTGGGTCTTGCTTTTGGATGCTGACGAGGTTTTGACGACGGATTTGTGTAATGAGATTGGAGAGGCCATTCGCGATCCCAATCTCAGCGGGTACCAAGTTTTCCTTCGGATCAATTTTCTGGGGAAGGAACTTCGCTTTGGAGGAAACGGTTTCTGGAAGCTGTCTCTTTTTCGGCGCGTCAAAGGACACTTCGAGTGCCGCTTGAGAGACCAAGATCACTCGATGAGTGATATCGAGGTTCATGAGCATGTAGTCGTGGAAGGTCGTGTCGGCAAACTGCGGCATGCTCTGCCCCATCACAATGTTGAATCTCTTGACCGGTATTTGACGAAACACAATGAATATTCAAACTGGGAAGCGAGGGTTCTTTCGCAGGCGGCGGAGCAAGCTGACGAATTGCCTCCCGCATTGTTTGGGAATCAGGCGCAGCGCAGAAGGTGGTTGAAGAAGCGCTATTTTGGGCTGCCGGGCTCACCGATCTTTTTCTTCTTGTACAAATACATATTACGTTTGGGTTTATTGGACGGAGTGCCAGGTTTGATCTATTGTGCTCTCCAGTCAACACATTTTTTCCACATCAAAGCGAAAATCTATGAAATAAAATGCACCGCGAGATCTATAAGGTAGAGGAATAGGCAACCGTTTCACCATATCCACACAAGTCCGATCAGCAGGCGCAAGCTAACAGTTATTCGCTTGAACATCAGAGAAATAAATACACATTAGGGTGATGCCGCTGCCGCTTCAACCGCGGAAAGCATTGGAACAGAAATGAAAATTCTCGGACTTAACGCGTTCCACGGCGATGCTTCAGCCGCGTTGGTGCGCGACGGACAGCTTGTGGTCGCGCTGGAGGAGGAAAGGCTGAATCGCATCAAGCACTGGGCGGGACTGCCCGTTGGTGCGGCGAAAGCATGTCTCGAAGGTGCACAAGCAGACTATATCGCGATTTCACGCGATCCCAAGGCTCACCTGAAGGACAAACTGATGCGGGCCGCGTTGCGGCCACATCGCTGGTTGAACCTCAGTTCCCGTGCCATGAACAGTGTGCGCATCGCGCAGGTAGGCGACTTGCTCGCCGCTGAGGGGATTGCGTCACAGGAGAGGCGACCGGTGTACTTCGTCGAGCATCACCGGGCGCACTTGGCCAGTGCATTTTTCGCGTCGCCTTTTGAGGAGGCCGCTGTCGTTTCCATCGATGGCTTCGGTGATTTTAGTAGCGTGATGTGGGGCGTGGGGAAGGCGAATCAGATAGACGTAAGAGGCTCCGTCTCCTTTCCGCATTCGCTGGGCATTTTTTATACCGCGTTCACCCAATTCCTCGGCTTCGCCAAGTACGGCGACGAGTACAAGATGATGGGGCTGTCCGCCTATGGGGAGCCTCGGTTTGCCGAACAGGTGAGGCGAGTGGTCCGGACGGAGGGAGATCAGTGCCGGCTGAATCTGGACTACTTCACCCACCATAGTAAAGGCGTAGAGATGACTTGGTATGGCGGGGAACCGGTGCTGGGCGCTGTGTTTTCGCCTAGGATGGTGGAGGAGTTTGGCGATCCGCGGACCCCGCGGTCCGAGATCCACCAGAGGGACATGGACCTGGCAGCTTCTGTGCAGCTGGTGCTGGAGGAGAATTACTTCACTCTGTTGAATTTTGTCCAGAAGCAGACGGGTAAGGCCGTGGTTTGCTTGGCAGGTGGCGTGGCGTTGAATTGCGTGGCCAACGGCATGATCTTCGAGCGTACGAACTTTCGGGACGTGTACGTGCAGCCGGCGGCGCACGACGCGGGGACCTCGATTGGCGCAGCGCTGTATGTTCAGCATCAAGAGCTGAAGGTGCCTCGGTGCTTTGAGATGCGCCATGTGTACTATGGTTCCGAGTATACGGACGGTGAGATCCTCCGCGATTTGGAGGCCGTCGGATGCAAGTACCGCAAGGTTCCGGAGGAGGATCTGATTGGCAACACGGTGGAGGCAATTGCCCGGGGAAAGATCGTGGGATGGTTCCAGGGCCGCATGGAGTTTGGGCCGCGTGCGCTAGGGAACAGAAGCATTCTCGCGGACCCGCGCCGCAAGGATATGAAAGAGATTCTCAACAGCCGCATCAAATACCGTGAGCCATTCCGCCCGTTCTGCCCGTCGATTTTGGCGGAAAGGGTAGGTGAGTATTTCGAGACGGACTACCCATCGCCATTCATGGTGATGGCATACAAGATCAAGCCAAAGCAACGCGACAGGATTCCAGCGGTGACGCACGGGGACGGGACGGGGAGGCTCCAGACGGTGGAACGTGAAGTGAATCCGCTGTATTGGAGGCTGCTTCACGAATTCGAGGAAGTGACAGGAGTGCCAGTGCTGCTGAACACGTCCTTTAATGAGAATGAGCCCATTGTCCAAACACCGGCCCAAGCGATCGACTGCTTTCTGCGAACGCGGATGGACGTGCTGTCGATCGGTGGGTTCGTATTACACAAGGAAGAAAACGTTAATCTGAGCGAGAGTCGGGCGGCATTTGCGGAGGTGCAGAGAGGTTGAGTGCATTATTCGGAGTGGGGCAGCCCGCGGTGCAGATTTGCTGAAGAGGCGCTATAGAAGTGTTACGCTTGGGAAACACCGCGGGGCCGATTGAAGTATTAGCTAAGCATCCCCTCAATCATGAACATCTTGCTTCTGAACCAAGCCTTTTATCCGGACGTTGTCTCGACCGCTCAGCATGCGGCTGACTTGGCAAAGGGCTTGACGCAGGCTGGACACAAGGTCACGGTCGTGTGTAGTTCCCGAGGCTACGACGATCCGCATGTTCGGTTTCCCCAACGGGAAACTTGGAACGATGTCAATATCATCCGCATACGATCGACTGGATTCGGCAAAGCCTCGAAATGGCGTCGTGGGACCGACTTCGGCACATTCATGGCAATCTGCGCCCTTCGTTTGTGGTTGCTGCCGCGCTTCGATGTCGTAGTGGCAATGACGTCTCCGCCCCTCATTTCTTTCCTTTCGAGCTTAGCCGTGCCTAGCAGAGCGACCCGCCTCGTATTCTGGTCCATGGATCTCAATCCGGATGAGGCTATTGCTGCCGGATGGCTATCGGAGAGATCACTCGCTGCACGTGTATTGTCACGCATGATGTTGTACAGCTTGAAACGGGCTGCTGTCGTTGTTGCCCTCGATCGATTTATGAAAGACCGTATTCAGGCGAAGGGCATCCCCGCGGAAAAGATTCTGGTTGTGCCGCCCTGGTCACACGATGACAGCGTCAGGTTCGATCCAGCGGGCAGGGAAGAGTTCCGTGCCAACTATAAGCTCTCGGATAAATTCGTCGTTATGTATTCGGGGAACCATAGCCCGTGCCACCCGTTAGAGACCCTAGTGCAAGCGGCTGAGCGACTGGCGAAGAATGAGGACGTTGCTTTCTGTTTTGTGGGGGGCGGCAGCGAATTTGTCAAGGTGAAGGAGCGTGCGCGGGAGCGCGGTTTGCGCAACGTGGTGTGCATTCCTTACCAGCCGATGGAGAAGCTGTCGGGCTCGCTGTCGGCGGCTGATCTCCACGTGGTCGTGATGGGGGAGCCGTATGTAGGCATTGTCCACCCGTGCAAAATCTACAACGTGCTCGCCGTGAAAAAGACGTTCCTCTACATCGGGCCCAGTGAAAGTCACGTGACAGACATCATCGGACAATCCGATGGTTATGTTTCGGCTCATGGTGATGTCGAAGGAGTCGTCGCAAATATCCTGCGCGCAGTGAAGAACACCGCCCGTGATTTGCCGCGCGGACTTGAAGTGCAGAAATTGTTTTCAAAAGATCGGCTCGTTCCCCAGATGATTAGCGCCATTGAACAGGGTGACTGGCATGCAAAGTCAACTGGCTGCTGCGCAGCGTGATGAGGTTCTGTTCAGAATTATTTTTCCTTAATAAACATGGTATATAGCGGCGGTCGCAGCGGAAGTAGCAACCACTGTAGTCATAGCGACGGCGGTCTTCAAACGGCTACTCGGGACAAAGAGTATGTCGTCTGCAGAGAGGGGCATATCCGCAGTCTTCCCGCGCAGGATGGCCTTCAGTGGTACCGGTAATTCCCGCAACCCGCTCGGGGTCCGTCGCACCATTTTCGTGCCACCCACGGACGCAGCGTGTGTCGGTCCTCCCGCTGCTGCCACCACCCGCAACACTGTCATGGCATTGGCAGAGTTTAGGATATATCCACCTGGTTTGTTCACTTCTCCTAAGACGTAAACCATTGGTGCTTTGGCGGCGAACACGGTGTCACCGGGAAGCAATTCAATGTTGCTTTGTACTACTTCCGCCGGGTCTTGCGAAATCTCGACTTTAACAGGGTTTTCTGCGTCGCCTTTGTGCGAGATGGTAACTGAACCCGAGGCTCTTTCTGAAAGCCCACCAGCGGCCTGCAGCACGTCAAACAACCTGTGCGGACCGAGAGCGGAATAGAACCCTGGCTTGGCAACCTCGCCTGCCACCGAAATCCCGCTGCTGGTGAATTCCTTAGCGTATACGGAGACCTGCGGCTCGTTAAGAATAAGATGCTGGCGCAGCTGGGCCTCGATTTCGGCTTCCGCTTCACTGCTACTGAGACCGCCCACCCGAACATAACCGATCAACGGAATCGAGATATTTCCGTCGCTGCTCACCCGGGTGTGACCTGAAAGATCAGGCGCCCCGTACACTGTGACGTCCAATTCATCCCCAGGACCGAGGACGAGTGCCGGGGAATTCGTTTCTGTTCGACTGGCTTTGTCCGTCGTGGCTTGAGCTTGAACGGGGGCCGCCGGCGGTTCTTTTGAAGTGCCTTGCTGTCGCGCAGGTTCTGGCGGACTACCCAGATCCTGCGAAGGACTGCTGTTTTGTGCCACTGCTACCTGGAAAAAACCAAAAACGACTGGTACCACCGCCAAGGTCAAAAGTCGAAAGAAGAGACTCGATACACGATGCATAGAGGTAAACTGATTCTAATGCGGCACGGTGCAGACGCACAACCCGAGCTTCAGTTTTCTGCGTGGAAACGATCGAGGGCCACGCAGAGAGAGTCGGACGCAGGAAAACAATTGCCGCCCTGCATCTGCAGATGGTAATTTTGTGTTCAGTCAGAAGCACACCGGGGCGGGCGCGTCAGCACAACCTGCGGCCTGTGTGTGGAAGCGTACAGCCGAATCTAGAAATGTTTCGGACTTTAGTGCCGGTTTTCAGGAGAGAGAACAGTGGGTCAAACGGCTAGGGTCTTGGTAACCGGCGCGGGTGGCTTCATCGGTCATCATCTCGTTTCCTTTCTTCGCGCCGAAGGCTACTGGGTCAGGGGAGTTGACCTGAAGACGCCAGAGTTTTGTACCAGCGACGCCAACGAATTTGAGTTGCTTGATCTGAGGAAGTGGCAGGACTGCCTGCGGGCAACAACAGGGATCGATGAGGTGTATGCATTAGCCGCGGACATGGGTGGGATGGGCTTCATCTCATGCAATAACGCTCAGATCTTGCACAATAACTCTCTAATCAATCTTCATTGCATCGAAGCGGCCAGACAGAACCGCGTCAATCGATACTTGTACACTTCGTCTGCATGCGTTTATCCAGAGTACCGGCAAACGGAAACGAACTGCGTCGCCCTGAAGGAAGAAGATGCCTATCCGGCTGCGCCCCAGGATGCGTACGGATGGGAAAAGCTGGTCAGCGAGCGCCTTTGCATTAATTATCGGGAGGATTACGGGCTTGAAACTCGGATCGTCAGATTTCATAACATCTTCGGCCCACTCGGAACTTGGCAGGGTGGACGAGAGAAAGCGCCGGCGGCGTTGTGCCGCAAAATTGCCGCGGCACAACTCGAAGGCCTGAAGGAAATTGAAATTTGGGGCGATGGCGAGCAAACGCGGTCCTTCTGCTACATCGATGACTGCGTCATGGGGTTACATAAGCTAATGCGATCTGACTATCGTGAGCCTTTGAACCTCGGCCAAGATCGCATGGTGTCCATCAATCAACTTGCCGATATGATCGCAAATATCGCCGGTGTTCGCCTGACTAAAGTGCACGTTCCGGGCCCTCAAGGCGTACGCGGCCGGAATTCAGACAACACACGTCTCAAACAAGTATTGGGTTGGGAGCCACAGGTATCGTTGGAAGAAGGGCTCCGACGCACCTACTTGTGGATCAAGCAACAGGTCATAGAATTGGCCTCTGAATTCAGCTTTGGGATCGCGACTTTTCCTCCCCTACCCAGAACCAAGGAACGGCAGAGTCCTTCGGCAAAAAACACCTCCCAGCCGTAACCCGTTCGGGATGAGCGAGACGAGCATCTATCTCACGTATAGCTAAGTGCTGCCAAAGCCCCGCTGCGATCGCGGCTGCTGCCGCATACTGGGGTGTTGAGTTCGACCGATCGCGAAGGGAACTGGGCAGCCTCCGCGGCGAACACAGTTGTGGTTTGGACCGCGCGAATTGTTATTATGAATCACCGAGGCACAGGCGTATCTAAGAAAGGCGATTGCAACTCTTGATGGTGAGTTGTTATAGTTCTGACGACCTACCACTTCGCAAGGATTCTTAAGCTGTAGCAGGACTGGAGTTGGATCATACCCCGGCAGTTTGCCGGGCTGATCATGGTGGTGCGTTTGACGCTGCTTCTGGCTGCGGAGAGTATAGTTGACGCCCTTTTACCTGATCACTTTCGGACTGTCGCTGCTGTTCTCCTTCGTTCTTACTTGGGGCGTCCGCAATCTAGCAATGGGTCGCGGCTGGGTAGCACCGCCGATTCAGGATCGCGACCTACATAAAGCTCCGTTGCCACGGTTAGGCGGAGTCCCTGTATTCCTGTCCTTTCTGATTGGCGTTGCGGTTACGTTGTTGGCCAGTCTGCATTTCCCGAAGTTGGCGGCTGAACTCCCGATTCGAACCCTTCTCACAGTTCTCGTACCGGGTGCTCTTATTTTTCTGCTAGGCCTCTACGACGACATCCATTCCATCGGCCCGTACACCAAGTTTGCGGTTCAAGGTGTTGCTGCAATCATGCTGTTTGCGGGTGGTTTGCGGATTCTCGAGCTGCCAGTGCTGTTTGGTGCGCGGCATTTGCCGTGGTACATTGGCCTTCCGATCACAGTGCTGTGGGTCATTGGGATTACGAATGCATTTAACCTGATCGACGGTCTAGACGGACTGGCTGCCGGTTCCGCACTATTCTCCACTTTTGTCGTTTTTGTGGCAGCAATCTCCAATGGTTCGTCACTGGTCTCCCTCCTGGCCATTGCCTTGGCTGGAGCCATCCTGGGATTTCTCCGTTTTAACTTCAATCCTGCGACCATCTTTCTCGGTGACAGCGGAAGTTTGTTCATCGGATTCATGCTGAGTGCCCTGGCATTGGAGGGCGCCCAGAAGGCCCCTACGGTGATTGCCGTCGCTATTCCGGTCGTCTCCTTCGGTCTGCCGATTCTTGAGACCACTCTGTCCGTCCTGCGGCGCTTGATTAGCGGTCAGTCCGTATTCAAGGCGGATCGTGATCACATTCATCACAAGCTGCTCCAAAACGGCATGTCGCCCCGCCAAGTTGTGATCGCCCTCTATGCGGTGTCGGCTCTGTTCGCCCTGCTCAGTCTGTTTCTGCTGTGGCCTGGGAGAGATACGCTGGGCTTGGTGCTGGTCGTGATCGGCGCGTGCGTCTGGTTTGGCGTTCAGCATTTAGGATACCTGGAGTTTTGGGAAATCCGGCGGGTGGCGCAACGCACAATCGAACAGAGAGGTATATTTGTCAATAATCTTGCCATTCGCCGGGCCACTGAGGAGTTGAAAGACGCCAGCGATTATGTTCAGGTATGTCGCATTCTAGAGGCCGCTTTTTCGACCAATGATTTTGACGGGTTCGAATTGAGCATCCAGGCCCAAGCGGTAGAACCTCCGACCATCGGCGACAAATGTTTTCGTATGAAACCGGGAGAGAATCTATATTTCGAATGGAGTAAGCCCGGCGCTCTGAAGGTTTGCGACGACTGGCCGGGTTGGAGTCTTGGGCTGGAGTTGGTTACGTCCTCCCATCGATGGCTCGGCTCGATGAAAATCTACCGGTTCTACGCGGACCGCGCCCTTCTTGTAGACTCCAATCTGTTGACCGCAGTTTTCCCGGTCGTTCTTTCCGATGCACTGGATCGTGCTCTCAACTCCAAGCAGAGTGGGGTCCCCGAAGCGACAGCCAGCACGGACTTGATGGCCGAGGAAGCTAGTTAACGGTTTTCCTGCCCGCGGATAGAGCCAACACCAGGTCACAAACCTATTACTGACAAAAAACCTCGCCGACGGCTTTTTCATATCTCCGTTTCACCTCTTGAACATTTCCAAGCGACGGGATACGCTTGCGACGCCGCGGAAAAACAACACGGCCAATCGTGCCCCACGTAACTCTTCAGGAGGGAGCGATGTCTCAATCGAGAATTGCAGAGTGGTCGTACTACTTCGGTTGCCTCAGTGCGGCAGTGACGATCGTTTACCGAGCGTTGTTGCTGGCTGATCCACGCCTTTTCCGCACACCACGTGTGGTTCCTCATCAGTTCCTGGAACTCAGCATTCTGCTCTTTCTGGTTTCGATCGCGAACACTGCGCGCGCGATGGATCGTCCCGGAGACGAGAAAGTTGCTGCCGCGGGCAGAGCGGCATGAGCGCTTCCGCTAGCTTTGCTCTGTACCGCGATGCCCATCTTGAGACTCTATAGCCTTGCACGATTTCGGTAAAGCTATGGGGCGGCGGCTCATGCGATGGATTGCCTGTGAATCCGCGCCAGATTTTCCGCCTGATGCGCCGGCGTGAGCCTGTCCAGGATCGTGTCGCGCGCAGCCGTCCCAATATTGCGCCGGTAAGATTCGTCTCGCAGAAGCACAGCAACGGCGAGAGTCAGTTCTTTCTCGTTGTCCAGTCCTACAGAGATAGCCATGTGAGCAGTGCTGAATCGTTAACGGGTTCAGCTCTCTTTCACCCAATCGTCCTTTTTTGTCCAGCGCACTACGACGTTCAGTAAGCGTCCGACTTGCACCGTATTGCTAACTGTCCACGAATCGGTTAAGTGGACACTTCCGCAGATGTGGGATTGAGATTCCAGGCAACAGTTCGTACGATGCGTTTGATGGGATGGTCGGCTATCCCCATCGAAAGATCAGATATTGGCTTTACTGTTAACTGTGGGTGATGAAGCTTCCATATTCACAAAGCTCGGTTTTTCTTGTACCGAAACTTCTGTTGGTCGATCCTCCTGAACGGAAAACTGTGATCGCTCGGGAATAGGGCGTATCTGCGGGAGACGAAACCAAAGCACTTTGGTTGGAAACCAGTGTCTGTCCGAGGCAATCTCATAGGTTATCAGTTTGGGTAAAGGAGGCCGTTCGAATCGGTCCATTCGTGCTTTCCACCACCCGACCACCTCACGGCAGGCCAAAGCCAGGCCCGCGAAAAACATGATCAACAGGATGAGCCCGAGGCGTCGGTCGGTTGGGTCACTTGGTAGGATTGTTGTTTCAATAGACGCGGTGATGAGGCAGACGAGTGAGCGTATCACGGCTTTGGTTACCTCTCGAAGGGACGATCCATGAACTACGAGCATGAGGCTGCTGTCTGCTGCGATTCCATCCTGTCTATCCTGTAGAAATAAGCGTGCCGATGACAATTCTTTTGACCAACTTGTTAATCAGGTCAACGCTGTAGAAGCGAATACCATTTGAGGGGTATCGCACAACCCCATTTTGCCACATAGACTCTGAGCGGCCTCCTCATGTCTCCTCCTCAACGCAGAATCGAGGACCGCATACGCGAACTCTGCGCGAAGGCGAAACCTGCAACCAACGATGATTTAGAACCAATCCTGCAAGAGCTATCGCAACTGCTGCGTGGAACGATTGAGCACATGAGGAAGGGTGCGATAACCTTGTTGGTCGAGGGGAAGCCCTTGTCGGAGCCTAGACGACGAGCAAACGATAACGAGGTGTGAGATGGAAGTCAGCACAGGGTAGAAGCGCGGGAAATTTAAAGTTTGGTTTGTGTAATGTCTGAAACTCGTTTCAAAAGTTAAAGCTTGTCGCAGCTTTGACGTTCAGCCCGATCGACGATCAGCAATGCAACCGAGACACTCAAGAGGGGGCCGGCTATGCTGAAAATCGGCCTTGCCACCGCAGGTCCCGCATCTCGGGTGCTATTGTGATATGCCGTGAAACCCATCGCGACTAGCGCCGTTATGAACGATGACATAACCCATTCGCGCGGCAGATGTTTTCAGCCGGCACAGCCCAAGAGGCACTAACCAGGCGAGGACATACCAGAAGTTGAGGTCTTTCAGAGCTGCCGCTACAGTCGCGGGCCTTGCGAGGCTCGATTTCAACATGCCCCATACGTCCAGGGAAAAGTAGATATCCATTTGTGCTTGTCAACACAGCCTTCGATCGCGTGCTCGATAACGGAATCTCGCTCTTGTACAACTTGAAGTAAACGAGCTCCGACGCTTCGGTTTCTCTCGCGCTCAGCTCCTTCTGCACCTCCCGCCAAAATTGTTCCTTCGCTGTTCCCGGGCTTTGCGCAACCAGGTTGCACAATCGAACTCCTGCCCGTCCCATCCCCCCAGGTCTGCAATCGAGGACCGCTTCGGGAAACCTGTTTGGGTGCGGGTTTAGACATTTAGGTGAGAGGAAAGCTAAAAAACCGAGTATTTAAGAGTATGGGAGGATAACCGATCGACATCTTCTCGAGCGGCCGCATCCAAAGGGCATCGCGTTCACTTCCACCTAGCCATGTGGCGGATGCGCCTTCCGTGGCTATCCTCGATCCTGTTCTCACAGTTCCAGAAAGGGGTTTTGCTAGACATGGCCAATTCAATACTAGAAACAATTTCAAGCGAATTTGCGTCTGCTGCGGAGAAGGTGGGCAGTAGCGTGGTTGCCGTCCATGCCCGACGCTGGATGCCGACTAGTGGCATCGAATGGAAGAAGGGTGTGGTCGTAACGGTTCATCACGGTGTGCAGCGCGACGAAGAAATCAACGTTCTGCTCGGTAGTGGTCGCGCCGTTTCCGCGAAACTGGCCGGACGGGATCCCAGCACAGACATAGCTGTCCTAAGGATCGAGGATGGGTCTTCGGGTGCGCCCCAACTCGGCGACGCGACAAGCCTGAAACTCGGCCATCTAGTTCTCGCGCTTGGCCGCACGCGGCGCGGGGATCTAGTTGCGAGTAGCGGGATCATTGGCGGCATCAGCGGCGAGTGGAGAAACCGGCGAGGGGGACAACTCGATCAGCACATCCGGCTCGACCTCGCCCTGTATCCGGGATTTTCCGGCGGACCGCTCCTCAATGCGCGAGGCGAGGTCGTCGGCATTAATACGCAAGGCCTAGCCCACGGACGAGCCGTGACAGTGCCGGTGGCAACCGTCAATCGGGTCGTCGAAGAACTCCTCGAAAAAGGGCGGATCGCTCGGCCCTATTTGGGCATTGCTATGCAGCCGGTTGAGGTGCCGGAAAATATGAGCTCGAAGCTGCGTACCAAAACGCGAGCCGGGCTGCTGGTCGTGCACGTCGAAAACGATGGACCCGCAGAACAGGCCGGAGTGTTGCTGGGAGATGTTGTTTTCGAAGTAAGCGGAAAGACAGTCGAACACATGGATGCGATCCAGGATTCGCTTGCCAGCGCGAGGGTCGGTGATGTTCTGGAGGTGAGGATCATTCGCGCCGCCGAAATCAAGCCGGTGTCAATCACTTTGGGCGAGAGGGCGCGATAACGAATGTCGAAGCGAAACGGCGGAGGCGCGATTCGAATCGCAGTGATGGCGACCTCCGCCGTTCGCCGGGCTAAGCTCGAAAGCATCGTCCGCAGCCACCCTGAGTTCCAGCTGGCGGGAAGTTTTGGGGCGGTGGCGAGTCTGATGTCATTTGCCCGTAGCACCGAACTGGATGTAATTGTCATCGACTCCGATTTGATCCACGATTTATTAGTTCAGCCGACATCGGGCGCTGCGATTGTTCTGCTCGCGGAGGTCAGCCACGCGCGGTCGATCTCGCGCTTATTGCGGAGCGGCGTGCGCGCGATTCTTTCCAGAGAGAGCGACCCGGACGACGTTCTCTCCGCCATTTATGCCGCCTATGAGGGACTGGTGTTGCTGAGCACAGCCACCGCAGAGAGGCTGGCTGCCGTTTACGGCGACCTGCCCCCGGAGCTTGAAGAGGAATTGTCCGAAGAGATCACCTCCCGCGAAACCGATGTACTTAAAATGTTGGCGCAGGGACTCGTCAACAAAGATATTGCGGCTCGTCTCGGTATCTCCGAGCATACGGTCAAGTTCCACATCAGCTCGATTCTCGACAAACTGGGTGCTTCCACCCGCACCGAAGCCGTTACCCTGGGAATCAGGCGCGGTCTAATTCCGATCTGAACTCTTTGGTCTTCATCCCATCAATAACTTCGGTGTTTCCCGTCATCCGACCCGGAATGCGCCCAACTGCTGTTGAGTCGGTTTCCGGGGACCCCGATCAGCAAGGGGTTGTGGCCCAGTAGGAGGCGAACGAGTTATGCTTACAGCGACCGAAGAACCGCGCGTGGACCTTCGGCTGCTGCGGGATCGCGGACTCTTGGCACGGGTTGTCATAGCGGCGTTTCCCATAGCTCCTGGAGTCTTGCCGTGGCGGCTTTGTGGGCCATCTTGACTGCGTCACGTTGCGTGAAAAATTCCCCGAGAGAATGGTTCGCAGTAACTCTTGCTAGAGGAGAATATGAGTATGTCCTTGACGCCAGATCCAACCTTTTATCCTTCGCCGCGAATGGCGATGCAAGCCGCACCGGAACGCATCGCCTACGTCTCTTTGCTCAACGTCGGCAAGAATGGTAAGCGCGACGCCATAGGCGTTATCGATGTCAATCCGCGTTCCACCGCATATGGCCAGTTCGTCGGCCAGGTAGATTTTCCCCACAACGATAACGAGTTGCATCACTTCGGTTGGAACGCATGTAGCGCGTGCCTCTGCCCGCAAAACCCACACCCGCACATGGAGCGTCGTTACCTGATCGTACCGGGCATCGGATCGTCGCGGGTTCACATCCTGGACACCAAAGCGGACCCTCAGCACCCCAAGATCGTGAAAGTGATCGAGCCGGAAGAGTTCATTAAAAAGACAGGCTACACATCGCCACACACGATTCATTGTGGCCCCGACGGCATTTATGGTAGCGCGCTCGGTTCGGCTAGCGGCGATGGCCCTGGCGGCATCTTCCTGATGGATGCGAACACGTTTGAGCTGAAGGGCCCGTGGGAGAAGGAGCGCGGGCCCCAGAATCTGGCGTACGACTTCTGGTGGCACCTCGGTAACGACACCATGATCACCTCTGAATGGGGAACGCCGAATATGGTGAAGGACGGCCTTAACCCGGAATTGCTGCTGGGAGGAAAATACGGTCACAAACTGCACATCTGGGACTTGGACAAGCGTCGGCATCTTCAGGAGATTGACCTAGGCGCGGAACAGCAGATGGTGTTGGAACTTCGCCCCGCCCACGATCCCAACAAAGCTTTCGGATTCGTGGGCGTAGTCGTCTCGCTGAAAGACCTATCGTCATCGGTGTGGATGTGGTATCGCGAGGACGGCGGTACGAACGGCAAAGGCAAATGGGCAGTTCGCAAGGTGATTGAAATCCCCGCTGAGCCAGCCGATCCAGAGAACCTGCCGCCACTACTTAAGGGTTTCAAGGCAGTTCCACCGTTGGTATCCGACATCAACCTCTCACTCGACGACCGCTTCCTCTATGTTTCGTGCTGGGGGACAGGTGAGTTCATCCAGTACGATGTCTCCGATCCCGCCAGCCCAAAAAAGACTGGCTCCATCCACCTTGGCGGCATCGTGCGCCGGGCGGCTCATCCGAAGAAGCCCATGGAGGCACTCAACGGCGGTCCGCAAATGGTCGAGATCAGCCGCGACGGTAAGCGTGTGTACTTTACCAACTCGCTCTACTCTCCTTGGGACGATCAGTTCTATCCTGATGGGGTGAAGAGTTGGATGGTGAAGATCGATACGAGGCCCAAGGGCGGAATGCAACTTGACGAAAAATTCTTTGTCGAGTTCGACGAGTTGCGTGCACACCAGGTGCGGCTGGAAGGTGGCGATGCTTCGTCGGACTCCTATTGCTATTCGGATACGCAATGACGCATGCAGGGCTGACTCCGACGGCGTTGTGGATGTTGCTGCTCCTTGGCGCTTACCACGGAATAAATCCTGCAATGGGGTGGCTCTTCGCGGTGGCGTTGGGTATGCAGGAGCAAAAGGGGAGCGCAGTATTAATGTCCCTCATCCCCATTGCAACCGGCCACGCGCTGGCCATCGGCAGCGCAGTGCTGATTGTCGCGGTGCTCGGCATGACGCTGCCGCTCGTAGCTATCCGTTACTCCGTCGCCGCAATCCTGATCGGGCTTGGGATCTATTTCCTGGTGCGGCATCAGCACCCTCGGTGGGTCCGCATGCAGGTAGGATTTCGAGATTTGACCGTGTGGTCGTTTCTTATGGCCTCTGCGCACGGCGCAGGCCTGATGGTGGTACCGGTTCTGTTGCGTAGCAACACTGTCGAAGCAGAGGGCCAAATGGCAGGTCACAATCACATGGCTCCGGTCGGTAGCCCGCTCACAGGGATGCTGGCCACCGGGGTCCACACCATCTCTTATCTTGCGGTCGCTGGGCTGTTCGCTTGGGTGGTGTATCGAAAGCTGGGCCTTGCGCTTCTCCGTAAGGCATGGCTCAACTTCGACTTGATCTGGGCAGCGGCACTCGTGGCCACGGGTGTCGTCACCCTCTTGATTTAGCCTTTTGTGTCCTCGAGGTCATGTGCGGGCGATCCCAACCGATCACCAGCCACCCGCGAACGAAACGACTCTTCGACGGATAGTCTGCAACTCTTCCACGACCCGATGCGAGGCGATGTGGCCATTCCGAGGCTAACGAGGGAGGAGTTGGCGGGTGGCCGTGACGATGACGCGGGTAGGGCACCCAAGTGAGTCATTGATGTATAGTTCGGACCGAAACGCGGGCCACCCGCCCGCTTCTGGTCGCGTGATGGATCACGTTCGATACTTGCTCGGCATTTTCGCCTTCATCGTGTACGCTCCGGGGCTCCTCTTTTGGTTTGTCATCCACCCTTGGGCTCGTTGGTGGAGGAAACTCGGTCCACCTCGAACCTACCTCATCGCCTGTTCGATGCTGGCCGCCCCGGGGTTTACTGGTCTTTCAGGTCCGTGGGCCTCTCCTTGGTCGCGACCTCGGAACCAATGGGACCCTGATTGGGGTCAGCCTACTCTTCTGCGGCACTTTTGCTTGGCTTGGACTTAGGTACGCCCGGCATATGAGCCATTTGAGCTTGGCTATGCGGATGGGTGTCCCAGAGTTGTCGTGCGCCGAGGGGCGGCAGACACTAGTGCGAGACGGAATCTATCGAGTGGTGCGTCATCCGGTGTACCTGACCGCGGCCGTCGCGGGGATCGCCTTCGCGCTCGTGGTCAACTACCTCGGGGTGTACATCCTGTTCGTTTCGGCGTTTCCCGCGCTGTACCTTATCACTGTGCTAGAAGAGCATGAACTCATTGAGCGCTTCGGAGAGGAATATCGGCGGGATCAGCGGGAAGTCCCACGACTGATTCCCCGCTGGCAAAAGACCAGCTAAGGAAGTT
>Ga0207111_10189_pt1 | contig 16367 bp, 11 predicted proteins | sample Alteio_BWMinHeat_71_FD_153577 | JGI IMG/M metagenome (GOLD analysis project Ga0207111, IMG submission 153577) | Enriched cells from forest soil in Barre Woods Harvard Forest LTER site, Petersham, Massachusetts, United States -... | ecosystem: Environmental > Terrestrial > Soil > Temperate forest >... | reverse complement strand
ATTTTATCTCCAAATGGATCGCTTTGATCAAAGCGATGCCGACGATCGACCTGACGACATTTTTCTTTTCGCTTGGAAGCTTGCTCGTGATCGTTTTCATTAGACGATTTATACCTATCGTCCCATGGGGAATCACTACAGTTGTCGTCGCGACAGCAATTTCTTGGGGATTCGATTTACCTCTCGAGACAATCTACAGCAAGTTCGGTGAATTCAAGCGCGAATTTCCCTTCCCTTCTTTGCCCGATATGGCTGATGCATTTTCTGATTGGAAAAACTTAGTTCCCAATGCCTTTACCCTCGCCTTTTTGACGGCCGTCGAGGCATTGATTGCTGCTGTCGTCGCTGATGGTTTGGCAGGAACGCGCCACAAATCGAATTGTGAATTGATGGCGCAAGGGACCGGCAATATCTTCTCGATTTTTTGGGGAGGAATTCCGGCAACAGCCGCGATCGCCCGCACTGCGACCAACGTGAAAATTGGTGCAAAATCTCCCATTTCAGGGATGTGCCATTCGATTGCCCTTCTTCTGATCTTGCTTGCCTTTGCACCCTACGCTAGCCGTATTCCTCTTGCCGTACTTGCGGCCGTGCTTATCATGGTGGCATGGAACATGGCCGAGGTCGAGCGGTTCCGCCATTTGTTTAAAGCTCCTGCCGGCGATGTCGCCGTCATGCTCATCACTTTCTTCTTAACGCTCCTGACGGATCTAGCCATTGCTGCGGCGATAGGTATTATCCTCGCTTCTTTCCTCTTCATGAAAAGAATGGTCGAGATTTCACGTGTTGTCTCATTCGATGAGATCGAAAAAATTCAAGAAGGAGAGACACCCGAAAAAGATGGTATCGAGAAAAAGCATATACCCGATGGTATTGAAGTATATGAAATTAATGGGCCATTCTTCTTCGGAGTCGCTGATAGCTTAAAAGATGTCCTCGATAACTTTGAATTTCCCCCAAAAGTGTTCATCCTGCGCATGCGTAAAGTTCCCGTTGTCGATGCGAGTGGCATGCATGCGTTGAAGGATTTTTACTACAAATGCCAACGTCAGAACACTATCTTACTCCTTTCTGGTGTCAATCGTAATGTCCTCCATGTGTTAAAAAAATATGGGATCATCGATCTCATAGGAAAAGGGCGTACTTTTAGCAAAATCGATCAGGCGCTAAACTATGCCGAAAAAATTGTGGAAAAATGATTTATCTTGCCGGCGATAATTTTGCCCCTGCCCACCCTTCGATCATGGAAGCTGTTATGGATGCCAATCGAGGGCACTCGCCTGCGTATGGACTCGACCCGTGGACCGAGCGGGCCGAAAAAGCAATCCTCAAAGCGTTCGAGCGAGAAGGAGAAGTTTATTTCATACCGACCGGGACGGGCGGAAATGTCTTTGCCCTCAAACTCGCATGTCAAAGACATGAATCAGTCATATGCACCGATGTCGCCCATCTCAATTACCAAGAATCGGGAGCTGCTGAAGCCATTGTCGGTTGCAAACTCTTGACTGTGGAACACCACAACGGAAAGGCATCGCCCACGACCATCAGGCATAGAATCAAAAAAGAAAAAGCATTTGGCCGCCACTCGACTCTGCCGCGTGTTCTTTCCATTACTCAGCCGACCGAATATGGAACACTCTACGCACCTTCCGAAATGGAGGCGCTTGTCCAATTATGCCAAGAAGAGAATCTTCTTCTCCATGTGGATGGAAGCCGTCTTTATAATGCCGCCGTCCAGCTCGATACATCGTTTCATCACTTGAGCAAAAGGGTCGATCTCCTTTCGCTTGGCGGCACAAAAAATGGCCTGATGGGTGCGGAGGCTTTAATCATCTTCAATCCAACTCTACAGCCAGCCGCTGCATGGCAGCAAAAGCAAAATCTCCTCCTTCTTTCCAAAATGAGGTATCTCTCGGCTCAGTACATTCCTTTTTTTGAAAAGGAGCTGTGGAGGTCTCTCGCTGTTCATGCCAATGCAAAAGCACGGGAGATTTCTTCTATATTAGAGGGGATATCTCAGGTCTCGATTCATTACCCTGTTGAGACCAATCAGATTTTCTTTTCAGTGCCGAGGGCGTGGATTCCCAAGATCCAGAAGGAGATCTTTTGTAGGGTATGGGACGAGGAAAAGAATGAGATTCGTTTCGTCACATCTTGGGATACGAGTGATAGCGATGTTAAAGAGGTCAGAAGGGTCTTAAAGGAAATATCGTGCCCGTGCCCGTGAGCGTGCCCGTGCCCGATTTTCTTTTAATCGGGCACGGGCACGCTCACGGGCACGGGCACGTTTTAAAGAACTTCAGCTGCAATAGCTGCAAGTTCTGATCTCTCGGTTCTCTCAAGGAAAATATGCCCATAAATGGGGTAATCCTTAAATCTTCCGACCGTAAACGTAAGGGCATTCGAGTCCTTATCAAGATAAGGATTGTCTATTTGGGTCGGATCGCCTGTCAAAACAACTTTAGTTCCTTGGCCTGCGCGAGAGATGATGGTCTTCACTTCATGAGGCGTCAAGTTTTGCGCTTCGTCGATAATCATCCACATTTTGGGAAGTGATCTTCCGCGAATATAAGTCACCGCTTCCATTTCGATTTTCTTACTCTCCATGATCCATCTTTGCGTCTCATGTCCTGTGTTCTGGCCATCGAGCGATCGGCAAAGGAATTCGAGGTTATCGTAGATCGGCTGCATCCAATGATAAAGTTTTTCTTCTTTAGTCCCGGGCAAATAGCCGATGTCTTTTCCTAGCGGTATGATCGGGCGGCTGACAAGGATGCGGCTATAGGCCGATTCATCGAACACTTTCTTCAAACCTGCGGCAAGGGCGAGCAAAGTTTTCCCTGTCCCCGCTGGACCCACAAGGGTAATTAATTTGATGTCATCGCGCAAAAGCAAATCGAGGGCGCATTTCTGCTCGACATTCAACGGCTGTATGCCCCAAATATCGCGCTGCAGCTTGATGAGCGGCTCTAATTTTTTCGATACGGGATTGTATTTGCCGACAGCTGAAGATTGCTCAGGGCAAGTCAAGACTACATATTCATTTGGCGCTAAATCGTTGACATTGAGAGAAAGGCTTCCATCTTTGTAAAAGTTATCGATCTCCCTTTTAGGCACCTCGATTTTGCGGTATCCCCGATAGAGTTTATCGTAAGATGCTTTCGAGCTTTCATAATCTTCGGCGGCGACACCGATCGCTTCAGCTTTGACACGGAGGACAAAGTCTTTGGAGACTAAAACAACAGGCTTCCCCTCTTCTCCTAATTGTTGCGCTACCCATAGGACGCGGTTTGTATTCCGGTCCAAAGGCAGCGGGAAGTTCTTTTTTTCGGCGTATTTTGTTTCGAGATAGATTCTGACAGTCACCCCATTGTCGATCTTGACCCCTTGATGGAGATTCCCCGATTTCAGTTCTTTCAGCGAATCGATGTAACGGATGACATGGCGACTGTTTTTACCCAGCTCATCCGAAAACCTCTTCATCCCGTCTAACTCTTCGAGCACGACAAGAGGGATGACGACATCATTATTTTTGAACTTGCGGATAGCATCAGGGTCATGGAGAAGGACGTTCGTATCAATGACGAAGGTTTTTCGGGACACTCGGCATCTCCTTGGTTATTACTAAACCAGCAAGATAATATTCTCATCAAAGTGATACAATCATTTTCTTACATGGTTTTGTAATCACCTCTATATGAGGGTGATGGGAGCGATATCAGCACTCGCAAAGAAAGACTGCTAATTCTATTGACAGCAGAAATGGGGTTCCCTATAATGGGTTATATAGATGGAGGGTCAGTCATGAAAATAACACCCCGTATCCTGAGTTTACCCCCTTATATTTCAACGAGTTGGCAGAATATCGTCGCCCTGCATGCCAGGGAAGAAGAAGGAGTTCTCCTTCTCGTCGTCGACCTTATGAACGGGAACCGGATCGAAATCCCCCACCTCGACCCTGTAGCGATGGAACAAATTTTTACTATGCACGCCGCTTTCCATGAGGGGGAGTTTGAAAAACCGATCCCTTCCAAAAGTGACCTCTCCTCCCTGCTCACGCTGCATCTTCCTGCAAAATTTTTAGGTGAGGGCATCGAAAAAATCACAGGCGTTCTGCAGCACAATCCAGAAGCTGCCGATACAGCCGACTTGCCGCAAGAGATCCTCGATAAAGTGGCGACCATTGTCCAATCTCTCCCCTTAAAAGATCCTGCCAACCTCCCATCGCCTGTCGATGATTGCAATTGCATGTTCTGCCAAATCGCGCGGACGGTGCAGGCACAATTCAATTCTCAGGCTCAGCAGCTGATGGCTGCAGATGAAGAAGTATCTCCTGAAGATCTCAACTTCAAAAGTTGGGAGATCAAGCAAAAAGATGATCAACTCTACGAAGTGATCAATCCACTCGATGCCTTAGAACGCTACAATGTCTTTCTCGGCAATCCAGTCGGCTGCACTTGCGGCGGTGCACATTGCGAGCATATTCAAGCTGTCCTGCGTAGTTAAAACCAAAACCTTCCGTGCGAGACCGATACCGGGCCCGGGTACCGATACCGAACCGAGTTCCGTGTCACGGGTTTCGGTTCGGTATCGGTCTCGCACGGAACTATTCGTCAACATTTAATCTGGTGCAAAAAAAAATCAGTCGATAGAATGGGTTTTTGCGAATCGATCAGGAGGAACGCAGATGATGCCCAAATTCAAGCAAGCCGTTTATGCAGCGCTTAGCATTGCGCCGTTGGCTTGTGTGTCAGCAGACGACGAAACATTGGCGCAACCGCAGGCTACGCCATCCATCATGCCTTATACGCCTGCTGTCAATGAATCGCCCATATCTGAGAACCAAATCATTGAACGCAAGCCTGTCCCTGTTGCACCTGCGCTCGTCGAAAATGCAGTTTCTCCATTTACAGGGAAGGTGCGCGGTAAAAAAGTAAGAATGCGCATCGATGCTGACCTCGAAAGCCGCATCATCCGCGAACTCGATAGAAATGAACTGCTTACTGTGGTGGCTGAAAAAGGAAACTTCTATGCCGTTCAACCTCCTTCAGGAGTAAAGGCCTATGTCTTCCGCAGCTTCGTATTAGATGATGTCATCGAAGGCAACCGCGTCAATATCCGTCTCGAACCCGATATGGAAGCCCCCGTCATCGGCCATTTCAGCTCTGGCGAACGGATCAGCAGCAACCCATGCTCGCAAAATAGCAAATGGCTCGAGATTGGAGTTCCTCACCATGTACATTTCTATGTCGCTAAAGATTTCGTAGAGAATATCGGCGGCCCAGAAGTGAAAGACCTAGTCGATAAACGAAAATCTTCTGTGAAGCAAGCGCTCCAAAACACAAATAATTATGTGAAAGCCGAGCTCCGCAAATCATTCGAAGATATCGATATCGAGCGGCTCACACATCAATATGACAAGCTTTTGGCCGAAAGTGCCGAATTCCCCGACCTCGGCGAGCAAATAAACGAGGGGAAATTGGTTCTACAAAACAATTTCCTTCAGCAAAAGATCGCCTATTTGGAAACGAAAGCCAATCGCGAATCGATCGCTGACGAGCAATCAATTCAAGAAGAAAATCTCGCCTCTGATGCGATTGTTTCCGGGCAAAAGGCTACCGATAAGATGCTCCTCTGGCAGCCGATCGAAGAAGCTATCTACCTCAATTGGGCGGCGATGAACCAAGACCGTACGATTCAGGAATACTACGATGAGCAAAAAGATGTTGCTGCCAACCTGACAGGGATTTTGGAAGCTTATGCAGCTCCTGTCAAAAACAAACCGGGCGATTTCATCTTAAAGGATAAAGATCTTCCTGTGGCTTATGTCTACAGCACGAAGATCAATTTGCAAGATTGTGTGGGTAAACGGGTGACCTTCGTTGCGGTCCCACGTCCCAATAACAACTTTGCATTCCCTGCTTATTTCGTCCTTTCCCAAGAATAATCCCCCCTTTATACTCTCGGGCTCCAACTTAGGAGCCCGATGTTTTCATGGAATTAAGAGACTGGGCGATCCGCATATTAAGCGCAGATTCCCTGGAAGAAAAACTCCTCTCGCCTGACATTTTGACCGATGTTACCCCCGGAGATGCTCTGATTTGGGATTTGCCCACTCGGCCAGCAAACATGGGCTTCCGCCGTCACAGCCACGAAGAGAAGCTTCCTCCCCTACACGACCTTGGCTCCGCCGATAACCGAGCGATTTGTCTCCATCGTTTTGCGGGCCACGAACTGCTCGCTGTTGAAATCATGGCCTATACGCTTCTTGCCTTTCCTGAAGCGCCGAAACATTTTAGAAAGGGTCTTGCCAATACTCTTCGGGAAGAACAAGGCCATGTCCACCTCTACATGCAACGCCTTTGTGAAATGGGTGTCTCTTTTGGCGATCTGCCCCTATATCGTCACTTCTGGGCCTATACCCCGTTCATGAAAACTCCTGGACAGTATGTGAGCATCATGAGCCTCACCTTTGAAATGGCCAACCTCGACTTTGCCCCCATGTATGGAAAAACATTTGCTAGAGCCGGCGATCTCGCTTCGGCTGCTCTCATGGAGCAGATCTTCAAAGATGAACTCTCCCATGTCTCGTTTGGATGGCAGTGGCTGCGCAAATATTTTCCTGAAGAAAAAGATCTGTGGTCCATTTGGAAAGAGCAGCTTCCGCCGCGCATGCTCCCCAAACGGGCCAAAGGCTTCATCTATTATCCAGAAAATCGAAGACTTGCAGGCCTTCCCGAAGAATGGATCGTCAATCTAAAAAAAGCATAAGAGACTAAGCTATGCCCGTCGCCCATCTCTCTTCCTCTGCGCTTATTGGTATCGAAGCGGCCCCTATTGAAGTAGAGATCGATCTGAAGACATCCGATAAAATGACTTTGATCCTTGTCGGACTTCCCGATCTCGCAGTCAAAGAATCGAAAGAGCGGGTCATGGCTGCATTGCGCAATTGCGGCTTCAAACTCGACTCTTCCGTCATTACTATCAACTTGGCACCTGCTGATCTAAAAAAAGAAGGGGCCTTTTACGACTTGGCCATAGCTCTTGGAATTTTGCAAGCATCGAAGCTACTCGACGGGGTCAACTTAAGTGATTACTTATGCATCGGTGAACTTTCTTTAAGCGGTTCGACGCGCCCTATCCGCGGTGCTTTGGCCGCAGGCCAACTCGCGCGGCAACTTGGAAAGAAAGGGATTATTCTGCCCAAAGCCAATGTTTATGAATTGGGATCGCTCCCCTTGCAGGTCATCGGCGTCGAAACCCTTGGCGAAGCGTGCCGATTTTTGAAAAACCCAAGCTCAAGCGCGCAACCAATCCCAACCGAAGAGAACTATTCTTCTCCTCCTGAGGTCGATTTGAGCGAAATCAAAGGGCAAGCTCATGTGAAGCGAGCGCTAGAAATCGCGGCCACCGGCAACCATAATATTCTCCTCTACGGTCCTCCTGGTACCGGAAAGACCATGCTCGCGAAAGCGCTCGGTGGGATCTTGCCGCCTCTTTCTTTAGACGAAGCTCTTGCCGTCACGACGATTTATTCTGTCGTAGGGCTTCTTCCCCCGAAAGTATCCGCTATTCGCTCGCGCCCTTTCCGCGCCCCCCATCATACCATCAGCACCATCGGACTTGTCGGAGGAGGAAGCCGCCTGCGCCCTGGCGAACTTTCACTTGCCCATCATGGAGTCCTCTTTCTAGACGAATTGCCCGAATTTACAAGGTCGACGCTTGAGTCACTACGCCAGCCTTTAGAAAATGGGAAGGTGACGATTTCGCGTGCGACCGGTGTGGCAACGTTTCCGACACGCTGCCTCTTCATCGCTGCGATGAACCCATGCCCATGCGGGCATCTCGGCCATCCTCAAAAAGCATGCACATGCACACCCTTGCAAGTGCAGAGGTACAGGGCCAAAATCTCGGGCCCTCTTTTAGAGAGGATCGATATGCATGTGGAGGTACCCTTCATCCCTTTCCAAGAAATCCAACAAAGCAAATCCGTTGAAACCTCCTCTCAAATGCAATCGCGCGTCGTCGCTGCCCGCAAAATCCAAAATGAAAGATCGGGATATACCAATAGCTGCATGCGCCAAGCCGATTTGAATCGATACGCCGCTCTTGATAGTGCCTCGCAGCGTTTCATTGGCCAAGCGATTGAATCGCTCGGCCTTTCCATGCGTTCCTACCACCGCCTTCTAAAGGTGGCCCGCACCATCGCCGACCTTGCCTTATCTCCCAACATTTCCCAGGATCACCTTTTAGAAGCCCTCAGTTATCGTACTTTTGAATGAACGCTGAGTGCTGAATGCTGAACGCTGAACTAAAGAAAAAGGGTTATCCCTTTCTTTAGTTCAGCGTTCAGCATTCAGCACTCAGCGTTAATCTTCTGGATCGGGTTCGAAATCGACAAGGGTTTTTGATTTTTTGCCGGCAATGAGACGAATGATAGAGAGGATAAATGCGATGAGGATATAGCCCCAGGTGGCGATGAGAAGCATGATGGGAAAGTAGTAAAGGACGCCGTAGAGGATGAAGATGGCGATGACGACGGTGACGAAGACGAGCTGGAACGAGGGGACCCGGAATTCGAGGGCCTTTACGCTGGGGAATTTCCATCGGCTGATCATGAGATAGCCTAGAAGAATCATGATGCAAGTGAGGGTAATAGCCATCGAATTCTCCGACATGGAGAACCATTCATGGGCCCAGGATGATGCGAAGAAGAGATTTACAGCTACCGCAGACATTGCCGCTTGAGGAATTGGCAAACCTGTGAAGTGTTTTTTGTAGGCGGCTTGGGCGGCGGCATTCCCTTTCACTTCATTGGCTGTCACATTGAACCGGACAAGGCGCAAGATACCGCAAATCGAAAAGAGCATGGCTCCGGTTGCGGCAAAAAAAGAAAGGCCGGTCCCTTGTTCGAGCGAAAGATTTTTTAAGAAGAGAACCGACGGCGCAATGCCAAAGGAGACGGCATCTGCTAGCGAATCGAACATAAAGCCAAATTCGCTTTCGGCACGAATAATCCTCGCAACAGCACCATCTAAGAGATCGGCGAACGCTGCGAGAAGGAGGAGAAATGCCGAGGTATAGAGCATCTGGAAAGTCCCAGATCCTGGCCCAATCATATTGACTTTGAAGATGACGAAAAGACCGCAGGCCAGACCAAAGGCTGTGATGATGTTGGGAAGAAAATTAACGCGGCGCATTATTTTTTTCGTCTTTTTAATCCGATTGTACCAAAAACCGACCTTTTTTTATGTGAAGTTTTCGTTGATGTTCAAACCGTTAGGAGTGTCAAATTTTAAAAAAAAATTAAGACCCTTTTTTTATGGACGAAAAAAATGACAACCACAATATATAGTGTATGAATCCCAATACGACTACTAGATGTGGTAGCTGAGGCCTCTATAGCCTCTCTTGAGAATGTTATAAAAAAACCTCTAAACGCGAGCCGACCGTATGCAAAAAAACCGCCCCGCTTCCTCTGAAGATACTGCTGCAGCTGCTCTTTTGGAAAACCGTCCAGGAAAGAAAAAAAACGGGGCAAAAAGCACCGTATCCTACGCCGTAGTCAAGCGCAACGGCGCTCTTGTCCCTTTCCAGAGGGAACGGATCTTACATGCGATCGAAGCGGCTTTCCGCGACACGAGGAAAATCGGCAAGGAGATCCCACTCCCCTCGGATGTCAAAGAAGTCGTCGAAGAGATGACTAATCTCGTTGTGGAACAAGTTTTGGACGCAGCTTTGCACGGGGCATGCTTAACTGTAGAAGGGATCCAAGACGTTGTCGAAGTGACGCTGATGAAAGAGGGGCATCACGATATCGCTCGCGACTACATCATTTACCGCGACCAGCACAAGGCCCTTAGGGAAGATTCGCCCCAAAATCTGAAGATCCGCCGGCGCGATGGGACCTTGGTAAGCTTCAATCCGATGAAGATTACTTCATCGATCGAAGCTGCCTTCCGCCGCACCCAGCATAGCGAAGGACCATCGTCGCAAGAGATTGTCGATGCCGTCAATCTGTTGACGCAGAATATCGTCGCCCGCGCGATCACCACTTCGAAAATGGATCGAGAGATTTCGGTTTCTATCATCCAAGATGAAATCGAGCAGCAGCTCATGCGGGAAGGATTTTTCATCGTCGCAAAAGAATACATTCTCCACCGCGCATCGCTCGGCGAGCAAACCCCTTCTTCTTCAGAAGCGATCCCTTCTTTAGAGAAAGAAAAGGAAAGTACATTTGCGATCACCCTTCGCGACGGCAGCGCTGGCAAGATCACCGAAAAGGCTCTCAAAAACCGGATTAAATTCGCATGCCGCGGACTTGAAGAATTGGTATCTATCGACGATCTGACCAAAGAGACGATAAGCAATTTTTACGAAGGGATCAAAGAGACTGAAATCGATCAGGCATCCATCATGGCAGCTAGGGCTAAAATCGAACTAGAGCCTGCTTACTCTCAAGTGGCCTCCCGCCTTCTTCTCGACATCCTCTATCGCGAATCGGTCAAAGTTAGCGCTTCCGATCCTTCCCTTGAGTCGCGCCACAGGAGCTATTTCAAAGAGTATCTCAAGTATGCCATCAAAATCCAAAGAGTCCATCCCGATCTTCTCAAATACGACCTCGATAGAATAGCTGCCGCAATGCAGTTGCAGCGAGACGATCTTTTCGGATATTTAGGGCTACAAACTCTCTACGATCGCTACTTCATCCACGACCATTCGCGAAGATTAGAGACGCCCCAGATTTTCTGGATGCGTGTCGCAATGGGACTTGCGATGAACGAAAAGGACCGCGACCAGAGGGCGATCGAATTTTACGACCTCCTCTCTCGCTTCTATTACACGTCGAGCACACCTACCCTATTCAATTCGGGCACGCTCCATCCGCAGCTTTCCTCGTGCTACCTCTCGACCGTCTACGACGACCTGGGCCACATTTTCAAAGTCATCTCGGACGATGCGCAACTCTCGAAGTGGGCGGGCGGCATCGGCAACGACTGGACCAATGTCCGCGCCACCGGCTCTCTCATCAAAGGGACCAATGGAAAGAGCCAAGGTGTAATCCCATTCTTGAAAGTCGCCAACGACACTGCCGTCGCAGTGAATCAAGGGGGGAAACGGAAGGGGGCGATGTGCGCCTACTTGGAGACGTGGCACCTCGATATCGAGGATTTCCTCGAGCTGCGTAAAAATACGGGCGATGAAAGACGTCGCACCCATGACATGAACACGGCCAACTGGATCCCCGACCTCTTCATGAAGAGGGTCCAAGAGGGAGGCACGTGGACTTTGTTCAGCCCGGCCGACTGCCCCGATCTGCACGACCTTTACGGCAAGGCGTTCGAAAAACGGTACATGGAATATGAGAAGATGGCCGATGAAGGGAAAGTCAAGCTCTTCAAAAGAGTCGAAGCTCTTTATCTATGGCGCAAGATGCTCAGCATGCTCTTCGAAACAGGACATCCCTGGATCACATTCAAAGATCCTTCGAATATCCGCTCGCCGCAAGACCATGTGGGCGTCGTCCACTCATCGAACCTCTGCACCGAAATCCTCCTCAATACTTCTGCTGAGGAAACGGCCGTATGCAACTTGGGCTCGGTCAATTTAGCTCTGCACATGACGCCAAGTGGACTCGATGAGAAAAAATTGCAGGCGACGATACGTACAGCTGTCCGCATGCTCGACAACGTGATCGATATCAATTACTACCCAACGCCTGAGGCGAAGAACGCCAACTTGCGCCACCGCCCCATCGGGCTTGGATTGATGGGATTCCAAGATGCTCTTTACATGCAAGGAATCAGCTATGCAAGCCATGCAGCGGTCGAATTTGCCGACGCCAGCATGGAGCTGATTTCCTACTACGCGCTTCTAGCCTCGAGCGAACTCGCTGCCGAGCGAGGTGCCTATCCAACATTCAAAGGATCGAAATGGGATCGAGGACTACTTCCGATCGATACGATCGATCTTCTCGCAAAAGAGCGAGGAGGCCATCTCGATGTGAACCGTTCTTCGCGGCTTAATTGGAATCCTGTGCGCGAATCGATCAAAAAACATGGGATGCGCAATAGCAATACCATGGCGATTGCTCCAACGGCGACAATCTCGAATGTCACCGGCGTGACCCAGTCGATCGAACCGATGTACAAGCATCTGTTCGTCAAATCGAACCTCTCGGGCGAATTCACGATCCCCAATGAGTTCCTCGTCGAAAAGCTCAAAAAACTCAATCTTTGGGACAGCAACATGCTCGACGACCTCAAATACTTCGACGGTTCAATCGCGGAGATCGAACGTATCCCTGCTGAGATCAAACAGCTCTTCCTCAATGCCTTCGAAATCGAGCCTGAATGGCTAATCGAGTGCGCGAGCAGAAGACAAAAATGGATCGATATGGGCCAATCACTCAATCTCTATCTTGCCAACCCAAGTGGCAAGAAGCTCCATCAGATGTACCTTTTCTCTTGGACAAAAGGTCTTAAGACCAACTACTATCTCCGCGCACTCGCCGCTACCCAGATTGAAAAATCGACGACCGATGTGAATAAACGGGGATTGCAGCCCCGCTGGATGAAGAATCAATCGGCATCTAGCAAAATTCAAGTCGATCGAGAAACTGAAGCCGCGCCTGCTCCCAAAAAAGATAAACCGATTGCCTGCAGTCTCGAAGAGGGCTGCGAAAGCTGCCAATAAAACCATATTAGGAGAAACTTATGCCCGTCGGACAAGAGAAGCGTGTGAAGGTGGGTGAGAAGCGGCTCATCAACAACAACCAGGTCGATGTCAACCAGCTGATGCCGCTCAAGTATAAGTGGGCATGGGAGCATTATCTCAACGGATGCGCCAACCATTGGATGCCCACCGAAGTGCCGATGGGAAAAGATATCGAAATGTGGAAATCGGATGTGCTCACTGCCGATGAAAAGCGGGTGATCATGCGCAACTTAGGTTTCTTCAGCACGGCGGAGAGCCTAGTCGGCAATAACATCACCCTTGCCATCTTCAAGTATGTGACCAATCCAGAGGTGAGGCAATATCTCCTCCGCCAAGCATTCGAGGAAGCAATCCACACCCATACATTCCACTACATCGTAGAATCGCTCTCTCTCGATCAAGGGGAAATATTCAACATGTATAACGAAATCAATTCGATCCATGCTAAGGACGAATTCGAGATGCAGCTGACAGGCGATATCATGCGCGATGGGTTTACGACATCGACTCCCGAAGGTGCGCAGAAGTTCTTAGAGAACCTGATCGGCTTCTACATCATTATGGAAGGGATTTTCTTCTATAGCGGCTTCGTCATGATCCTCTCGTTCCACCGCCAAAACAAGATGACGGGTATCGGCGAGCAATTCCAGTACATCTTGCGCGACGAGACGATCCATCTCAATTTCGGCATCGACCTCATCAATGGGATCAAAGAAGAGAACCCCCACTTGTGGTCACCCGAGTTCCAGGCCCACATCGTTGAGCAGGTCAAGAAAGCAGTCGAACTAGAAATCCATTACGCACAAGATTGCCTCCCGCGAGGAATCTTAGGCCTAACAGCAGCGATGTTCCGCGAATATGTGCAGTACATCGCCGATAGGCGTCTAGAAAGAATCGGTCTCAAGCCGCTCTACCGCTCCAAAAACCCATTCCCCTGGATGAGCGAGACCATTGACCTTGGCAAAGAGAAGAACTTCTTCGAAACCAGAGTCAACGAGTACCAATCAGCTGCAAGCCTCTCTTGGTAAAAAAAGAAAAAAAGAATAAGAAAACCGCAGAGGCGCCTCTGCGGTTTCGTTTTTGATCAGAATTTTAAAATTAGACCTTGATATCGGTCGTTTTTGGTTTCTCTAAAGCATTTAGTTGGGCAACGACTCGACTCTTAGCTTTTTTAAGAGATGTAAAATCGGAGTCGCTAACCTCAATGCCTTCACGGCGAGTGTCTCGCAAATGGTCCAAATGATCTTGGATGCTTGTAAGTTCTGCCAGTAAAGTTCGGGATTCATTATTTCCTGATACAGATATTGACATATTTATCTCCTTTTAAAAGGTTATTATTCTCGAATGGAGAATAGCATATTGGAGAATAAAAAACGATTAGAAAGACTGGTATATAGATTTTTTTTGAAGTGAATTTCCCCTTTTGCATTTTGCATGTCCTTTCTGTACAATGCGCTTCCGTCAAAAAATACAGTGTAGATGGATACGAATCATCAATTCCTCCCCTCTCCAGGTGATCGATATGGCGATTTTCTCGTAACCAAAATCGTTCATCTAGAAGAGTTGCGCTGCACACTTCGCGAGCTCATTCATGAGAAGAGCGGCGCTGCCATCATGCATATCGAGAATGACGACACCGAAAATTTGTTCTGCCTTTCGTTCCGCACTCTCCCCTACAATTCCAATGGCGTCCCCCATATCCTCGAGCACACTGTCTTATGCGGCTCCCGAAAATTTCCGGTGAAAGATCCCTTTTTCGCGATGAGCCGCCGCAGCTTGAACACGTTCATGAACGCACTGACAGGCTCCGATTTCACCTGCTATCCCGCTTCTTCGCAAGTCGAAAAGGATTTTTATAACCTGCTCGATGTCTATATCGACGCTGTCTTCCACCCGCAGCTCAAGGAATTGAGTTTTTTGCAAGAAGGGCATCGTTTGGAATTTACCGATCCCGAAGACCCTGCGAGCCCTCTTGAGTTCAAGGGAATTGTCTACAATGAGATGAAAGGGAGCATGGCATCACCCGATTCGCGTCTTTGGAATGGGATCATGGCAATGTTGACCCCTGATTTACCCTACGCCTATAATTCCGGAGGCGATCCTGATGAAATTCCCGATCTGACTTACGCCGAATTGATCCAATTCCATGAGAACTTCTATCACCCGAGCCGATGCTTGTTCTTCTTTTATGGAGATATTTCTCTGCGCAAGCACCTCGATTTCATTGCAGAAAAAGCCCTGAAGAACGTCCCTTCGGAACCTCCGATTCCGCCTATCCCTTTGCAAAAGAGATTCAAGGAACCGCGGCGCATGGAAATCCCTTACGCTGTCGATAAAGACGATCCTTCCGAAAGAAAGACGATCCAAGCCTTTAGCTGGCTCACGGTCCCTCTCATTGACCAAGAAGAAATGCTCGCGCTCGCTGTTTTGGACTCGGTCCTGATGGACAATGATGCGTCCCCTTTGAAAGCTCGCCTTCTCGAATCGGGACTCTGCATCCAGGCAGATGCTGTTTTAGATGTGGAGATGAGCGAGGTCCCTTACGTAATCATCTGCAAAGGATGCAGAGCAGATGAGGGGGATAAACTCGAGGCCTATCTTCTCGATGAGATTCGGAAAATCGCAGATAGCGGGATTCCGATGAACTTGATCGAAGCAGCCATCCATCAAATCGAATTTGCCCGCACAGAAATTTCGAGCGATCAAATGCCTTTCGGCCTCACGCTCTTCATGCGCTCCGGCTTGGCCAAACAGCACAACTGCCCGCCCGAAAATGCACTGATCCTCCATACCCTCTTCGATACACTGCTCAAAAGGGTTCAAAATCCCGATTATCTCCCCCACCTTTTGCGCAAATACCTTCTCGACAATCCCCATCGCGTGTTTCTCACGCTAAAACCCGATCCTAACCTCGCCGCCCATGAATCGAAACAAGAGAAAGAGAAACTCGCCAATATCCGCGCTTCGCTGACTCCTTTGGAAGAAAAGACAATCTTGCTGCAAACAAGAGATCTTGCTGCTTTTCAAAAAGAAAAAGAGAAGCAAGCGCTCGATTGCTTGCCGAAAGTTGGCCTTGCCGATGTCCCACCCCATACGCGCGATTTTTCTCTCGCGCAAGAGAAATTTGGATCCTTGGAAGTGTTCCATCACGATTGCTTCACAAACCACATTTTATACGCCGACCTCATTTTTGATCTCCCTGCGATCCCCCAAAAAGATCTCCCCTTAGCACAACTTCTTTGCACAGTCCTCTCCGACTTAGGCGCAGGAGATCGGGACTACACAGAAAATCTCGAATACATACAAGCCCATACTGGCGGCATCAGCTTCTTCTTAAACCTCCATCCGCAGGTCGATCCCTCCTTTCCTCCGCGCCCTTCGATCACCATCCGCACAAAATCCCTTGCGCGCAAGGCCGATAAGCTCTTCAAGCTGCTTTTCGAAGAATCAACTGCGGCCAGAGTCAATGATCCAGAGCGGCTCCTCGAGCTGATCGAACAGGTCTATGTATCCCTTGAAAATCGGCTGAACAGGAATGCTTCTCGCTACGCCATCCAAACAGCGATCAGCGGACTCAATTCGGCGTGTTATATCAATCAGGCATGGCATGGCCTCGATTATTTTCATGCTATCCGCGCACTTCTCGATAA
>Ga0207111_10188_pt1 | contig 16482 bp, 18 predicted proteins | sample Alteio_BWMinHeat_71_FD_153577 | JGI IMG/M metagenome (GOLD analysis project Ga0207111, IMG submission 153577) | Enriched cells from forest soil in Barre Woods Harvard Forest LTER site, Petersham, Massachusetts, United States -... | ecosystem: Environmental > Terrestrial > Soil > Temperate forest >... | reverse complement strand
GGAACGATGATGGGCGGATCGATGCGCAAGAAATACTTCGCGCCGTACGCCGAGTATTTCGTGAAATTTCTGCAGGCTTACTCTGCTGAAGGCGCAAAGATCGATGCCGTTACCGTGCAGAATGAAGTCGACACCGATCAAGACGGAAAGATGCCGGCGGCGTTATGGGGGCAGGAATACGAGGTGGAATTCGTCAAGAACCATCTTGGGCCGGCCTTGGAGCGCGCTTCTCTGGACACAAAGATCTGGATCCTCGACCACAACTACAATCTTTGGGGACGAGCGCTCGACGAACTCAGCGATCCGGCCGTCAACAAACGCGTCGACGGAATTGCGTGGCATGGATATGTCGGCACGGCTGACGCGATGACGCGGGTACGCCAAGCCTTTCCCGCCAAGCACAACTACTGGACGGAAGGCGGGCCTAGCTTCAAAAGTCCTGATTACGCGACGGATTGGGTCAAATGGTCCCACAGTTTCACAGACATCCTGCGAAACTGGGCGGAATGCATCGTAGGATGGAACCTCTTGCTGGATGAGAAGGGAACGCCGAACATTGGACCCTTCTCGTGCGGTGGAGTGGTTACTATAGATTCCCAGAGCGGGAAACTAGTCCGCAGCGGGCAATATTGGGCGTTCGCGCATTACTCCAAAGTAATTGACCGGGGAGCTCGGGTGGTAGCCTCTCATGGAGAATTGGACGGTATCGATCACGTCGCTGTTGAAAACCCCAATGGCAGCCATGTGCTCGTGGTTACGAATCGAGGCCAGCAACAAAGGCTGGAATGTCGGCTGGGCGAACGGGCATTGGATTTGATGGTGGACGCGGACTCCGTGACAACGCTGATGTGGTGATCGATTCTCCGCATCGCAGTGATTGGAAGAATGTCAAATCTCGCAATGAGCGATGGGGATATGATCGTTCGCGCAAGCTGAGAAAGAGCGCATAGTACATGAGACAAAAGAAACCGGGTGCAGATGGGCCAATCAGCTTAAAGAAGTTGGCGGAACATCTTGGCTTAAACGCGGCCACGGTTTCGGTTGTGCTGAACGACGTCTCGGGTCGTTCGATCCCCCAGGCCACCCGCGAGCGCATCAAAGCCGCGGCGAAGGAATTCAACTATCAGCCGAGTCATCTAGCGCGTTCTCTTCGCAATCGCCGTACTCTGACCGTGGGAATCCTGGTGCCCGAACTCGACGATGGCTATCACACGCAGGTGATGAGCGGCATTGGCGATCAATTGATGGAAGCGGGATACTTCTACTTCACCGCGCATCACAGGCATCGCAACGATCTGGTCGAACGATACAGCCAGATACTTCTCAGCCGGGGATCGGATGCCCTGATTACTATCGATACGGCGCTGGAGCATCCCTTTCCCGTACCGGTTGCCGCGGTCGCAGGTCACCGTTCCATTAGCGGAGTTACAAATGTAGTGCTGGATCACCGGCGGGCAGCGGAACTTACGTTGACGCATCTTTATTCCTTGGGACATAGACGGATCACGTTCATGCGCGGCCAACCGTTCAGCTCAGATTCCGATGAACGCTGGTCCGGTATCGTTGAAGTGGCGCGCGAGATGAGCATTCCTATAGACCCAAAACTTATCGTGCAACTCGAGCGCGACGTTAACTCCCCGGAGTTGGGCTACCCGGTGATGCAGCATCTCCTTGCCGCCCGGACGCGCTTCACAGCTGTAGTCGCGTTCAACGACATGTCCGCCATTGGCGCGATACGCGCGCTTCAAGACTTTGGACTGCGCGTGCCAGTCGATGTCTCCGTAATCGGCTTCGACGATATCCACGCCGCTGCCTATAACAATCCGAGACTCACCACGATCCGCCAACCCCTGGCACAGATGGGAAGGATCGCGGCGCAATGCGTTCTGAACCGGCTTCATGCGTCGGAGCCATTCCGGGAACAGATCACGGTGGAACCCGAGTTGATCGTGCGGGAATCTACTCACGCAGCCAAATCTTCGGAACGATCGGAGGATCGCAGGACGCGCGGGACAGCCCGCAAGGCGGGCGGCACAGTTATTGATGCCGGGCGAGCGTAGAAGCCGAGCGCAGCCAGTCGCATGGCTGTACGTGGGAAACGCTCTCACCGGAGTCGGAACCACCCTGCTTGGCTGCATTCTTCCTACCCTTCACACAAGCTGGCACCTGGATGACCGGCGGGCAGGCATTCTCTTCGCCTCACAGTTCACCGGATCGGCCTTGGGTGCGCTTCTCGTACGCAGCGATTTCTTCCGCAGTCTCGCGGGCGGATATTTCCTTCTGATAGCCAGCGCGGTTTCGCTGACATTCTTCACCGGTTTTGTCGAGGCGCTGCTCTTCCTCGCCTTCGGGCTTGGCCTGGGCTTGACGATGACGGCCACAAGTATGTTGGTCGGCAGCACATTCTTGGGGAATCGCGGGGCAGCACTTTCGGTGCTGAATGCCGTTTGGGGAATCGGCGCCGCCCTGACTCCCCTAATTGCATCGCTCTGGGTTGGGCGCTGGCCGCCCACTTACCTGTTTCTCATCTTAGCTGCAGTATTGACGGTAACGTTTCTACTTATTGGTAAGAACCGTGCAACCTTCGTTGCCGGCGCAAGAGATGCCGCGCTAGATGCGAGCCGACGCACGCAGCTAAAGCCGCTCTCTATGATTGCGGTCATCTCCTTCTTATATGTGGGAACGGAAGTATCTGTCAGCGGATGGATGATGACCTACGTTGGCCGCCTGCCGATTGCAAACAAAGCGTGGGCGCCTATCGCCGCATCCTGCTTCTGGGTCGCGGTAATCTGCGGGCGGACGCTTGTACCGGCGATCGTCCGATGGTGGTCGGAAGCGCAACTTCTTACGTCGTCGCTGACGATGGCGTTCATCGGCATCCTGTTGCTGCTTCTCAGCAATGTACCGCCGGCAATTGTCCTGAGCGCCACGTTGGCTGGCCTAGCGCTGGCACCGATTTTTCCTCTTTGCCTGGCCAAGGTTCTCAAGCTCACGCACGATTCGCCAGATTCAAAGTGGATCTTCGCCATCTCGGGTCTGGGCGGAGCGGTTCTCCCATGGATCACCGGAGAACTTTCCGCTCACAGCGGCTCGTTGCGGATCGGTTTATTGGTGCCGGCATTTGCGCTCGGCACGATGATCATCCTCGATCGGCTAAGTATTGGCTGGCAAGTGTCGTATCAGGAAAACCTTTGACAGTTTGAACTTGCTGGGGATTGCCGCAAAAGAACAGGGAAAATAACAGGGGAGTTCTTCAATTCGATCCACTTTTCGAAGGATTCAGAAAATTAACAAGGAAAGAACAGGGGAGTTTGCCGTCGCTGACCACGACATTTTTCGATAGCTCTTCAGTTTTGTTCTTGAGGCCACGCAAGAGAGAATCCACGCGCGTCCGCGATCCGCTTCATCCCCGCATCGATCGCCTTCAGCGATGTCGCGGGATCTGCAATGGGCACATAGGTCAGATCGATTTCGACAGAGAACCGCGGCAGGTCCCGCACGAACAGGTTGATCGCCGTACCCCCCTTGAGTGCGAATTCCTTCTCCGGCGCGATGAAAGGCACCGCCCGGATCAGCAGGGCCGCCTGCTTGCGAGCTCATGCCAAAAGTCCTGGATCGGAATCCAGACGGGTGGCCCGTCTTTTTCCGTTTTGACCCTTCTTCTGACCACCAAAACTCCAGGCACCCCGTTCTCTTCGAGTTCCATACCAAAACAAGAAACACGAGGGACCACCCTCTTGTGCTGATCTGCGTTCTGAGGGACAACCTTATTTAACGATGGGGCTTGAGGGTTCGCTGGGTTCCGATTTGATTCGCTTGCGTTCGCTGCGACTCCAGCGGTAGAGAAGGTCGACATCGGCGTCGCTCAATTTGGCCTCGGGGTGAAGGAGCAGGTATTTCGGAAGAGGCATTTTCCTGTTTCGAACCATCGGCGCTATCTCGGTGAGGATATCTTGACGCTCTTCCAGGCTGTAATGGTCCCACTTTGACATGTTCCAGTGGCTGCGCCCGTCGGACACGTCCTTTTCAATCGCCCATGACATCGGCGCGATGTGACTGTACCAGGGCCACGAGGTCCGGTCGGAGTGACAGTTCTCACAAGATCGTTGCATCACGTCCAGCACGGGTTGCTGAATGCCGGCCGTATTCATGAGAGGCTTGTCCGCGGCTGAAAGCCTTACATTGCCGAAGGGATGGACCAAGAGGGCCAAGGACTCGACCATGACAAAGAGGAAGAGAAATCCGCCGATATTGCGCAAATTCACGTATTTACGGATTTGTACCATTCGGAGGTCTTGATTCACTGCCCTGAAATTCGGCGAAGATATTTCGCACGTGTATTCCTGTTCTGGTACAGTGCCGATCTTTAGTCCTTGATCCTTGCCACTACTTTCTATTTGCTTGACAACTGTTTCAGGTATGCGATGACGGCCTTTCGCTCATCGGCCTTTTCCAAATGAAAGTCCATGTCAACGTCTGCAATAAACTTATCGGGATCGGTGAGCCACTTGTCCAAACTGGCTTCGTCCCAGGTAATGCCTGCTTTCTGCAGCGCGTCTGAATACTTAAAGCTGGCTACCGTGCCGGACTTTCTGCCGTAGACGCCGCGCAGACGGGGCCCTTCCTTATCGTTGTCAAGCGAGTGGCAACCGGTGCAGCGTCGCTCAAACAGGTCGCGTCCGTGATCGGGGTTCGCCGAGTTTGAGCCTTGAACCGCCACGGCGGAAGACGCTGGTAGAAACAGAACCACGCCAAGGGCGTAGGTGCAGAACGCAATACACATCACGCGCCCAGGCGTAGCTCTGCCGCGGAGGAAACGAAATCGCATCGGAATCATCTTCATCGCTGGCCTCGTTCCTATCCAACCTGCAGATTTCGTCGTAGAAGACGCGCGAGAGAAGACGGTTCGCTCAGAAGACTGGCCGAAGCGCCCGCTGCGGTTACGAGTGGCGAATCAACGATGGCCAGGCTGTGGTTTTTCTCCACGTAATGCACATCGGCCAAACCGAGTACGGTCCGCAATTTCTCTGCGGGGACCTTCATTGGTCCCGGACCTGGGGCCGTACCCGGAGCAGGTTGGGGGAAAGCGGTGGACATTGCCGTGTGAAAAGTCGCATTTCCCTCCACTTTCTGCATGACCTGATGAATATGGCCATTCAGCACAGTGACCGATCCGAAGCGTTTCAGATAGGAGAATGCCTGTTCGCTGTCCTTTGTTCCCCATCCCCAATCGGGATAGATCGTCCACAACGGAATGTGCGCAAACAGGACAATCGGGGTACTTGCCGAGACCGCTTTCAAATCGTCGCGCAGCCACGCGAGCTGTTCATCGCCCAACTGCCCCATGCCCTCAAGCTGCATGACATTCACGAGCCCGATGAAGTGGACGCCTTTGTGGTTCATGCTGTACCACCCGCGTCCCTTTGTTTCTTTGCCGTAACGCTCCAGATACTGCTTGCCGTCGTCCACAGAAGTGTCGTGCTCGCCCGGAACGTAGAAGATCTGTTTGGGGTGCGCGCTCTTGAGTATCTGGTCCATGTTGTCGAACTCACCGGGTTTGGACTGATGGGTAAGATCGCCGGTGTGAATAATGAATTCAGGCTCTTCACTTAAGCCATTGATTTTGTCGACTGTCGCCTGAAGAGTAGCGGCTACGTCGGTATTGGCAGGCTTGCTGAACCCCATGTGGCTGTCGCTGATCTGAACGAAATGCAAACCACTTGCGGACTTCTTGTCATGCTTGCCGGCGTGCTTGCTCTGTCCGAATAGGCTGGATTCGGGAATTCCGCCAGCAGCAATCGTCCAAACAACTCCAGTGCCGGCCCAGGCCATGCACTTGAGGAACCCGCGGCGGTCTACGCCGTCGCTGGATCTGGGTTCGTGAAGAATGTCGTGATCGTCAATCCTGCGTTTGGAAGACATGAATTCGCTCTCCTTGGTGTGTGGCTTGCAAGAGAGTGAACCAGTCCATTCGCATGTTTATTCCCAATTTCTCTATAGGGTGGGACGAAAAGTCCTACTGAAATTCGGGAATGAACTTATAAGCGCGAGAGTATAGACACTCAGAATGGAAACCTCGCAGGATGCGGGCAAGAAGGTCGCGCGGTTTGAGGCGGTAATCTTGCCTCACCTTGACGCGGCATACAACATGGCGCGCTGGATGACTCGCAATACCAGCGATGCTGAAGACGTCGCGCAGGAAGCCATGCTGCGGGCGTTTCGATTCTTCGATAGCTTCCGTGGGGAAAATGGGCGCGTATGGCTGATGACCATCGTTCGCAATACCTGCCTGACCTGGATCCGGCGGCAGCTACCCCAGCAGAACTCGGCTGAGTTCGACGAGCGCTTGCACACCGACTTGGAATCGGCCCTCACTCCAGAGTCGGAATTTCTTCGTCAGGCAACCAGCGAACAGGTGCGGCGCGCGATTGAACAACTGCCGCCGGAATTCAGGGAAGTGATTTTGATGCGTGAACTGGAACAATTGTCATATAAGGAAATTGCCGCGGTCACTCAGTCACCGCTGGGGACGGTAATGTCGCGTATCTCGCGCGCCAGGGCTATGTTGCGGCAGTCCATCGCCGGCCAACGACGCAGAGAGGTGAAGCAGCAATGACTAATCACGCTCAACGCAACCTCCTCCACGCTTACCTTGACGACGAACTCGACCTCGTGCGCAGCATGGACCTCGAAGACCATCTCGCCGAATGCGGCGACTGCGCGAACGAAGTCGCTAGCTATCGGGCGTTGCGAGAAGGCGTGATGACTATAAGTCTTCGCTATGAAGCTCCGGAAGAGCTTCGCTCGCGCTTGTTGACCGAAATAAGAGAACAGGAAAAACCCCAGGTAGAGCACGTAGTGGTCCAGCGCCGAGTTCCGTGGTGGAGTTGGGCAGCGGTTGCGGCTTGTCTGCTGGTTGCTTCCGCTTCCTTCATGCTCGATCTTGGTCAGCGTCGGGAACGCACTCTGATGAACGAAGTTGTCACCGACCATGTGCGATCGCTGATGGCGGCACACCTGACGGACGTGCCTACCTCAGACCAGCACACGGTAAAGCCGTGGTTCACAGGTAAGCTCGACTTTTCACCAGAAGTCCGCGACTTCTCGGCCGATGGATTCGACCTGGTCGGAGGTCGATTGGAATACGTTGACGGTCACAGCGCCGCTGCAATCGTCTATCAGAGACACAAGCACGTGATCAATGTGTTCACGTGGCCGTCGTCCGGGTCTGACGAGGCGCCGCGCGCGATCGCGCAGCAGGGGTTCAATCTCGTTGAGTGGAAACAAGCCGGCATGTACTACTGCGCGGTTTCCGATCTGAACCGACAGGAGTTGGCGGAGTTCTCTTCCATGCTGCGCAGGCAGGCGGCGCCTTCGTTGTAGCAGTCATAATCATTCAGTTAAGGCTCAGCCGAAGTTCCACAGGCGGGCAAGTCGTAACGCGAGATGTGCTACCCAACATGGACGCTTTCGAGTCGCTCATCAAGACATTTCTGGAACGTGACGGCTTCTGGGTGCGTTCCAACTACAAAGTAAACCTGACAAAACAAGACAAGGCCGCAATCGGGCGTCCATCGTGCCCACGATGGGAAATCGATCTTGTCGCGTACAAAGCAGCAGACAATGAATTGCGTCTCGTCGAGTGCAGGTCGTATCTGGACTCATTGGGAGTTCGGTTCTCTGACTTCAGCGGAACAGAGCCAGCCGATCGCTACAAGCTCTTCAAAGACGCGACTCTTCGCGACGTTGTGACGAAGCGACTCATTGCCGAACTGGTCGAGTGCGGTAGCTGCCTTCCTAAACCGCGTTCGTTCCTGTGCCTAGCTGCTGAGAAAATGAGGAACGAGAATGACCGCCGAATGCTGCGAGAGCATTTCAAAGGAAGCGGCTGGCTGCTTTGGGATGATGAGTGGATACGAACTGCCCTTACTCAAATGTCAAAGGGCAGCTACGAGAACGATGTCGCAACTGTCGTTGCGAAACTGCTGCTGAGAAGCTCGGCTGCCCAGGCCTGAAGGAAGCTATGCCAAAACGGAAGGTCAATCCACAAACCGCGAACGAAGATTTTTGCGGGAACAACGCAGCATTTTGCTGCCCGCTGTGCAGCAACGTCTTCATCGTATCTGGTCACCTGAACAAGAAGAATGGCAGGCAATGTCCAAAGTGAAAAGTCGACGGGCCGGGTCAGCAGTGATGGCGCAGCGATAGAGTGGCCTGACTAGCAGCGCCGCGTAAGGCGTTGTGGTGCTTGTTGTTTCGGTTGGAAGACTGTTTTACTCCGCGGCCGCAAGCCCTAAGCGCGCAAATAGCAACTCGGGGAAGACAACAGGGCTGTCCTATCGACTACTCGACAACATTGACTGCGAGATGCATGCTGCTGTGTCCGGAGCCGCAGAAGTGGTCGCACTTGGCGACGAAGTTCCCGGTCTGTTGGGGCGTAATAGTCACATCCGACACCTTTCCGGGTTCAATGACCGCCTTGATGCCTAATTCCTTCAAGGCGAGCCCATGAGTCACGTCTTCTGTAGTGAGGCGTAGTACCACCGGTTCACCCTTCTTCAGGGTGATCTCGCTGGGAGTAAATGTGAAGCGTTTGGCTTTCAGTTCGATTATTTTCGGCGAGGCCGCATCATCGTGTCGCGCAAAAGACGCACTCGCAAGCAAAGCCAGGGCAAGTAGGGGTACGATTTTTAGGACTCGTGATTTCATCAATTTACGTGTCTCCATCTCTTCAGTGATTGGTGGAAAGCTTTCCCTCAGACCGGCTCTCGAACTGCAATGAAACGCGCCTACTTCGATTCAGAGATCTTCGCGAGTTCAATCACTTGGGACGACGATTGCCGCTCACGAGCGGGTTCTTCCTCGTCACCTCGAATCGCTGACTTGAAAGTCCGGATTCCGTCTCCGATCCCCTTACCCAGCTCGGGAAGCTTCTTGGGTCCAAATATGAGGAGAGCAAGCACTAATAGAACCAGCAGATGCATGGGTTGAAACAATCCTTCGAACATAGGTACTCCTTCGCTTTTAGCTACAAAGACTCAAACATAAACGCTGCTGCAAAGGCAGATCTAATAACGATCCTGCCTTTGAGCCGGTACTGGCCTTTGTTGTGGAAGACCGTTGCGCCTAACCAAAAATTCCAAAGGGCCAGAAATGCTGTTTTTCACGCGTCAATCTTCACATCACCTTTCGCGTGGCTCACGCACGGCAGGATGTAGCCCTGGGCCTTCTGTGAGGCAGTGAGTCCATCTTCCGCATCCATCTGAACCTGACCTGCGAGTAACTTCGTCACGCAGGTCCCGCATTGTCCTTGCCGGCAACCGTACGGCATCTGTATTCCAGAGGCTTCGGCCGTCTCGAGGAGAGTTGCTGACGACGATGCCATTCGGGTTTGTTTCGAACGCGCAAATTCCACCCGTGCCATCTCAATCACGGAATTAGGGACTATGGGAGCGGGCGCCGGCACTACCCCGAAGCTTTCCTGCTTGATTCTTGACGGATTCACCTTCATCGATTCGAGCAGCTCACGAGCGGCCTTCATCATTCCCGGAGGACCGCACACGAAGAATGTCGGTGAGAACACATCGCCCACGTTGGCTTCGAACAACTCCCGGGTGAGATGGCCACTGAGTCCAAGCCACTGAGGATCTGGGTCAGAGAGCACAGTCACGACGTGGAATCGGTGCAGGCGGGCCTGCAGTAGATTCAGATCCGTTTCAAAGATGATGTCATTGCGTGTGCGAACGAAATAGAGAAGCGTTACTTCTGTCGAAAGACACCGATCCTCCATGTAGCGCAGCATAGACAGAAAAGGTGTGATGCCGCTACCGCCCGCAATCATCACAATCCGTCGATGTTCTTTTTCATCGAAACAGAACTGACCGGCTGGCTGGGAGGCTTCTACAGTTAGCCCAATGCTGGCCTTCTGGTTCAGAAAGACCGAAACATGTCCCTTGGCCGCTTGCTTAGGCGTGATCTCGATGTATCCAGTCTGAGTGGGAGAAGAACAGATGGAATAGCAGCGTGGGACGGTTTGCCCGTCAATGATCCAGTTGAACGTGAGGAACTGCCCGGCGCGAAACGAAATACGGTGTTCTTGCGGAATCACGAACCGCAGAGTCTTAGCGTCATGCGTCTGACGTTCCACGCGGGTCAATTGAAGGATGACCGAATTCCGTTTGGGAGCCTCGCGGACGACAACCGCAGCTGGGCTTGCGTTTGCGCTTCGTGGGCGGCGCCATAGCAAATCGACCAACACAACGGCGAAGACGATTGTCACTGTGACAGACAGCGTTCCAGATACGCTTGCGGAACTCGCGCTCCGCAGCAGATACGCTCCCACGCTCATCGTGACAAGTAGGAAAGAAATGCCCCCAACCAGAGAGCCGAGGATTCTCAGCGTGGCGGTCTGGCCCTTGTAGTACCGCGCCACAACCACTTTTGCCACCAGGAGCGGAAACAGTATTAGAGCCAGAGATGCATGAAGTAGGATGCGCGGCGAGAGTTCGTCTGAGAGCCCTTTGAGGCGCAGCACCATGAAATACGTCATCGTGCAATAGAGAAGTATGAACAAGTAACCAATGAATCGATGTGCCCGTACTCGCCACGCCCGAGCAGCGGGACTGGAATCGGGTGAGCGCCGCAGCATGAGATAAGAGTTAGCCGCGGCGAGCAGTATGAAGATCCCGCCAAGGGCGAGAGTAAAAGGAGGCTGCATTAACCTAACTTGCCCGGGTTCGGCGGATCGAAGGCTGATTCCCCGGAAGTGAAGGCACCGGATCAGCTTTGTACGCGATTTTGCCTGTTCCCGGGACTAATCGAGCGGCAGCGAATATTTCCGAGCTTTCCTCTGCGCTGCGCAGCGCAAGTCTGAGCAACAGAATCGATTGCAAAATTAGGAGTGAAGCCACCGCACTGAGCGCCAGTTCTGCTATCATCTCGCCTCCCTTTGCTTGCCTGGATACTCATTAAGACCTCAGGCCCCCCGGTTTATTCCTGCCGATTTACACCTTCGACCTTTTGCGCGCCCGGACGCGAAGGAATAAATCCTCATCCGCTCCCGTCTTATTGACTAACGGGTTGTTGCGTGATTGCGGCACAGCTCGAGTCATGACAAGGATGTGGCGACCATTAACGTCTCGATACTTTCAACCGGTGTTGCGACACCCCTTTTCCAGGTCAGCCAACAGGAGGCGTTTGCTCAGTCGGGCTATCGGGATGAAGCGATCCGCAGAGTCTTCATGAGGGCTGGTATCGAGCAGCGTCACTTCTATTTTCAAAATGGAATTCGGGTTGACGAAGATTCGAATGAGCTGAATCGGCGATATGTTCGGGGCGCAATCGAGATTGGTTGCCGGGCCATTCGCAAGTGCGTCGATTCCGCCGGTTTGACGGAACGGGACATCGACTTGTTCGTGCTGTGTACATCGACCGGCTATACATGTCCCGACATTGGCAGCCGCCTTATTGCCCACATGGGATTCCGCTCCGGCATTCAGCGAGCGCCCATGGTCGGACTGGGCTGCGGTGGCGCACTCCCCAGCCTGCAGCGAGCCTGCGATTTCGCGGAGTCTCGCGTGGGTCAAATCGCATTGGTGCTGACTGTTGAGATTTGTTCCGCTTGCTACTACCGCGACGACACCCTCGAAACCGTCATTGGAAATGCGATCTGTGCCGATGGCGCGGCAGCCGCTCTGCTTATAGCGGGAGCGCCGCCGGATCCTCCATTTCCGCAGATTGTCGATTTCGAATCGTTTCTCGATCCTGAGCACCTGGGGAGTGTTGGCTTTGAGCATCGTGATGGCAAGCTGCGCATCGTTCTAGGCTCTGAAGTGCGGCATCTCGCGCCTCGCCTGATGGAAGGGGCGCTGTATCCATTGCTGGCGAGAAACAATCTTTCCCAGTCCGACATTCGCTTCTGGGTCGTTCATCCTGGAGGACGCCGGGTGATTGATAGCGTGCAGAAACACCTTGGTCTTTCCGATTCCGAGTTGCAATTCTCAAATACTGTGCTTCGCAACTACGGGAACATGTCGTCGGCAACGGTGATGTTCGTTCTCGATGAGGTGGTCCGCAACGGTAAACCGAATCCGGGAGATTGGGGCGTAATGACCGCGCTCGGTCCCGGAATGGCGGCGGAGGCCGCTCTCATTCGATGGTAAACATTGCGGCAGTGAGATTCGGTTTGTTGTTTCGTGTCTTGAACCATCGCGTGAGAACCGGACGTTGGCGCGAATTGCGGCAGCTCCTCACAGACGGCGGTTCTTCTCGTTCTATTCGCGCGAAAGCCGCCTCGGGATTTGCCTTTCACCAGAGGCGCTCCCATGAACCGCCTCCACTATTCCAAATGGCAAGCGCATACTGGATTTCCCAGGCGATCTATGTAGCCGCGAAGTTCGGCATCGCCGACGTACTGAAAGACAGTCCCAAATCGGGAGATGAAATAGCCCGCGCAGTCAAGGCGGACGAAGATTCGCTTCTCCGACTCATGCGCGTGCTGTGCATGCTCGATGTTTGCCGCGTCACCGAATCCCAGAAGTTCGAGCTGACAACTCTTGGCGGGCCATTGCAGTCCGGAGTTTCGGGGTCACTGCGTTCGATGGTGCTGACCTTGGGCGAAGTCCACTACCGAGCCTGGGGGCATCTTTGCGATAGCGTGCAAACCGGCCACCCTGGATTCCAGAAGGTTTTCGGCAGTGAGATGTTCGACTTCCTGGAAAACAACGGCGATGCCGGCGATACCTTCAACCTTGCGATGACCGACTTTTCCGCGTTCGTCTCATACGCGGTACTTCTCTCCTACGACTTTTCCGGAATGAAATCGATCGTCGATGTCGGAGGTGGCTATGGGAAGCTGCTGACCAGCATTTTGGAGGTCTATACGGACTTGCAAGGCGTGCTGGTCGACCTCCCAGCGGTCATCAGCGCTGCAAGGGAACACATCGAATCCCTCGCCTGCCACGATCGCTGTGCTGCGGTTGCCGGGGATTTTCTCGAATCGCTTCCGCGTGGTGCGGACTTATATCTACTCAGCGGCGTGGTTCATGACTGGGACGATCCAGGGGCCGAACGAATCTTGAAGAATTGCCGGAACGGGATGCGACGGAACGGCAGAGTGCTCGTGGTCGAATGCATAGTGCCCGACGGCAACGAGTCTTCGTTCAGCAAGCTGCTCGACCTAAACATGATGGTAATGACGGGCGGTCGCGAACGAACAGAACACGAGTTTCGCGACTTGTTTGACGCCGCAGGTTTGACCTTGAACCGAGTCGTCAAGACTGCATCACCCCTCAGCATCCTCGAAGCGGTTCGCAAGTAGTTCCTACTGGGTTTTGAAGCAATGCGCAAACCAAGCAGGCGGTACGAACAGCTCCCAATCAGATGACGAGCAAATTGGTCCGACATATCGATTCGAACCGCCTGGGATGACCAGGAGAAAGCGGTCTGCCGAGACTTCCCAATTCGGAGTACCGGGAATTTTCTGCCGCATCGCGAGTTCTACGTGGATAACAGCCCTGCGTAGGAACGGCGAGTCATCCCCTGCTTGCTGATCCCGTCGGGACAGGCCCTCGAGCTTGGAGTTGGCCGACGGACCAACCTCTACAAGTCAATTTTCAAACCAAAGTGAAAGGAAGAAGTTTACGAATGATCACGAAGGCTTTTGTTAGAGTCGCCCTCTTTGGCGCCACAATGTGCGGAGTACTGGCCTCCAGCGCGATGGCGCAGGAATCCTTGTTTCGCTCAACCATCATAGGGTCGAACCCACATACGATTATTGCCGGAGTGCAAAGTGGCGGCGCGCCCTGGACAGTCCAGCGCGGTTCAGCCGTTCTGAATGACGCAGGTCGACTGCATGTGGAACTGCGCGATTTGATCTTGGCGCAATTAGGCACTCCTGGTCCGGTCACGAGCGTCAGCGCCAGCCTGGTTTGCGGCGGCGCAGGCGGCGTCGTGGTTGCCACTACTGATGCGGTACCGCTGTCGTCAGCCGACGGCAACGCCGAGATCGACGCGCAAATCAGCGTTTCCAGCCCCTGTTTCGCTCCCATTGTTCTTGTCCGGGCAGCGGCATTCAATGGCACTCCGCTTCCCCAACCCGGTCCTTGGATCGCCGCTACTGGTTTTGTGGCCTTCTCGAAAGACAACGACAAACAAGAAAACTGAACTTCTGATCGGATCGCAGGCAGCAAGGCCGGTCCATGTAGCGGAGACTCGCGGATGGCCCGGCTTTTAACTGCGAAGAGACAATAACCCAATTCTCATTGGCAAACTCAACCGCCTGCCTAAGCTTCTCCCGGCAGAAACAATACGAATCAATTCTCATGGCAATGGAAAAGCCCGCACTACTGTGCGGGCTTTTCCAGTCATGACCCAAGCAATCGCGCGTTTTGGGTATGACTAAGTTCTCTATAGTTCTCGTTGGGCCTGGTCCGCTGCATTTGCTAGTTCGAGCAGTAACTCCTTGAACGTCGGGTCCTGCTGCCCCGTGAATAGGCCATCCGCAAAAAAGCCATTGATGGCGCCGACCGCATCGAGTTGTCCTGCGCCGGTTGGGCGAATGATGGCGCACTCGGGCATGCCTTTAATGAAGTCGCAAGGCTCAGGCATGATGAGGTTGGCTTGCAATGATTCCGGTTGGTTCTGAGTTAGATCCACGAAGGTTAGCGAGCCGTCGGTCAACGGAACAGCATTTCCCGCCTTGTCATGCCAGACCTGGAAGTGCATGATCTCGGAGCCGCCGATGCTGATCGTGATCCGCAAGACCTCGGGACTGGATACGCGCTGACTTAGGGTGGCATAAAGACTGGTGCCCGCCTGTTCGATGAATCCGAAATGAAACCCGGCCGTGTTAGCAATAGCCTGGATGTGATTGGTATTGGCATCTCCCAAGTCGCCGTCGCTTGTAGGAATTGCCGGATGCTGTCCCTGAGCTAAGCTCGGAACAGCCTGGGGAAAGCTCCCACCCAGATCGGGATTCTCTTTGCTGCGGTAGCGAGTCCACCAAGTGGTGTCCACGCTGAGCTGCATGAGATTTGTGAGCCGTCCAATTTGCTTAATCCCTGTCACTTTGCTGCTGGGAAGAGTGCGGAAGTGATCGAGATTCACCGGTTGCTGGCCCTTAGACTTCAAATACGCGCGCAAAAAAGCCACGTGGCTCATCTCATCGTCGGTGTTGTCGGAGATGTATTGCGGCATGTCGCCATCGAGCTTCTGCAGGGCGGCGACATAGCTGCTGTTCGCGGGGGCGGCAACTCCTCCGAGTTCGTTGTATTGCTGCCATAAGTCTGTCTCGATGATCTCCGCGGCAAGTAGAAGCTGCAGGATCGCGGCATCTCCTGGGGTGAGACTACCTTCCTGTTGATCCCTGCCGAGGGCAGACGCTTTCGTCAGCAGTCCGCCGCCAACCGTGGCAACGCCTGCGGCGAGCATACCGTTCTTGAGGAACGATCGCCGATTCGATTGGGACTTGGGTGTACCTTTGGATTCCTTCATTCTTCACTTCCTTTTGTTTGTTGTTCAAGATCCGGAATGTGATGACTCCGAGCCACTGGCGCGAAGCGGATAAACTTGCGGCTGTGCAGTTGGGACAAACATGACTCCAAAAAGGGGAGATTCTGGAGTCACAACCTGTAAACCGCGATTTCACGTCAGCTATTCCAACGAGCAGTTCTGCTTTGGTCTAAAGATGGGATGACTGGGCTTAGTGTCCGCAGGCAACGCGCGGAGCTATTCGGCTATGTGAATAAACAGAACAGCAAAGCAGACTATGACGCCGCCTAGGAGAAGTACGAGCGTGACCAGGCCGTCAAAGTCGTGATGGCGCCAGATCGTCTGTTTGACTTCCTGAATATCTGGATCCAGATACTGAATGAATCGAATTGATTCTCGCTCCACATCGCCAAATCGATGACATATCAGCACCATGTCGCAACCTGAGTCCAGAGCCAGCCGCACGGCGTGGTCTCCGCTGCGTGCTACTACAACACAGTAACCGATTTGCCGGAACAGACGAGCGCGTCGGGCAACCAGCGTCATGTCTGGTCCGACGATGAGAAGTACCACAGACGTGCAAGGCTGAGGCTGAGTCACACATTCTCCATTAGGCGCTCTGTCAATATGCCGCCCACTGCGAAGACTAATGAGCAAAGTGTTGCTGTTAGTGAACCAAACGAGAGTCTAGTTTAGGTGCTCTCTACGGATACGTACTCTGGGCGCGCGGATTTATTCCCGAAGCCCTCTTGCTCCCGCCGAATAGGTTTCAGGTTTTACACAAAATCACACGTTTTAGAGAATCACTGAGGTCGCAGCAACGTCTATATAAGTGCGCACGGATCTACTAAGAGTGCTCAAGGAGAATAGTTGCAATGAGGAAATGTTTTGCTTTACTTTTCACGATGGGAGTCGTTCTTTGCACCTTGGCAACGGCAAATGCCGAGGAACTCAAGGTTTCTGTTCCATTCGATTTCGTGGTTAACGGAAAAA
>Ga0207111_10186_pt1 | contig 16552 bp, 10 predicted proteins | sample Alteio_BWMinHeat_71_FD_153577 | JGI IMG/M metagenome (GOLD analysis project Ga0207111, IMG submission 153577) | Enriched cells from forest soil in Barre Woods Harvard Forest LTER site, Petersham, Massachusetts, United States -... | ecosystem: Environmental > Terrestrial > Soil > Temperate forest >... | reverse complement strand
TTGGTAACGTTGTAAAACGTTGCCCCAACTGAACATTCCATTCGTTAACCCGATCAATATATTGTGGGTCCATAAGAATAACAACACAGTTTTCGGGGATAACAAAATTTTCATGATTAAACCGCTGATCGCAACGTACCCATGTTCGTCGATTATACGTAAAATATTGATAATCTTTATTGGGAATAATACTCACATTTTTGATCGTATTTTTTTGTTCAACATTATGTTTAAACCCTTTGCAAATAACAAGCGAAACATTGTCAACTTCTTTCCGGTCAATAGGAAACGAAAAAAATCCTTCGCAATTATTTATTGTCTGTCGACCATTAAAATAAATACGATACTCAGGAACTTTGTCATGGCCTGCAACTCGAAAGCAGCCCTTCAATTCATGCCCATGCGTTGGAACAATTGGATCAGGTTCCGGTTCGCGCACCGGAGGCATGTCCGCCATAGCCTTGGCGACGGCGGATGTTGGCGCTGGTGCTACTTGATTATTGTGTGCAAGCGCTTGGGGTTGGCTTTGCACGTGTTGCTTTTGCTGGTTTCTATCATGGTGTTGGTCATGACGTTGGTCGTAATATCTCGCGCGATCTTCATGTGAATCGTCAGAATCTTCATCACTGACAATCGTTGGTCGACCTGTAACAGGGTCAACTACTAACATCGTACGCGCAGATAGCTCAGAAAGTTGCGAAATTATACATACGCATAAACAACCGAAGAGACATAATATTTTTTTTGAATATTTATGGTCTGGATCCTGAAACAAGTTCAGGATGACAAGATAAATTTTAGATACCATACAACTCCTCCAACAGCGCTCCTATCCTTCGATACCTCAGGATGAGCGCCCAAACCCTCAGTATTATCAAAAAATCACCAAAAATAATTAAGTAACCCAATTTTACCCTAAAAACACTTAAAATCTCAAGCTGTTTGGGTTCTTATAAAAATTAGCGTATCATAACATGATGAAACAAAAATTAAAAAGTTTACTCAACAAAGCACTTCTTTCGGGCTGCACGCCAGAACAACTAACCCTCTCTTTTTGCATGGGGATTTATATCGCCTTTTCTCCATTTCCAGGATTACATACACCCATGATGTTTATTGCAACCTATATATTCGGGTTACATTTCCCAACATTATTTATTGCAACATCAATCAATAATCCATGGACTATGATTCCGTTCTATTCTCTTGACTATACTTTTGGCTATTGGTTTGTGCATACACTTCTTGGATGGAACCCAACCTGGGTAATCTCTTTGGCAAAACTGTTTGGATCTGGTACAATTTGCTTATGGTCTTTTTTGATTGGCGGGAATATTTTAGGCATTGCATCAGCTCTTATTTGTTATCCTATCATGCGTATTATTTTTAAAAACTTAAAGCTTAGATCCTGAAACAAGTTCAGGATGACAAAAGAAAATTATATGAAAATTATCGCAACGAATAAAAAAGCTTATTTTAATTATCAGATCGTCGACACCATCGAAGCAGGTATCGTGCTTAATGGTGATGAAGTAAAATCGATTCGCAACAATGGGATCTCGATTAACGAAGCGTTTGCAACCATACATGATTCAGAAATTATGTTAATCAATTGTCACATCGCACCCTATTCTCATGCTTACTCAAAAAAAGACACGTCACGCCAAACGCGCAAACTTCTTTTAAATCGTCATGAAATTAATAAACTTATTGGCAAGCTCGCCAAAACGGGGCTCACACTCATACCCCTCAAAGTCTATTTTAACGCTCGCGGTTTTATAAAAATAGAACTTGGTCTTGGAAAACATAAAAAAGCTCACGATAAGCGTGATGCGATTAAAGACCGTGACATACATCGTGAAGCGTCACGCGAAACAAAAGTCAGGATTAGATAAATTACTATGACCATTGGAAGCGCACTCTACCGAACAAAAATTTGTACCAATTCTATGGCCTGGGCAAAAAATAATATCGCGTCAGCGCCAGACGGTTCCGTTTTTTTAGCGGATCAACTTGAAGTCGCCCAAGGCCGTCAAGGTCGCACCTGGGGCATTCGTCCCGGGCAACTCTTGATAACCATCGTTCTTAAGCCCGAAATTTTAGCGCTTTTAAGCTCCGAAGATTTGCCCATTCGACTTAACCAACTCAATATGGCACTCGCGCTTGGAATCTTAGATCCCATAAAAGAATATGGGACAAAACTTAAATGGCCAAACGATTTTGTTATTCCTGAAGAACAAATCCACAAAAAAGTTTGTGGCATGCTGGTGCATCTTGTATGGCATGAAGAAAAGCCACTTGGTATTGTTTTTGGTTTTGGCATGAACGTTAATACGATATTTGATACCCAAGACGAATTATCACCTATCGCGACTAGTTTATTATCATATAAGCAAGTACATGACAACAATACAAACTCAATCGATATGCGCGATCTGTATAAAAAACTGCTCGCATCACTTGATACCTATTATTCCCAATGGAAACAACAAAATTTCTCAAGTATCTATACTGAATGGAAAAATAACCAAGCTTTTTTGGGTAAACCGTTAACCATTCATCAAAAAGACGGGTCTGTTATATCGGGAACCATGACGCAAGTTATGCCCAACGGCGATCTTATGCTCAAAACAGATAGTAAGATTATGATAATCCCGTTTTATACCGTCGAAGAAGTCAAAGTCTAATTAAGTTTAAAATCTCATAATTATTGTAATATAAACTTTGTACATACGTCATCCCCGCCTACGCCTGATGTTGCTTCGGCGGGCAGGCCGGGCGTGCTTGTCCACCGTAGCCACGAAGGGCGAAGGTTGGAACCCGGGATCCAGTCTACGCTTATCCAGGCCTTCCGGCTTGGCAAGCTACGACAGGCAGGCCAGGCAAAACCCAATTTTATACCCACAAAAATTTTGAACCTTGTTCAACATGATACAAACATGATACGCTTAAAGAGTGTATTACGTATGTCTTATTATGTTTTCGGGGGGAATATGGGAAACAAAAATATTTTTTACACGAGTATGTTTTTACTCGTCATAAGCGTAAATATCTTTGCTGGGTCGGGCATAACAACACCAGGACAAGCAAGCTTTGATTATACAACAAGCCAGTACCCAGATAATAATTTTATATACTCACCAACTTGGAAATTCTCAACAGCTGACCAAGGCTATATTATCTTTGATGTTCAAGCAGGTGACGAAATTGATATTGGGTTATCTGATACAACCGACCAAGATGTTTATGGGTATAATATCATGATCGGCACTATCGACAATACAATAGCTGCACTTGATGCCAATGGAACATATCCTGACAATAGTTATGAAGATGCCAATGGCATACTCAGCGTAAGCGCACCACGCTCTTTTTGGATGACATTAAGCAATGGTGCTATCGCTCTTGGTACCGGACGTACGATTGGTCAAAACCAATTAATTTCTTGGAACTTAGCATCGCTTCCCGGTGGTGTACCTACAACCGGTATCACCTACTTTACGCTCTCAAGTGTCACCAACGCCAATTTTAGCAATATTGTATTTGGTTCAGACTTATCAACAGCACCTGCTGCTGCTACAACGACGACTGTAGTATCAAGTACGGGCAAAACGATAAACGCACAACAACGCAATGCGACTATGGCTGCACACAACAAAACCCATCGCCCAAGCAAAAGTAAGCACGCAAGAAAACCAAAAGCACCAACCAAATCAGAAGCGCTGCAAATTCGTGAACAAGACAAATCGATCTCACAAAAAGGCCCTCTGAAACGCCCAGGCTCATGAAAAAACAAAATATTACCTGAACACAAAAAAAAGGCCCTCGAAAATTCGAGGGCCTTATAATTTTTTAACTGTTTTGTAATAAAATTATCTTATTATTTAAACAAATAAACTAAAGAACCCGACAATTCCTTCCAATAGGTATCCGCCTCCCTTTAATAAAAGCTCGCCTCCCTTTAAAAAAATATTGCCCAACCCACAGAGTATGTCCCAAGCTACCTTGGCAACATCGCCAGCAACAACACCGGCTCCATTAGCTGCTCTTTCGCTTACTTGTACCACAGCATTTCCAGCTGCATTACCAATGTCTACACCAGCTTGAAATTCCATTCCAGCAAGAAATGGATCATAACCATAGCCATAACCACCATAACGATAATAACCTGGAGGGCCAAAAAACGGATCGTAATATGGATTATACCATGGATCAACAACATACGTTGTGTGTGTGTATCTGGGTCCTTGTTCCACAACAGCCGGCGAACGTTCCCATACAATCTCTCGAACAGCCTGCTCTTCAGACATCTTAGGGAACCTTTTTAATTTTATGCGCAATGCTGCAGTCTCTGTTTCCGTAATAGGGCCTGAGCGAGGCTCCCCATATTTGACATTAAGACTATCGGCGTGCAGCTTGTATAGACCTGGTTTTTGTTCTGCTACGAGCTTAGCTGATTCAACCTTGAGCGTACCAGCTTCTGTTGCTCTTGCTGCTGCTGCATGCTCTGCTGCTTCAGTAGCATCATCTAATAATATTTTACCCACAACTCCCTCTCCTACCATCGCAAAAAGAGTTGTTGTATGTGCTCCTTGAACCAATACAAATATCATGAACAACCGTAACAAGCACCGCATTATTACTACTGCTTTCATATCAATATCCTTTTTTTATTTTTGTAGGTAATAGCGCAAAAACTATTTTTCTATTTTTAATTTACCATATTTTTATAGATATCTGTCAATATATATAGATTTTGGTTGCAAGATTCTGATAGAGTAAAAAATAGGGATATTGCAATAAAAGTAAATCTTAAGGAGCCATATGAAGAAAATCGTATTAGTATTCGTTGTATTCTTTGGTCTGCAATTATCTTGTCTGTCTGCAGCAAGAATAATTCCGAAACTACCAGAGACACCAAAAACTCAAACCAATACAAGCAAAAATATCAATGTGCCACCACAATTTTTTGCAGTATCGCCAGAAAAAGCTGATATCACCTTTGGGTATAAAAATAATGCAGGTCAAGCGTGGCGAGTATCTGATGATCATAAGAATCTTATGCATAATGTAGCAGGAGCAAAGAAAGACTCGATCCAATGGGAGACAATACCAGCGCAAGATAATAATGGGCAAACAATTAGCCCGTTAAAAACCATAAAGATGTCACTTGATTGTGGAATTATGCTTCTTCAAGATACCGCAGGCACTGTGTATCGCTACGATTGGGATAAAAGCTCTTTTACTAAACTTGCCACAAGTTATGCGTATACACACAAACCAGAAGACAATACCTATGTAAAAACAACACAGCCATTACATATAGAAGATATTTCAATAGGCAATGCTCAAAGCATCTGGACTCTTGATAAAGATAATCAAATTATTTACCAACTCAATACAACAAATGGTTTGTGGTTTCCACGAGCAAATGGCATTTCGGTAAGCGCCGGTATTGATGGTGCTGTTCTTACGCTTGATACAAAGGGCATAGCTCATGTGTATGTTGGACGCAATCAATGGCAGCCATTACCTGGTGTTGTATTAGATAAAGTTGCTATGTGCAGCAAAAATTATATCTATGGGATCTCTGGCGGGAACTTATGGCGTTATGATAGAATAAAAAAAAGTTGGAAACAAGTCATGGGCGCCGATAACAACCCTGTATCTGGAGTTAAAAATATTGGAATTAACCCTATGGGCGCTATGTTTCTTACCGGTGATGATGGCACCGTTTATAGCAATGGCAAACACGTAGTTTCAATTCATCAACAAGTTCTCAAAGCGCTCAAAACCCAACAACAAAAAACCACAGGCGAAAAAAAAGCGTCTCAGTCTATATCTAGAACTAAATCTAAAACTAAAACTGCCCCTACTAAAAACGAGGCTTTAAAGTTACGCAAGACACACAAAACAAAAGTAAAAGCTCCAAGCGATGATAACCCAGCAGAATAACCAATAAAAAAATAAGAATTTAAAATTATAAGACCCTCGAAGTTCGAGGGTCTTATAATTTTAAACTGTCTTATATTCACATAAATTTTTCAACGTCTGCGCTGTCCAAGTTTTGTTATGACTGTTTCCCCGCTTGCGTCTTTTTCTGTGTCTTATCTTGGGTCTGAGACGGCTGTGTCCCCGTTTGCGTCTGTTGGGTCTGATCTTGTGTCTGAGATTTATGTTTTGTAAGTTTGTGTATTCCAGAAACAACCCAGTCGTATATGTGTACTGCTACGTAATACACTCCATAACCTATCCCAAATAAAAGATAAATAAGAACTTCTCCACCGCCTCCTGACAAAGAGCCACCACCACCACCACCCCAACTCCCCCCAGAAATTGATCCCGATGCGACATCAGGTTGTTTACCACGAATATCATGAAGAGCCTGTTCTTCAGTCATTGTAGGGTTTTGTTTTAGCTTTAAACGCACCGCTGCAGCTTCTTCTGGTTTTACGGGTTCAAGCTTAGGATTTTTTTCAGCAAGTTTTTTAGTAAGCGACTGAGCATGTTCTTCATATACTGGACGATGAGGAGACGTTTTTCCTGCCAATTCATTTGCTTCAGATTTGAGCAAATCAGAACTTACTGCTCTTTTAGCTGCTGCATGTTCAGCGGCTTCAGCTGCTTCTCGGGCAGCTAATTTCTTAGCGCCTATATCTGCAACTTCCATTGCTCGCAATTTTATTGAACACATGTCTTGAGCAATTATCATAACAATAAGTAATCCAAAACCTCGTGTTAATACCACTGTTTTCATACAAAACGCCTTTTCTTTTTAATTTTTATATACGAAGAAATAAACATATTTGTGTTATTTTCAATTTAGCATATTTTCAATACTGCATGTCAACAACTTTTCAGCTATAAATAATTCATAGATTTTTATTGCAAGCTTTTGCTAAAGTAAAAATGAAAGTAAACATTTTTTTTACGATATTAAGTAAAGATTAGGAGAGTTTGTATGGCAAATTTCAAACATGCTCAAATAAAAATAATATTAGCAATCATATTACTATCGAACACATCAGCGTTTTTTATGTCAGACAGTACTCAAAAGATCTCGGTGCCGCCACATTTTTCTGAAATATCACCAGAAATTGCTGATGTCACAATCGGGAATAATAACGGCACTGGTCAGGCGTGGCGTGTATCTGATGATAAAACCGCCCTCACTCATAGTGTTCCAGGTACAAAAGCAGACTCTTACCAATGGCAGACTACTCCTGCCCGTGATGACCAAGGCAATACGATAAGCCCATTGAAAAATATCCAGATGTCACTTGATGGTAAAATTATGCTTCTTCAAGATAACGCTGGAGATTTTTATCGCTACGATTGGGATAAAAGCTATTTTGTTAAACTTGCTCCAAGTTATGCATATACGCACAAACCAGAAGACAATACCTATGTCATAACAAAGCAGCCATTACATGTACAAGATCTCTCGATAGGCAATGCTCATAATATTTGGGCTGTCGATAAAAAAAACCAAATTATTTATCAGTTAAATGAAACAAGTGGTTTATGGTATCCACGCACAAATGGCATATCAGTCAGTGCTGGTGGTGATGGTTCTGTTCTTATTGTTGATACAAAAGGCACCGCTCAGATGCATACTGGAAATAATGCGTGGGCAGCACTCCCTGGTGTTCGCTTCAAGAAAGTTGCGATCTCGAATAAAAATTATATGATTGGGCTTTCTAGCGACGGTAATGTATGGCAATTCGATGGTACTAAAAAAAGTTGGCAGCAACTCATGGATGCTGATAACAACCCTGTAGGTAGCATAAAAAACATTCGAGTCAATCCCCTCAGTGCTTTGGTTCTTATCGGTAATGATGGTACTATCTATAGCAATGGTAAACATATGGTGTCAATTCATCAACGTATTCTTAAATCCGCAAACGCCCAACAACAAAAAACAAAAACAGCAAAAAAAGCGTCTCAGATGTCTAGAGCGAGAACTGTCCCTACAAAAAACGATGCTTTAAAGGTTCGTAAGACACGCAAAACAAGCGTAAAAGCTCCAAGCGATGATAATCCAGCAGAATAAAGAAAACTAAAAAATAAGAATTTAAACAGAAAAGACCTTCGAAGTTCGAGGGTCTTTTCTGTTTTTACCCTTAAAGTACCCATTTTTCGTATATTTTTATAAAATTTCTATTAGAAAATAAATTTGTTGATTTTATGGTTACAAAACCGGTAAAGTAAGAAGTAGGATCGAGCAAATTTATTTTTTGGACATATAACAGGAGAGTTGTATGAAAAATTTAGTTAAACGCACTATTCTAAGAAAAGTTTCTTGGATGATGCTCTTTTTATTCGCGAGCTTATCATCGGTACAAGCTGTAGATGGCGTAGCTCAAGCACTTCAAGGAGTGGCTCAACAGATTGCCTCAGCACTACAAACAGCGGCCGATGCCCAAAAAGTAACAATTTTGTATGCTGCATATGGTGATTTTACGCAAGCCAATCCTGCAAAACGAAAAATCGTAACTGATATCGTTCAGAGCAAAGTCCAAAATAACACGTTAAACATACCAGCAGGCAGTTATGACGGTCTTTTTGGTGATCCAGCTCCTGGCGTAACAAAAAATATGCTCTTGATCTATAAAATTGGAAATATTATTAGTGCAACCCTAGCACATGAAACGTATGAATCAACAGGGATTCCGTATGTTCGCCAAAGAGATATAGCAATGATGGAAGGCGGAGGCGGCAATATCGGCGAGCAAAGCCGAGTACACCTGGATATCTATACGCTTGGCAAAGGCGACCCTAATTTCAAAGTTTTAACAGCCTTTTATGGTAACCCTGATGGTGCAAATATCCTGACTTGGAAGACTGGTCAATGGCCTTTCAGAACTGACCATACCGGCATTCAAGGCGATGGTTTTTCATATTATACATTATCTATGGTAAGCAATAATCAAATTGTTTTAACGGGAGCACCTGGCGACATGAGTAAACATCTTGGCATGATTCCTAGTTGGGATCCTGTACCAGGAAAAGTAAAAGGTTTGACCGCTATTTTTCAACAAAATGGAACATTATACATCCAAGTTGTGGGAGAACATGATAGCGCAACAATTTCAGCAGCTAATGCTACGGCGTTTTATACAGACCCTATGTTTGCAGGAACTACTGATGGTACGGCTGATTCAACAAACAGCGCAATAACTGCCCCTAATTATAAATCTGGCGACCAAGATTATCGAAATGCCTATAATACTGCATTCTATACTGCAGCACGAGGCACGCTTGATGGTACAGCCAAAGGCATTGTCGATGGTAATAGTACAGGAGCAACACCTGTAGACACAACAAGTACTGGTCCTGCTGCCTATCAAGCTGCGTACACAACTGCATACGACATAGCATTCTATCCAACAAGTGGTAAAACTGATGGAACTACTGACGGTAAAAAAGCAACAGCTGATGGGTTACCTACTCCAAGAAGTATTGGGACTCTTGCGCAAGCTGCAGCATATAAAACTGCATATATCCCAGCTTTTTTTGCTGCTAAGCCTCCAATTATTCCCGCTGGCTGGCTACAAGAAGGCGACGGTGCTGAACAAGTTACTGTTGGAAGCGAAAACGGTGAAGCGATGGCGTGGATGATTCAAACAAAAACAGATGCAAATGGCAAACAAAATGGCGTACTGTATCGTTATGACACCGGAACCATGGAAGTAAATCCATGGACTGAGCAAACCGTAAAAGATTCTAGTGGTAATGCTATTACAGACTTTACTGATGTCTCTGCAGCTTCTGATGGTACGGTGTGTGCTGTTTCAGCAATTGGACAAGTTCTTGTCGGTGGAACAACGACAACGGTAAATAATGTACCAACAACAACCGGTGGAACACTTACACCAGCTGGTGGTGTTATTTATCAATACGACGAAAAAAATAAAAATTGGGGAGCACTCACAACAACAAACGATCAGAAAAAAGCAACAATGTTTGATAGCGTCTCTGTTGGAAATAAGAATAATATTTGGGCAACTGAAGCAAAGACCAATAATCTTTATCAACTGGTAAAAGGCGTTTGGACACTATACCCAAGCTCAAGCAAATGTATCGCTGTTGCAGCTGGTCTTGATGGTACGGTGCTTGCTATTAATATTGATGATAACGTTTATGAATTTGATGAAAAGAAACAAGATTGGGACCCTGTGTATTACACAGATGCGACGGGTGCAAAACAGAAATTACAACTTACCCAAATAGCTGTTGGAAAGAAAGACATTGCATGGGGTATTAATGCAAACGGTGGTAATAACGATCTCTGGTTCTTGAATAAGACAACAAATAATTGGGAACGTGCAACAGATTCTAACGGCAATCATGCCCATGGTTTTGTAACAATAAGCTGTAACGCCGCAGGAACCGTTATAGCCGCTGAAAGCAATGACACAATCTGGATGCATGATCTTGGTGGTGTTAATGCTCAAGGACAGTCAACAGGTAAAATAAGCGCGCATGCACAGGCTAAAAAATCAGGCAAAATTGCTCAGGCAACCGTAGACAAAAAAACCAAAGATGCTCAAAAAACAACGCAAGAAAAAAATCGTAAAGCTGCTGTTAAAAAACCAAAACAAGTTGCTCTTGTCAATGGTAAAAAAGTACCGGTTGATAGCAAAGGTAACGTAATTCAAACAACGCCTAAAGTTGTTGGTAAAAAAGCTCGTGCCAAAGTTAGTACGGTAATACCAAAGACAACTACACAAACAACGACGAAAACTCCTGGAGCTCCTAAAACAAGAACGACAAAACCTGTATCTCCAGCGAAAAAACAGGCTATGAAACGTAATTAATAAAATAATTAATATTGATCATACCTCCTATAAAAGCGGAAGGGACTCGCGAAATTTCGTGAGTTCCTTCTTCTTTTTTTATATATAATTTTTGAGAAAAGAAGACAAAATTATTTTCTTAAATTCTAGTTTTTTTTTCAGTGCTTATGATACCGTCACGTTAAGCGTCGAAGTTTTGCTTGTAAATATATATGTACTTATTAAAGAGGAGAATTTTTGTGGAAAATTTTACATGGCGTGTCAACCTCAAACAGACTATTCGAAGAAAAGTTTCTTGGAAATCCAAAGTTTTATGGCTTGGGGTAATACTGAATTTTCTTGTAACATCTTGCGCATTTGGCATGCAACCCTATGGTCTTGTCTGGGGTGTAAACGCGAGCAGCCAAGTTTATTTCAGAGAAGGTGTTTCTCAGGCCAACCCACAAGGAACAAGTTGGACACTGGTCGATGGCGATATAAGCTATATTGCTGTTGGTCCAACAGGACAAGTATATGGATGGAATCGTGGCGGCTATATCTGGTACCGCTCAGGCATTACGCAAGCTAATCCTAAAGGAACGGGTTGGGTCAGAATAGATGGCCAACCAATGAGACCAGATGGTGGTATTGCCGTAGGACCAAATGGTGCTGTATGGGGGCTCGGTCCTGATGTTCATCCCGATGGTGGTAACATATATTTTCTAGAAGGTGTTACCGAGAGCAATCCTGGAGGAACTGGATGGAAGCAAGTAGGTCCAGGTGCGCATCTTTGTTATATCGCCGTCGGACCTGGAGGTACTCCCGTAGGTCTTCAACACAATGGTAGAATTTGGTGGGAACTGACCGTTTCACCTGCTAACCCAGAAGGAACAGGCGCTTGGACACCAGATCCTCAAAATGGTGGCCTTAAACAAATTTCTATTGGCTTGAACAATTATATATGGGGTGTGAATGCTGGTGAACAAATTTGGTTTAGAAATGGAACCTCACCAACAAATGCTTTAGGAGCTGGGTGGACAAATCTTACTCCTGGTAGCCGCTTAAATCAGGTTTCTATTGGTGCTCGTGGCGCTGTATGGGGTGTTCAAGATAGCGGCCTTATTGTTATGAAAACAGGCATTACTGATAAAAATCCACAAGGCGATCCAAATGGATGGGCATTAGATCCAGATCCAAGTGCTCGTTTAGTTCAAATCGCCGTTGGTCCATGGTTGAGTGATCTTTCTACACCTCCAGCAGTAGTTCCAACTGGCTGGAGTGAAGAAGGTGATGCTGCTCAGGTTGTCACGGTCGGGAGCGATAATGGCGAAACAACAGCATGGGCAATCAAAATCGAACCAAATGCGCAAGGCCAGCACAATGGCGTCTTGTATCGTTATGATAATGGTAGTATGGACCCAAATCCATGGACAAAAGTAATTGCAAATGATGCGCATGGTAACCCTATCGATGACGTTGCTGATGTTTCTGCAGCCTCTGATGGTACCGTGTGTGCCGTCTCTGGAATTGGACAAGTTATCAGCGGTGGAACAACGACAACGGTAAATGGTGTACAAACAACAACAGGTGGAACTGTTTCACCAACTGGTGGCGTTATTTATCAATATGATGAAAAAGCAAATCATTGGGCAGCACTCCCAACAACAAACGGCTCTAAAACGATCATGTTTGATGGCGTCTCTGTTGGTAACAAGAATAATATTTGGGCAACTGAAGCGAACAGCAATAATGTGTATCAACTTGTTAAAGGCGTTTGGACACCGCGCTCAGGTGCATGTGTTGATGTTTCAGTAGGTCTTGATGGTACGGTGTTTGTTATTCATACTGATGATAATGTTTATGAATATAATGCAAAAAACAATACGTTGAGCCAAGTGAGTTACAAAGATGCATCAGGAGCAGAACATCCATTACAACTCACTCAAATTTCTGTCGGTAACAAAGATTATATATATGGTATTAACAATACCAATGGCACCGACGATCTGTGGGCCTGGAACAAAGCAACCAACAATTGGAGTCGCCCATTATCAACAGCTGGCACTCCTGCTGGAGGATTCGTTTCTGTGGGCTGTAATGCTGCAGGCACCGTCATGGCTTCTAATCATGAGGATATGTGGATAAGCGATAAAGGTGGTGTGACTATTGATGAAAAAACAGCTGAGCAAACATCTGTTCAAGCTCAACCATCGGATAAAGTAAGCAAGCACACTGATGCTAAAAGCAAGGGCAAGATTGCTAAGCCTACACCAGTGGCCAAGAAAGCAGCAAAAACTGAAAAGAAAAATAAAAAAGCAGAACAAGCAAAAGTGAGCGCCGCTGCTGTTGCAAAAGCAAAAACGGTTTTCGTACAAGGTAAAAAAGTAAAAGTTGATAGCACGGGAAAAATAATTCCAGCTACAACGAAAGCTGTTGGCAAAAAGGCTCGCGCTGCAAAAGCTGCAACAACAACCCCTGCTACAGCGTCAGCGACAGCTTCAACTACAACACCAGAAACAACACCAGAAACACAAGCTACAAAACCTGAAAAAACTGCAAAAGCCATGCAGTCTGCAAAACCAGCAAAAAAACAAGTCTTGGTACGTCAATAAAAAAATTATTTAAATAATGTAGATAATTTTTGACGTTTTAAACTAAGATAGGTCGGGAATGCCCCGACCTATCTTAGTTTTTTAATAATAAAAACTCTTGCTTTTCAAAAAAATCTATCGATATCCTTGATTTTACGATCGTCAAACTGCAAAGATATAACACGTTATGTATATTTTTTCTAACTCATACTCAAGGAGAGTTTTTTATGAGCAACTTCACATGGCGAACTTACGTCAAACAGATTACCAAAGCTTTGTGGCTTGGGGTAATACTGAATTTTTGTGTAACGTCATCTGCATTTGGCGATCAATGGGGTACTGTTTGGGGGATAGGTACCGACGGTCATTCTTGTTGGTATAGAGAAGGTGTTTCTCAGGACAAGCCAATGGGAACAGGTTGGACAAATGTCGGTGGGGATATAAGCTATGTTTCTGTTAGTCCAACAGGACAAGTATATGGATGGAATAGTGGCGGCTATATCTGGTACCGTTCAGGCATTACGCAAACTAATCCTAAGGGAACTGGCTGGGTCAGAATAGATGGCCAACCAATGAGACAGGTGGGTGGTGTTGCCGCAGGACCAAATGGTCAAGTATGGGGCGTCAGTAATGATGTTCAGTTTGATGGTGGTAACATATATATTATTAACGGTGCTACACCTGCTAACCCTGCAGGAAGTGGCTGGACGCAGGTAGATCAAGGTTCACACATTTCTTTTATCAACGTTGGTCCAGGAGGCATCCCTGTAGGTCTTCAAGCAGGCGCCGGCGGCAAAATTTGGTTTAGAGACCCGAGCGCTGGTTGGGGGGAAGATCCTCAACACGGTGCCCTTACACAAATTTCTATCGGCTTAAACAACTATATATGGGGTGTGAATTCTGGTGGCGGAATCTTTTTTAGAAATGGAACCTCACAATCAGCAGTTTGGGTAAATATTCCTGGCGGTTTAAAGGACGTTGCTATTGGAGCTCGTGGCGCTGTGTGGGGTGTTAATTCTGCAAACCAAATTTGGTACAGAACAGGTACTGATTCAACTCCACAAGGTACTGGATGGACAAACCTAGCAGATGGTGCTCTTGTCCAAATAGCCGTTGGTCCATGGATCAGTGACCTTCCAATGGATCCATCACAAGTCACTTCATACTTATCATCAACTCAACCGGGAGTTGTATGGGGCGTTAACTCAGGTAATCAAGTATACTACACACCTGGAACGGTAAGTTATACCAGCGGTGTAAACGTTTCAGCCTCTACAACACCATGGCAACAAGTTACCGGAAAGTCACTGAGTCATGTCACCGTTGGGCATAATGGCGTTGTATACGGTATCGGCACTGATGGCACCATTGTAGCGCGTGATCAAATTTCACAAGCAAATCCTACCGGTACTGCATGGGTAACTATTGCAGCGCCAGCAGGAAAAACTCCTAGTAAAATATTTGCTGGTCCTAATGGACAAGCTTGGTTAGTCAACACTGATGGAAGTATTAATTTTAGAACAGGTGTAAGCGCAACTGCTCCTTATGGAACTGGGTGGTTGTCTGTGGATGGCTCAAGTGTCACGACCATGGGTCTTGGTACTGATGGAAGCGTTGTTTGTACGTCATCGTCAAGTGGCCTTAGTTATGTTCGCACAGGAATTTCTGCTGCAACACCACAAGGAACTGGCTGGTCACAAATACCAAATTCATCACTTACTCAAATTTCAGCCGGCATAAATGGCAACATTTGGGCAGTACGTGGTAACAGTGCTTTTTACGCGCAAGTGGCTGGCCCAAATACGACATGGGCTAACATAGATTCTAGTATTAGCTATGTTGCGGCCGGTCCTACAGGCATGGTATGGGGACTTGATCCAGCAGGTAATATTTATTTCAGATACGGCGCCGGAGCAAATAACACCGGTTCAAGCTGGTTCCAAGTTAACGGCGGTCTGTCTGAACTTGCCGTTGGACCTGCTGTAGCGTCACTCCCTGTAGTGCCAATGTCAGTTCTTCCACCACTCATTCCATCTGGCTGGTACCAAGAAGGTGAGGCTATGGAAATTGTCGCCGTTGGCAGTGATAATGGCGAGACTATGGCATGGGCTCTTCAAATCGAAGCAAATGCAGAAGGCCAAAAAAATGGCACTCTGTATCAGTTTCAAAGTAGCAGCATGGACCCAAATCCATGGAAACAAGTAACAGCAACAGATGCAAATGGTAATGTTATCGAAGACATTACTGATGTCGCTGCAGCATCGGATGGTACGGTATGTCTTGTCTCTGGAGTTGGACAAATTGTCGTTGGTGGAACAACAACAACCGTAAATGGTGTACCAACAACAACAGGTGGAACAGTTACACCAACAGGTGGTGTCGTTTATCAATATGATAAACAAGCAAATCATTGGGTAGCACTCCCATCAACAAGCGGCTCTCAAAAAATTATGTTTGAAACCGTTGCTGTTGGTAACAAAAACAATATTTGGGCAACACAAGTAAATTCGAATAATGTTTATCAATTGGTAAAAGGTGCGTGGGTATTGCGTTCGACGGCATGCGTTAACGTTGTAGTAGGTTTTGATGATACGGTGTATGCTATCAATACTGCTGGTAATGTTTATGAATATGATGCAAAAAGTAATGGCTGGAGCCAAATTATGTATAAAGATGCATCAGGAGCATCGCAACCATTACAACTTACTCAAATTTCTGTTGGTAGCGCAGATTATGCATATGGTATTAACAATATTAGCAGCGGTAACACACTGTGGTGGTGGAATAAAGCAACAAAAAATTGGGAGCAACCACTCGCGGCTGCTGGCTCTCCTGCTGGAGGCTTGATAACCGTAAGTTGTAATGCTGCGGGCACGGTCATGGCTTCTGACAATGACTATACATGGATGGATGACCTTGGTGGTGTTAACGCTCAAGGAAAACCATCAGGCAAAGTAAGTGCACGCACTACTGCTCATGAAGCCGGTACGCTGCCTAAAGCTACCGCAGCAAGCACAAAAACAGAAAGCGCTAAAGCTGCAAAAACTGCAAAAGCTCAGAAAAAATTACAAAAGTCAAAAGCAAGCGCTGCAGCTGTTGGCAAGGCGAAAAAGGCTAAGGTAAAAACAGTTGATAAAAAAGGTAATGCAACAACGACAGAACTAAAAGTTGATAGCACCAATA
>Ga0207111_10185_pt1 | contig 16579 bp, 14 predicted proteins | sample Alteio_BWMinHeat_71_FD_153577 | JGI IMG/M metagenome (GOLD analysis project Ga0207111, IMG submission 153577) | Enriched cells from forest soil in Barre Woods Harvard Forest LTER site, Petersham, Massachusetts, United States -... | ecosystem: Environmental > Terrestrial > Soil > Temperate forest >... | reverse complement strand
GTGTTGATGCAACATTTTCACTTGAGCCACAAGAATTAAATAGTCTTGTTATCGAAACCGAGCGAGCATGGCAATCACTGGGTACAATCAGTTATGCGCCAACAGAAAAAGAACGTGAATCAAAAAAATTTCGACGTTCATTATACATTGCTCGAGATATCAAGGCAGGTGAGCCTTTAACAAAAGAAAATGTTCGCTGCGTTCGTCCAGGTGGCGGATTGGCACCGAAATACTTTGATGAAATAATAGGGAAGCCCGCGCGATGTGATATCAAAAAAGGAACCCCTATGCATAAAGATTTGATTGGTTAAAAAATATCAGGAGCGTGTATGAAGCTTAAACAACTCTTTTTGTATCGTATAAATATCCCAAGTTTTTTATTAATCATCATGATGACTTTTTCGGCGCTTGGGGTTTTGTTTACCGTCCGAAAGTTTAAAAGCAGTTTTATTATTCATAGACTAATACACCCCATTCGTCAGCGATATATTCGATTACCTTCAGTAGCATATCTTACAAAAAATCCACCCGAAAATGTGGCGGGTTATGTAAGAGAATTTGAGCAAAAAGGGCTTGTCCGTCTGCCAAACTTTCTGTCTAACGACCAATTAGTAGCATTGAAAGCAGATTTCGGAAAATTTATAACCTATATTGATGAACATGCAAAAGATGTTGTCGATAAGGGTGACGGGTTTACGCAAGACTATTTTGACAAAACCGATAGCCGTTATTGCTCGTCTAATCCATTTAAATATTCATCGCTTCTTGTTTCATTATGTTGCAACGAAAAGCTTGTAGATATTGTTAATCACTATTTTAAGGCCGACGCACATATTAACTTTGGTGTTGCTACGCGCCTCATTTCCGGAGGAACGCCGGGCTTGGGATCATATCAATGGCATCATGATGCGTGGGGAAAAAAAGTGCACATTATGTTTCTTCTGACTGATGTTGGTGAGGGGGATCAATATATGACCTATGTTAAAGGCTCACATACGTTGTACCATGATTTTGAAAAGTTTGAAAAGTCTCGCTTATCGCTTGATTATTGTAAAGAAAAAAACATGAAGGATATTGAAGTTATTAAATGTCTTGGTAAAGCGGGTGATGTTTTTATTTTTGATCCTAATGGTGTTCATAGTGGCAATAGAACAACAGGAAACGATCGTGATACTTTTGTTATCAGCTACACAACCGATCATTCCTACGTTTGGCGACAAGATGTTCCACAAGAAGGCTTGAAAACGGTAGCGTTACCTGAAAACAAAAATCCGTTTCGCCAGATTTTAGCAGCAAAAGAAAAACATTCCAAAGATGGGTTATTCCCACATCTTAAATCGTGGGTTGGCAGCTTACCAGCTCTTACATCATGGGTTTAGGTTTAGAATAATAAAAAAAGCCGTTTGATATCGCAAACGGCTTTTTTTTATCAGAGTTTTAAAAGCTTATTTTTTTTGTTCTAGCTTGCTAACAAGAACTTTCAATTCTTGGAGTTGTGCATTCAAGCTTTGTATTTGTTTCTGTTGTTGTTGGTATTCATTTATAAGCAATGGAGTAAGTAAATGATAACGGATGGCTGTAGGTTTACCATCTTCAGAACGTTCGACCAATCCCGATTTAGGGAATGTTTTTTCAACTTGTTCTGCAAGGAGCCCTACTTGAATTTCATGTTTTGGATCATTTTTGTAGGTAAAAGTAACCGGGTTAAGATCCATAATTTTTTTGCTGAGCGAGCCTATTTCCATGATATTTTCTTTACAGGCTATTGTTGATGGTACCGCGGCTATGCCAAGAGTACCATCGGCTTTAATGAGAACGGCCGGGAAACCGGTAGCATCTACATTTTTAATGTTTGGTGCCACGACATTATTGGTTACGTGAAGATTATGTTGTAACGTTACATTGCCGGTCATGGTAGTTGTTCCGGGAGTGCCGATTAATGGCCTAATGTGGTCGGCTGTAACCGTTACTACGGCCTTTAAACTTAATGTTGGTGTGAGAGCTTGTGCAATAAGCAAGCTCTGTATGATAAGAAGTCCTTTTTTTGATTGTGTGAAAGTGAATGACATACGATCTCCCTTTTTTTACGTTATATGATTAAAAAGATGACATACACCTGACTATTTCAAAAGAAAATATCAAAGTCAATTCAGCATTTTTCTTACCAAAGAATCGTGCCCATGATAACCATCGAAAAAATCTTCTGTTGTTAAATCATAAGAATTTGGATCATACGAGCCAATCACCTGAATATTGTTGTGGAGCGCAAAATGACGCAGATATGTTTCGACGGTCATAATACTGGAAGATTTTTTTTGAGACAAAAAATGATACACCTTCGGATGGTAAGGGCATAAAAAGAACACGACAATGCTCTCTTTTTGGAGATGTTTGATACATGCCTCAAACAGTGAAACATTGGCAAGAGCATCAAACGTTTCGCGTTGGTAAGCATTCTTTTCCAAGCTCTCATTAATAATTTTCATAGTTTCTTCTTGGCTTTGATTTCGTATTTTTAGTGGCATGTGGACGCTGCCATCGACATCACGAATAAATTCATCAAGAGCAAAGGTGGTGGGGACATAAAACGATAACGGCGTTGTACCCAGCGTTGTAATATTGTGCATCGTATATTTGAGCGTAATTAAACGAGTATAATCGAATGGTGCGTTTACATTATTGTAAGGGACTGGGTAATCGATTCTTCGTAAAAGATTAAGATAATATTTTCCAACAGATTTCCATTTTTCAGAAAACGATTTCTTGTTAAATACCCATGGATCAATACCGAATATGATGGTTTTTGGCAGTGCCGATTGTAATTCCTCATACATGCCAATTATGGCGATAGCATCTTCAAAGCTTGCTGAAGCCAAGAAGTGGTTAAAAAAGTTTGTTGATGCAGGCAAAGTCATATTTTTCTTACGTAACATCATGCTCCGTGAAGAGCCGATAACAATCATGTCTGGTACCGAAGTCATCTGCTGAATAAGTATTTTTTGAAAGAGCCGATCATCATACGCTTTATCATCGCCTAACCCTGCGATAGGGTTTCCTTGCAAAAGCTTTTGAGCTGCTTTTTCCAATAATGTTGTTGTTGTAGAGATGGTGCGTAACGAGCAGCAATAATTAAAGAGAACAACGATACCAAAAAAGAGAATCGAAAAAGCGATGGTGCATGCTATCCATTGTTTAAATGGCAATTCATGATTATTCATAATTAAAACCTAAAATAAAGAAATTCAGAATAACTGCGCAGACAGAGAACAGAGCAGGTTAATAAAAGGGCTACAACAATAGAAGACCCCACGGTTGGTTTAAAATTCTCGGTAAGCTGTTGGCTGTTTTTTGCCAAGAAACAAACGGCAAGAAAGATGATTATCAGTATGATGGTAATAAGCGAGCTGCTTGGGAAAAAACCGTGAAATCCGATCATTCCGGTGAGCATCGTTAAAGCAGTATCAAAATCGGGTGCTCTAAAAAATACCCACCCGATGTTAACAAAATTGAAGGTAATAAACCACGCGAGTAGATTGGGAATGATAATAGATGTTTTTTGCCATACACGCTGAATAACCAGCCCGATACCATGCAAAAGTCCCCAAAAAAAGAAAGTCCATCCAGCACCATGCCAAAAACCTCCCACCAAAAAAGTGATAATAAGATTGCGACAGGTTGCCAATTCATTTACCCTGCTACCTCCCAAAGGGATATAGATGTAATCGCGCAAAAAATTGCTGAGGGTGATATGCCATCGTCGCCAAAAATCTTGGATAGTCGTTGCTTTGTAAGGTGAATTGAAGTTGATTGGCAATGCAACATTGAACATGAGTGATGATCCAAGCGCCATATCGCTATAACCAGAAAAATCAAAATACAGCTGTAGGGTGTAGGAAAGACTCGTTGTCCATGATTCTAAAAAAGATAATGACGAAGGTGCTGCAAAGCCTGTATTTGCATAGGTTGCAAAGGTGTCAGCAATTAAAAGTTTTTTCGCTAATCCGAGGGTGAAAAGCAACAAGCCGATAGCAATGTTTTGATAATTGATCTGTTTATTATTCTCATCGTTAAATTGATCGATCATTTGTTTATGATGCAATATCGGACCAGCAAGCAGATGGGGGAAAAAAGTGATAAAAAGACCGTAATTAACAAAATCATGGTTCGTTATTTTCCCCTTGTAGGCATCGACTAAATAAATAATTTGCGTGAACGTAAAAAAACTTATTCCCAAGGGCAATAACAAAGACATCAATGAAAAATGAGTTTTAAAACAGTAATTGATATTTTCTATCACAAAATCGAAGTACTTGAAGTAGCTGAGTAATGCGACGTTACCCATAATGCCGGTGAATAACAGTATTTTTTTTATATGAGGACCACGATGTGTTTTGGTGAGAAAAAAACCAATAAGATAATTAAAGATGATGCTTCCTATAATAATGGGAATGTGACCTTTTTTGTAATGCCCATAAAAAACGAGCGACATGCACAGGAGCCACCATTTTGCGATGTTTGATGATTTTTTTTGATTCAGAAAAAAATAACCGATTAGGGTTACCGGAAGAAAAGCAAAAATATAAATATATGAATTGAAAAGCATGATACTCTCTCGCAAAATGTGATTGCATTTTTAATTAGGTTAACAGAAATTTCTAGCTTTTATACCATGGCTGATTAGTCTATGAATACAGGATAATATTGAAAAGAGAACAGAGGAGATGAGGTTTCGTGAAAGTTCTATTTTATTCAATCAACAGTATGTGGGTTCCTCACTTTGAAACCGAACTTGAATTGATGCTGCTTCATAAAGAGCGGGGTGATGACGTCTGTGTACTTCGTTGCGTGGGCAATCTTGCAACTTGTTCATCAAATCCTGATCATCTTTCTGTTGGATGTCTCAAATGTATTTCTCGATGTAATCAAGGGTTGAGTAAAGTTGGCATTGATGCAAAAAACGTTTTTTCAATAAAAAAAATGATTCAGATGCCTGAAGTCCCCACCGTATTTGAATCATTAGAAGCATTGCAAGCTTTTACGCTATGGGATATTGAGTTTGGACTTTTTGTTACGTCATCACTCATTTCTGAACTCAAAGATCATAGATTTGACCCAAAAATTCATGCAGAAAGAGTGTATAGAACGCTTACAACCTCAGTGCATGTGTATCGTTCGGTGTATGATCTTCTTACAACTATTAAGCCCGATGTAATGTACACTTTTAATGGGAGGTTTGCTGACCTTTCGCCTGCGATAGCTGCATGTCAAAAATTGGGTATCACTTTTTATACGCATGAGCGGGGAAGTTCGCATAAAAGTTATTCGCTTTTTAAAAATAGTCTTCCGCATAATTTAGCAGCAGGTAAAAAAGAAATTGAGACAACGTGGCATAACGCACCAGATTCTGACCGCGAAATCATTGCTCAACAATGGTTTACCAATCGCCGAGAAGGTGCTGAACAAGCATGGTACTCTTTTGTTGAAGGACAACAACGGGATCTTTTACCTGAATCGTTTGATATCAATAAAATAAATATTACGATTTTCAATTCATGTATTGAAGAGTATGAGACTTTTAGCGATTGGAAAAATACATTATATCCCGATGAAACGCAGGCACTTCATGCTCTTTTTGAAGCGTTTGCTCAAGTAGATGATGTTCACTTTTACCTTCGTGTGCATCCCAACTTAAAAAATAAGACGTGTGCTCAGATGAAAGATCTAAAAATCTTGGAAGCGAAAAATTATCAAAACGTTACCATTATATGGCCTGACCATGTTATCGATAGTTATGCCCTGCTCATGAAAAGCAATAAGATTCTTACGTTTGGTTCGACCGTTGGCGTTGAAGCAACGTTCTGGGGAATACCGTCTATTCTTGCAGGACGATCGTTATACGAAGATCTTGATGTTTGCCATATTCCAAAAACACATGATGATCTTATTGCAATGATGAACAACCCTCATCTTAAAATAAAAAATAAAGAGGGGGTTTGTAGATACGGATTTTGGGCGGCAACTCGTGGAATTTCATTTAAGAAATTTCAATCGAAAGGCTTATTTTCAGGAGCTTTTTTGGGTGAAGAACTGAAACCTAAATTTGGCTTTAAAGATAAGCTTAAGTTGAGATTTTATAGCAAGCTTGATAACTGGAAGTTAAAATCTCAACGTCGAATCTAATTATTCCTGGTAATGAATTTGATTGCTTTTTGCAACATTAACCCATGGTAAATGAGCTACTGATACTGTTTGCTCTGATCTGTTATCTCTTGATTGAGGCGGTAAGCAATCATGTATCGAAACTTCTGGAAAGATGTCATCGCCGATGCCGTTTTTTATAAAAAAGGCATTAAAAAAGAGTTTGTTACAGCCAACGAGGCGATATCCTTTTTCTCTACCAAGCTGAACAAACGCAGCCAGGGATGCTCCGTAATAATCATTATGAAATTTTAATCGATTAAAAAATGGGTCATAGGGCACGGTTACTGCAGTATGTTGATTCCAAATATTTGCATATTCTACAACAACAACACGAGGAGTGATAACTTCTAAATGTTTCCAGAGCCAATAGTCTACCCCATCGATATCGAGAGAAAACAGATCGATTGTACCAGTAACGCCATGCTGTTCTAAAAAGCTGTTAATATTTTCTGTGGTGATCCAGGCTTTTGCGAGCGTTGGTTTGCAGAGAAATGCATGAGGATTTTCTTCAAAAAATGTTTGAGCGTTTTGTAATCTATCATCACTTGAGCATACCAGCAATCCGGTCCACCCCCCATTACAGATGAGATTGGCAGTGTTTGAACCATATGGGGATTCAAAAGCGATATCAAAACATTGTTTATTATGAGTACCGATGAGCGAAAAGATGTAGTGCAGAATGCCATCTTCATCAGTTTGTGAAAAAATTTTAAAGCCAACTTCATTGAACTTTGGGAGATTTTTACCTTCCTGGAGCATATATCGATAGTTTATAGCGAGACTTTGTAACGAAACTTGAATGGTTTGATTGCTCAGCTCAATCAGATTTTTTTTCTGTTTCGCAAGTCCAATATCAAAGATTCTTTGTATGATTTTTTTAAAAAATTTTTTTAGTATTTTATTCATAAAATCTTTCTTGTTCCGGGACGCAATTGTCTTGGGAATTCCAATGTAATAACTGTAGCAGATTTTTGAAAATTATTTTGTTTATTTCTTTTTAAGTTTTAAGTATTGTATGGTAACGTGCGTGTTGCATGCGCAAATAAAGGGAGAAGATGAGAATGATTCTTCATGATTCAATAAAAAACCCAATACAAACACCAGTACTTTTTTTGATTTTTAATAGGCCCGATTATACGAAACAGGTTTTTGAGCAAATTAAAAAAGCGAGACCAGTACGTTTATTCATAGCAGCAGACGGTCCTCGACAAAATAATATAGCTGACATACAAAATTGCGCGCGAGCGCGAGAAATAGTAACTCAGATTGATTGGGATTGTGATGTAAAGCTCTTATTCAGAGATCAGAATATTGGTTGCGGTTTGGGAGTTAGTTCGGCGATCACCTGGTTTTTTGATCATGTTGAATATGGGATTATTCTTGAAGATGATTGTGTGCCAGATGTCTCGTTTTTTGGCTATGCAGCAGAACTTTTAGAACGATATAAAGAAGAACCGCGTGTGATGATGATTACAGGAACCAATTGCTTGTTTAATCAGGTCAAACGGGATCAAAGTTATTTTTTCTCCCGATTTTATCCAATTTGGGGATGGGCCACATGGAAGCGTGCCTGGCGGTTATATGATTTTGAAATTTCTTCATGGAATGCAACCCAGGTATCAGAGCTCGATGATTTTTTTAAAAATAAGACGATTGTGACGTTTTGGAAAAACTATTTTGATCGTATCCAGCAAAAACAAATTGATACGTGGGATATTCAATGGGCTTATGCATGTATTATGCAAAAAGCATTTACCGTTGTGCCGATCAATAATCTTATATCTAATATTGGCTATGTTGGTGTGCATGCAAATGGTATTAAAAGTTATATGCATGATATACCAACTGTTTCGATCGAAAAAAAATTAACGCATCCCCTTGAAATAAATATTGATACGGCTCTGGACAGACAAATATACATTGGTGTTCGGGTATTACGTGAGCGGTCAATAGCCGAGATCATGAGAGATGTGGTGCGGCCAACGTACAAATATTTTAAAAAAATTATTGAAAAAAGGATTGGGGCATGAGGGAATTACGTGTTGCTGTGTATGGAGCAGCTTTATGTGGTTGGGGAGGGGGACTCGATTTTTTGCGACTTCTTATCCAAGCATTGCTGATCAAAGCCCAGAATCAACAAATTCAAGCAATCAAAATTATTTTGTTACTTCCAGATGAGTACAATCCAGCTTTTTCTTTAAAAAAAATTATAAAAAATTTTATCAAATATACAATTTTGCGGCGAAAAAAAGAGAACCTAGCACTCGATCCTGTACTTATTCTTGAGTCGCTTCAAAAAAACACCAATGGCGTATTTGATACGGTGTTTTATCAAGACCATGAGTTAAATCAAACACTTGCGCGTATTCATGCTGATATTTTGCTTCCTGTTGGCCCCTCATCGGTTACGCCAGAGTTTTGTGTGCCGCACCTTGGTTTTATTTTTGATTTTCAACATAAATATTATCCCAACTTTTTTTCAGAACAAGAGATTGCTGCTCGTGATCAGTCGTTTGAAAAAATTTTACAACGATCACCGGTGACAATTGTTCATGCGAATGCAGTCAAGCAAGATATCGAAAAGTTTTTTCCTGCAGCAAAAAGCACCGTATTCGTGCTTCCATTTGCAGCGAGTCCTGTTGGTACTTGGTTTGATGCGCATGATCATCAAGTACTTGCTGGTAGGTATAACCTACCCGAAAAATACTTTATGATCGCTAATCAATTCTGGATTCATAAAAATCATCTTACGGCGTTTAAAGCGTTGGGACAGCTTGGTGATAAGAATATTCATATTGTTTGTACCGGTAATACGCATGACTATCGGGCGCCAGGGTATTTTGATGATCTAAAAAAAAATATTGAAACGCTTGGACTGACCGATCGTGTACATTTTCTTGGTTTTATTCCAAAGCGTGATCAAATTATGATCATGAAGCATTCGCTTGGGCTTATTCAACCGACACTTTTTGAGGGGCTACCTGGCGGTGGTTCGGTATGGGATGCTCTTGGTATAGGTGTTCCGGTATTGGTTTCTGATATTCCTGTGAATCGAGAACTGCCAGAAGATTATGTGACTTTTTTTATGCCTGAGTCTGTTGATGATCTGGCAAATAGGATGTCTGACCTGCATTCGAGAAAAAAAACTGAGACTGCACAAAATGAATTGTTTGCCCAAGGACAAGCACGCTTGGAAAAATTTGGTGATATTCTTGTACAAGCAATTTCTTATGCAGTTCATGAAGGTGCTGCTGCAGATGAAGATAAGGGAGATCGTTCGTGATGATTAAGCGAGCAGGAGAGCTGCTTTTTAAAAAAATTATGACGAGAATACATCATGAAAAAGAATCGGGCCCTCGGGAATATGCTGTTGGCCCCTACACAATAATGCTCCCCGTTGGTCATCGTTTGGACTCTTATCAGAAGACGTATAAGCGTTATGATATTGCATTAGGTGAGATAGCTAACATTATTGCTCAAAAATATCCTAACATGACAGCTCTTGATATTGGTGCAAATATTGGTGATTCAGCTGCTCTTATCTGCAAGTATCAAAAAATTCCTGTTTTATGTATTGAAGGTGATAAGCACTTTATTCCGTTATTGCGCGAAAATAGTGCGCGCATTGGTGCTCATATTATTATTGAAGAGTGTTTTATTGGTGCTGATACTCAGTATATTGATGAGAAAACAATAGATAATCATCATGGAACAGCGTCGCTTGTTAATGCTGCTTTTTCTCTTCAAAATCATCACGCAATTGCCATGAAAAGTTTAAGTATTGTTCTTGATGAACATCCGTCTTTTTTAGCATCAAAGCTTCTTAAAATTGACACCGATGGGTATGATTTTTTTATTATTATTAATTCGTTAGAAACGATACAAGCTCTTAAGCCGATTATATTTTTTGAGTATGACCCAAGTTTTAAACCCAATGGTTATGAAGAGAGTTTACGTGCGATAGAATGTTTATTTGATCTCGGGTACAAAAAATTTATCATCTACGATAACTTTGGAAATTTTCTTAGAGTAATCGAAGATCAAGACATAGAACAATTTGTTGACCTTAACGCATACTTACGATCGAATATGCAATTCAAAAAAATTGTTTATTATTTTGATATATGTGCTTTTCATAACGATGATCAAGATTTATTTTATGAACTACGACGAAAAGAAAGAATAAACGTGAAAATTAAGGTTAGCGTATGAAAAATGTCATTGTTGCATGGTGTAAGACCGATTATAAGGGTTTTGAAGCACAGGTCCCATTAAAGTTTATTGGTGAACGAAATAATGTGTTGAACTATGGCAATGATGTGCATGTGTTATTTTTGTCTGGATATAATAACTTAAGCCATTTTTATAAGAACAGCCTGAAAGAACTTGGCTATCATCTGCATGATGTGAGCCTGTTATTTGATGAGTTGAGCGCTCGATACACACAGCTCGACCGCTTTGGTGATTATGAAAAAAAATGTTTTTTACGATGGCCCTTAATACAGCGTTATTTTGAGGGAGAAAAAATTATACATTACGATGGCGATATAGTTCTGAATGAGTCGTTAGAAAAAATTGCTCGTATTGTTGATGGGAAGACGTTTGTATTGCAAGGATGTCCAGCTTTTACGGTAATAAGCGATTTGACATGGTTTGAGCAGTACAACACAGAGCTTGATTGTTTTGTGCGCGATATAGAAACATATTCAGCAGATGCATGGCAACAACGTGAAGGTTGGGAAGTTACGTTTAAAACGCGTTGGGCAGGATCACGATTTCGTAAAATTATCACCAGCGATCAAGATTTTTTATCGCATCTCATGCATACAGGAAAAATCAAGCAGAGTACTGTTGAAGAGATTGCATACGCTTTTAAAGATTATGCTGTATTTCAAAATCCATTGGTTTTACATATGTATGATGAAAGTATTCCATACAGCTACACTCGTGAAAAACATGTCGATTATTTTACATTTAAGCGTATGGATGTAATGAATCAGGTTTTTAAGAAGCGTGTTTTGTTATGGCATATGCAGTCAGGTTTTAACTTTTACACGAGCAAATATATTTTACGTAAAAAATATTTCAAAGTTATACCTGCTATGCGAATTCCATTTCATATGAGTAATACAGGATTTGAAGAATATTTTAATAAAAAAATTGCTCGCATAACGCATCATACATCGCGTTTAGCAGTGTATAACTATGTCTTTAAAGAGCATGATTTTAGTGGTCTTATGAATGGTAAAACATGGTGGAAAGCAGGAATTTTTATTTAATTTTTATTTAAAGGGGAGTAGATGTTAGCACATGGTTCTGTTGCCAACGAGCATAAAAGTATTGTTTTTACCTGGAAACAGGATGAGTTTGATCAGTTACTTGATTCATGCAAGCGTGATGAGGGGGTGCAGCTTACACTCAAACATCTCGGCGATAAAAATCAAAAAATTTTAGAGGCTGGATGTGGTCTTGGTCGGGTGGTAAAGTATTTGGGTGATTTGGGCTACAAGCAGGTTCATGGTATTGAAATTAATAGCGATGCCGTAAAATATCTCAATGCGATTTATCCTGAGCTTGCGATTGTGCAAGGTGATGTTTTGAAATTACCTTACGAAGAAAATTCATTTGATGTTGTGTTGAGTTATGGGGTGATTGAACATTTTCCTGATGGTCCGCATGCACCATTAAATGCGATGTATGATGTTCTTAAGCCGGGAGGCATCGCATTGGTGACCGTTCCAAGCTTTAATACCTTACGCAAAATTCAGTATTTTTGGGAATCTATCGATCCACGAAAAAAGAATAGAATTCGAAAATTTTTTGGGAAAAAACCATTACATCGCAATAGAAAAGTAATGTCGTATTTTGTCGATCCGCAAATTGGCCAGTTTTATGAATATCGTTTTACCAAAAAACAGTTTGAATCAATTTGTGAGACGGCAGGTTTTGAAATTATCGAAAGCAAGCCGATTGCTCATCTTGATGGTCTTTTCCATTCGATTTTTAGGCCGTTTATCGGGTTTAAAGAATGGCGTTTTCAGGTTACGCCTGTTGGTAATATTTTGAATAAACTTTTTTCACTGATCCCCTTTTTTCATAACCACATGCATGCCTGTGTTTTGAGAAAAAAGTAGGAGGGGCTATGCCAAAAGCTTTAATTTCAGTTGTTTTGGGTTCATACAATCGTTTGCCGTATCTTAAGCTGACCATCGATAGTATTCGTAAAGAACTTGAAAACATCCGGCACGAAATTATTATTGTTGATGGTGGCTCTGATGACGGCACGCTGCCCTGGCTTTTGGAACAAAAAGATATTATTACGATGGTGCAGCATAATCGCGGTGAATGGCAGGGCAAAAAAATCGAACGCAGGTCGTGGGGTTATTTCATGAATTTGGCATTCAAGGCTGCTCAAGGTAAGTATGTGTGCATGCTCAGTGATGATTGTTTGATTGTGCCGGGTGCGATAACCAATGGTTATAATTTATTCGAGCGCGAATTATTGCAGGGCCGCAAGCTTGGTGCGATTGCATTTTACTGGCGCAACTGGTCGCAACAAGATAAATATTATGTCTGTGCAACGTTGGGCAATAAGCTCTATGTTAATCATGGCATGTATTTGAACGAAGCATTAAAAGCCGTCGATTATATCGACGAAGAGACATATTTTTTTTATAACGGCGATGGTGATTTGTGTTTGAAAATGTGGCACGCGGGATACGAATGTATCGAATCACCCGACTCATTTATTGAACACTATCCGCATGCCAACGTTGATGTGCGCACAACAAATTACGAACGCTATAACCAAGATTTGAATCGTTATCTCAAAAAATGGGAAAATATCTTTTACGATCCTGAGCTTAATAATCTCGGTATGCTACGTGAAAAAGAATTTTATGACGAACGCAAAACAGGTGAATTGTTTGCAACCCTTCATGCGGCTGTGCTTGAAAAACATCCCAATATCAATAAGAAGTCGTGGGTTGGGTCTGCTGCAAAAACGTGTTCATGGGTGTGGAAAGCGGTGAAACGGAAAGCGAGAAAGTTGATTTCGCGCGCGTAATTTTTTGGGGAGTTTAAATCGTGCATCAAATATTGACTTATCTTTGCATCTTTTATCACACTCAACATTGTATTAAAAAACGCGCATGTCTTAAGTTTTAAACGAGAGTATCGATGAAGAAATTAATCAAGATTGCGTACATTATTTTTAGTCTTTTATTTATTACGATTTGTTGTGACAAAATTTATCCAGGCCACGCAGTTACGTATACTTTTACGGGGGGAAGGTTTGGAGACAATCTGGGCATGTATATGCTTGGAAAATGGGTGGCGTATAAACATGGCATGGAGCTACTTTATAAACCTTTTCACTATTCTGATCATCTTGTTTTGCACAACATTGAAAAACGATTTGACAATGAAATGCAAAAATATCCTACCAGTATTCAACTTAAGCAAGGGACAAAGATAGATCCAGACGAAAAAAAATCTATTTTATATGTTATAAATGCCTATGATGGGAGTTTTTTTGAAGATTATCCTGTTAATTGGGAAGATCAAGGCTTTAAAGCAGAATTAAAAAAAATGATCACTCCTCAACAAGCTTTCCCCAAAATAGCATTTCCTCAAGGGTATGTTACTGTTGCCGTACATGTTCGAAAAGGTGGTTACGAAGGTGACGAAAAAGATTTACAAGACAGAATCCCTCGGAAGTTTTTACCTGAAGAATATTATATAGATCAAATTGCTCAACTGTATCAAAGATGTAAGGGAGTGCCTTTATATATTTTTATATTTACTGATGATGATAATCCTATGGCAATTAAACATCGATTTGAGCAAATTTTTTCTTCAGGATACAACATTAAGTTTGACTGTAGGATGACTTTAAATCGACACAATATAAATGTTTTGGAAGATTATTTCGCATTTTTCCAATTTGATTGTTTTATTCATGGGCTATCTAATTTTGCGGTGTGTGCAAGCTGGATGGGGGATCATTGTATTGATATTGCACCACTTGAATTTAAACGAGAGAATGGGAAAACGATAGTTAGCAAGCTGGATATTATAGAGAGGCTTCATCTTGCTCCTAAGATATTAACGGATCATCTTTCTTCTCAAAACATGCCAAAACATTAAACTCAGCCCCCAGTAAGTTCGTCTCACTCTTGATCGTGAACTGATCCAAAAAATCGAGCGTATGCACAACGCTTGGAAGAATCGCCTTTTGATACAACGGCCGATCTTCATACGTTTTTCCATCGCGTAAAATCCATTTTTTAATCGGATAATTTGCCCATCGAAAGCTATGTTTTGCGCGGTTCCAAATTAAATTATGCATTTTATGTGGGTAGGTTACTGAACGTAAGCGCATGGTGTCTGCAACGGTTGCTGCCAAATCGTTAAAACGTTGTCTGTTGTACATTCTGTAATGGCCCAATTTTAACCATTCTTCTTCAGTTGCGGTGCCATTAATTCTGCCGGGAACAAAAATAATCAATTCACCGCCAGGCTTTAAAACCCGTGCGCATTCAGCAAGTGCCTTGGCATCGTTTTTGATATGTTCAAACGTGTGAGAAGAAACAATAACATCAAAAAAGTTATCGGCAAAAGGCAGGCTTTCGGCGTCAGCTGCTACGAGTGTTGCATCAATTTTGCGCTCAGCAAAAAGTTGTTTCATGTGTTCAATGGTTTTTTCTGAAATATCGACGCCAAACTTCGTGAAGTAGGGCAAATCTTCAAGCAATGTTGAAAATCCGGTGCCAATCTCGAGCACGGTGCCTTTGGTGTAGCTGATTTGTTCACGAATAATTTTACGTGTAGCATAGCTGCCAATATCAAATCTAAAGACGGTGTAGTCGGTATTATCAAAATAGTGGTTATAAAAATCGATTTTGGTGGTTTCTGAGAATTGTTGTTTATTCATCATTCACTCTTTCAAATCGCTTAGTTTCATAATCCCAGTATAAAAATATTGGCTCTGGTTCAAGATAATTGTGATTAATAAAAAGTGTAAAATCAGTAACTCGGCCCAAGCTATCTTTATAATTAATAACTTTTTCTCCCAATGAAAGATTTTTGGTGTCCAGATAAAAAAACATTTTATCTGGATTTGAGGTTATGTACCTGAAGCCACCAGGAACGCGCGAGATGCTTACATAATTTTTATCAAGATAAGCAGCACATCCCGCATGTAAAAACTTATTGGTAATCAAATTTGAGTCAGCTTGGACCAACACCAGGCATGGGTCATAATAAATAGGAAAGTTTTCTTTACCATACATAACCCAGACCGCTTGTTCGATGCCGGTGCCAAAGCCATCAATGGGAAATGAAAGAAAAACGAACGGTCGTGGATTTTTGGTATCAATCTTGTTGCTGACAAGCTCGATGATAGCAGTATGCGTGATCTGTAATTTATTTTCTCGGCAGCGTAAATTTTGATACGTAAATACGATATTCATGCACACAAAAAGCGCGAAGATCGTGAGCATGATACTTTTGAATCTTTTTGTAAACTCGGTGCCCGCACAACAACTCACGAGCGTCATTAAAATAAACGGATATGCTTCGTAAAAATAACGGGGACTATAGTTGATAAAAAATGCAGGCCACAGCATCAGCAAGCTGCTGAAGGCAAAAAAGAGTACCACTATTTTTTGTTTATTTTTTATAAAAAGATACACGCATCCCAAAATACAGAACCCAAGTAATACAGCGCGTAGACGTGGGTAGCCCCATGGCAACCACGAAAGTGCGAAATAGTCATAGGCGTAAGTTACAAATTCGTAAAAACGAGCTTTGAGGTTGATGATGGAACCACATACTTTTGCCACGATGCTGAGCTGTGATGCTGCAAGATTAAGTGGATACAGCCAAATTCGTATGGCTAAATAGAATAATGCATAGATTACATACCCCGCAGCGTTGGCGAAATGCATAGAAAATTGATTAAAAAAAGTTCGAAAAGAATAGCCAGAAGTTTTGTTCTGATAGACATATGAACCAAAAAAAATAATTGCTGGCAGAATGATTGCAGTTTCACGGGTGAAGAGTGCCGCAAAAAAGAGTAGGCATGAAATGAGATACCAGTATATGCGCCGCGTATCCAAGAACTTTTTAAATAATAATAAGCTGGAAAGTATTAAAAACAGGTCGATATAATAATGTAAATTAACGATTGAACCAAACCGGAACCCGATTTGAGGATGAAAGGCAAAAAGCAGTGCCGTTAGTAATGCAGGAAAAATACCAATAAACCATAAAAAAATATTAAACAAGATAATCGTATTGAGCGCATGGAAAAAAACATTAGCTAAATAAAATGGATACGCCCATAACCCAAAAACCCAGTGTATAAGTGTTAGAT
>Ga0207111_10184_pt1 | contig 16580 bp, 24 predicted proteins | sample Alteio_BWMinHeat_71_FD_153577 | JGI IMG/M metagenome (GOLD analysis project Ga0207111, IMG submission 153577) | Enriched cells from forest soil in Barre Woods Harvard Forest LTER site, Petersham, Massachusetts, United States -... | ecosystem: Environmental > Terrestrial > Soil > Temperate forest >... | reverse complement strand
TCCTTGGTTGGGATCGGGAGCCCGCCTCAACCGCCTGGGAATCCTTCACAACGCGTCTGACAACTGACGATCGTTCTAGGTCCCTTGCGCTGGCGAGCGCGCCCGAGGGACTTTTCCGCGTCGTATACCGCCTCGAGAACGAGCAACTCCTCGAGTTGATCAACCGCACCGCCCACGCAGCAGCGCTGAGCGCCCTTGTCGAAACGGCAAATGGGTAGCGGATAGATGTGACTCGCGAGAATTCGATGCGCGTATCAATTCGCCCTGCGCTTATCGAATTCTGGGAGATCTTCTGAGACCGCGAGAACACAAGGTTGGCCATCGAAGTGGATTCTGTCAGCCGAGTAGACGGTAAGTTTGATCTCGCCCGATTTCGTTCGAAGCCAGGTAATCTTATTGCGCACAGCCACTCCTTGCCGCAATTGCTCGGTCATGAACATCCGATCTACGGGGTCACACCACATGTGCAGTTCGTGGACGGTGCGGCCCAGCCCTTCTGTCCGCGAGTAGCCATAGCGACGCTCAAAGGCCGCGTTGCCATCGACAAACCTGCCCTCTCTTAAGGTGTAATCGTGAACGGGCTGGGGCGGGAGCGGAAGACCTTCTCGAACTTATCCCCCGATTCCGGACGGTCGCCCTGTGCTTCGGCCAGTGCCGTTTCCGCCTCCTGAAGATCGACCAAGCGTTTTTGCAGTTCGGATGCATACATATCAGCGGTTGAGTAGAGACGGGCGTTTTGAATCGCCGCCGCGGCAGGAATTGACAGCAGTTCCGCTCGTCTGAGGTGGCCTGGTGTATAGCGGTTTGTATCCGTGTGCCCGATCGAGAGAAATCCCAGATATTCATCGGATGCTTTGAGCGGAACCGAGAGCCACGAACGCAGGTGCGCATGGCCGTTGAAGGTTTGCCAGTCTTTTTCCTTGCTTGTGTCAGGAACAAAGACACTCTTTTGTTCTTCCACGACCCTCTTCAAAAATGGGCATTCATCGGCAATGAGGGTCAACGGATGTCCCGGGTGATATTTCGGTGAGACTTTCTGTCGCTCCGGGATTTCTCTCTCCCCAGTGCCAGCAAGTGAGGGCCAGCTTCAGGGACGATTACGCGGGCCAAGGTGTCGGGGACTAATTCTTCCAAAGAGCGCAGCAATGCCTCCATGACCGAATCCATGTGGAGATCTTGCGTTAGAGAAAGTGTTGCCTTGCGCAATGCGTCGGCTTCGGCCCGCGCGGACTCGGCGATCTCTAAGTTCTTAACAACTTGATCTTCTGCCTGTTTCTGTTCGGTAATGTCCTGGGCGGTGCCGACGAGCCGGGAGATTTTGCCGGCGGCATTGCGCATCGGAAATCCGTGAACCCTCACCCAGCGAACTTCCCCGTTCGGAAGGGTAATCCGGAAACGCTGGTCAAATTTTCCCGTGGGGGTGGCATCGTCCAATCTGGCGAGCACCTGCACACGGTCTTCGGGATGAATAATCTCCTCATAAGAGGTTGGATTGTCCAAAAGGCTCCTGCGCGTTCCTCCGGTAATCGTCTCGTACGCCTCATTTACCTCTAGCACGTGCTTCGACTCAGCGTCGAGCATCCAGAAAATCTCCTGGATGTGGCTGGCCATCTGGCGGTAGCGTTCTTCGCTCTCCCGTTGCTCCCGCACACCTCGAATCAGGAACCAGGTCCCGGCCGATATGACCCACGACAAAGCCCAGAGCTTCGATGAGGATCACGAAGTCAGGCAATTGCACGCCCGAAGCTTCGCTTGGATCACAACGAAAAGAAGAATTGCAGCGAGGAGAGGTATGAGAATTGAGAAAACCACGCCAGCCCTGTTCTGTGGTCTAGCCTCTTTCCCGAGGATGCCGGGTCGCACCATATCGCCGCCGCTGCCAGGGTCTGATGGAGGCAGTTAATGCCTGCGCTGCCATGGCGTAGCGTAAACCAATTGCGTCCGTTGTTCTACCGGAGGACCCTCCGCGCACCGGATGGCCTAGAATAGACCCATGCCTCTGATTCGAAACTGTCCTTCCTGTGGGAGGTCCAACCGCATACCCGCGAGGCACCTTGCCGATGTCGGCAAATGCGGAGCCTGCAAGGCAGAGTTACCCGCGGTTGGCGAGCCCATGGAAGTCAACGAAGAGGAATTCCATGAGATCGTTCGCGAGAGCAAGGTCCCGGTTCTGACCGATTTCTGGGCGTCCTGGTGCGGACCGTGCCGCATGGCCGCGCCTCACGTGGCGCAAACGGCGCGGGACCTCGCCGGACGCGCAGTCGTGCTGAAGGTGGATACTGAACGGTTTCCACAACTTGCAGCACAATACAACGTGCGCAGCATTCCCAATTTCGCGGTTTTTTCCGAAGGTCGGCTTGAGTTCCAGCAGGCAGGCCTGGTAGATGCAGCCACCATGGAGAGTTGGCTTAAACGAGCAGCATGAAGGCAGAGAAAAAGAATTCCCTTGAGCTTCGCCCGATCGGGGTGATCCGCTCGAAAATCAAGGAGCGCAGCAAGGCACCCAAGCAGGGTTCAGAAGGCGCTCCTGACGTTTGGCTCGAGGTTCATCCATTCGCCACGCCAGCCTTGGATGGAGTGGTGGTAGGCGACGAACTCATCCTCTTGACCTGGTTACACCGGGCACACCGAGACACTCTGAAAGTCCGTCCGCGATCAGACCCCAGTCGCCGCCTCACAGGAGTGTTTGCGACACGCTCTCCCGATCGGCCCAATCCGATCGGCATTCATCAAGTCACGGTGCGCAAAATAAGCAAGAAGCGTCTGCGAGTCGGTCCCATCGAAGCGATCGATGGCACTCCTGTCGTCGACATCAAGCCAGTGCTGTGCGAAATCCAAAAGCGTTAGTGACTGGCAGATGCCCCCAAAAGTTTCCGAATTGTTGTCACGCCTAGCGTGAATCGGGAACAATGGGCTCCCGCTTCAGATCAATATATTTAGCCAACCAATCGTACCGGTCCTCCAGGGCCTTCGGATCGTTCAGGTCGTGGCCGGTGTCGTAATAGAGAACCTTCTTGGGATCGTTTGCAGCCGCGACATAGTGATCCATGGAGGTCTTGTCGAAGTATTGCTCAATATTGGCGAACTGAAGCAGCAACGGAATTGGAGCGGCATGCCCTACGAAATGAATCGCATCGATGTCGCCTGTGACCTGGCAATACTCTCCAGTTGACCTGCAGGCTGAGTTTTGCGGAAGTCGACCATGCTGGGATCGTCGCTGTGCAACATGATGTCGATGCACTCGGCGACTCCAGCCATCAGGACTGAGGTTTTCATTCGCTTATCCACGGCAGAGAGAATCGAGCCCCACTGCGCTCCGTAACTGTGCCCGACATAGGCTAGCCGTTTCGGATCCTCTTACGCGACCAGCAGGATTTTCCCCGCGGCACCCTTTTCCGCTGCTGCGTGGGCCTTGTTCGCGTCTTTCAGTGCGAAACGCTGGCCGAGCGGGATCGACAGCTTCCCTGACCTCACCGCTTCGGCCATGTGCGATAGCACCCGCGGGTCCGCCTTCACTTGCATCGTTTTGACTGAAATGGAAGGATACTTAGCCGCATTGGTCGGCGCGCTTAGCACCGATGCGAAAACTCCTCCCTGCTTGAGCTTGCCTATCAACTTTGTTGCTGTCGGCCCATTAACCGTATCGGCGATGGCATCCAGCAACTCCAAACCTGCAACAGCTGTCTCATCATCCAGCGCAAGTATTTGGTCAGCTCCCAGGGCTCGCGCGTCCTCGATTTGTCCTTTCCGTACACCCGCGATGACGGTGGCACCTTTCTCCTTTGCGACAAAGACCGCGCAACGGCCGACATTTCCAGCGGCGCCGGTCACCAATAGAGTGCCACCCTGCTTTCCTTCCAGTGCGAGAGCGGCCAGTTCAGCACCGGTTGTCGTGACTGTAGGCAACGCCGCCACCGATACCAAGTCCATCCCATCCGGCACCCTCGCGAGATCAGCCACCTTAACCACACACATCGTCGCGTCTGCTTGCGCCGTCTGTGCGAAGACTTTGTCACCTTTAGTGAAATTACTCACACCGGGGCCGGCCTTCTCCACGGTTCCAGATACATCCCAGCCCAGGATTGCGGGAAAAGACACAGGAAAATATTTCTTGACCGCCCCTGATCTCATCTTCACGTCCAGCGGATTGATACTCGTGGCGGCAGTCTTTATGAGCACCTCGCCGGGCCCAGGAGACGGATCGGGCATGTCCTCGAACTTAAGTTCATCAGGCGAACCATACGCGTGAATCACTGCAGCCTTCATAGTTTATCCTCCAATCTAGTTGCCCCCGACGTTGATTCTCCCATAACTACCGTATGCGAGGTACTTGGACTTCATCTCCTGTTCTAGGTGCACGATCTGTTTGACGAACTCCACGACAGTTCGGGTCCGCGATGGTCGTCGTCGTCGGGTCTTCCCGACTCAATGACCAGGAGTTGCGCGCCTGAGGACAATCCCCCGCAAGGACTGAACCGGCCGCGCCCGCTCTCACCACAATGAAGTCATAGCGCTTTTCTTCATTCGATACGTTGCTCATTTTGAATCCCCAGGATTTTAATCTGATTTCTCCGATAACCGCGTCGAGGGCGCGTTAACCTCGCCGCTTCGTTTTGTGAACCCGGCTCGTGACAGAAATGAATTCACCAGTGACGATCCATTCGGCATTAAACCTCAACCTCTTTTCCGGAGGGATCGCTGTGGAATCGTGTCTTGCCGCCTGTTTTGAACGAGCCTGCGGTGCCGTAGCTGTCCTCGAGAAACTGGACATAGGCAACCTTGTCCCCCTCGAACCGAGCCAATAGGCCGAACGGAGATGTGATTTCCTTCCCCGTCGCGTTCGATTTGTAAGTAAAAGAGCCGAAGAGGGCGACGCGGCTACCCTGCTCGATAGTGTCGGTGACCTTGAAATCGAGTGTCTTCCAGAAGCGTTGGATTGCCGCAAAGACGTCAGACAGAGCCTGTGGCCCTTTGTGAGTGCCGGCCCACGGCTCAATTCTCTTGAGTTCGGGGTTGTCGAAATTCAATGAAACGTATGTAGTGTCCGGTGTCATGAGTTGCTGGAGCACCTTAAGATTCGATGTGTTCTGCAAAAGCCGTTGAAGTACTGCGGTCAAGTTGGTCGACATGAGATAGTTCCTCCTTCCTCTTTTGTTAGTTCGTGGCGAACGAAGTTACCTGGCCTTGCCCGCCTTGCGGTCAGAACATGCCTTGCCCGTGAATTGTTTGGCATAAGCGCTAGGATCCGGATGCGCTGCACCGTTGGCATCACCTTCAAGGGTAATACTGAGCACCCTGATGACCGGGGCTTCCGCAAGCCGCCTTTCCAGAGCGTCGTACTTCGGCTCGCCTTCCGCCAGACCTTGCCGCCAGCGGTAATTATGGATCACGATGGCGACGTGATCCGGGTTGTCGAACGACGCGGAACTGCGGTCGAACGTGGCACCATCGAAGTTCCACTTCGGCGAAGCGAACTGCCAGATGAGCTTCGCAAAATCGTACCAGTATTTGTCATAACCTGCGCGGCCGCGTTCTGTCGCAAAATAAAATTGGTACCACCATTCGAGCTCAGCGTTTGGTGGCAAGGGCGCCTTGCCGGATTCCTGACTGCCGATCAGATAGCCGCTGACCGAAACGATTCCCTTGCAGCGTTCCGGCCAAAGCACCGCCATGATGTCAGCGGTGCGCGCGCCCAATCGAAGCCAGCGATGATCGCTTTGTCGATCTTGAGGGCATCCATAAAATTGATAATGTCGACCGCGACCACGTGCGCAGTTCGTCCATGGCGATCGCCATCGCTGTCACTATCACCATCCTCGGCGACAATCTTTATTTCATAGGCAACATTGGAATCTGCAACCTCAGCGACGACCAGATCGTTGATCGGGCAAAGTTGGAATCGGTACACATCGCCGTCGTCTCAGTGAAAAATGGAATTGGCTATCAAAACCAGCCAAAGTGATCTTGATGATGAGCAACCACGTTCCAAGGACGCACAGTCGACATATTTTCCGAATACGAGTTTTCCGTACACGAGGCCGCCGCGATACTCGTCAAAGATCCTGATCCCGGAAGGAGAAGCTGTGCGGAGAGACCACAATGACCGAATTCACACACATGACCGAGCGGCGGGAGCCTGCGTATCCTTCACTACGGATGGTTTGAGCTGGATTCGATCGGTGCTTCATGCATGCTGAGGATGTACCAGTGATTTGCAAGTTTACGGCAAAGCATCATGCCCCGGCCCGTGGTGTGAACCGATGAAGATTCAATGGTGTAGTCATAGAGGCTCCAAACCACGTCACCCACTGCGCGTTGATCATTCAGGCTCAGGGAAAGATGGGCGTGCGGGGTTCGGTCAAAATACTGTTGCCGGAAATGATTGGTGGCCTGTTCCCGTCCACGTAGTTCCCCGCTCGGAGAACTCAGGATGAAATCCGGATCGAAACAAGAGGCCAGCCGGTCGGTGTCTGCGCTGTTGAAGGCTTCCATGCAGAAATGCATGGCTTGCTCCATATCTGCAATAAGTGACGCCTCCCCGGCACTCGGAGGGGCGACGCCAAAGCGCGCCACGCTACGTTTCAAGTCGATGGTTACGCCCAGCTGCTCGAGCAGGTCGACGCCGAGAATTCCGTCGATTGGGCCGCCACACGCTTTGGCGATTGCGGTCAAGTCAATCGCCGGCAGCTTGACGTCGCGCAGACTGTGGCTACCCAACGTAAACTCCCCGATCGAAACTTCGCGAGCGTTCAACGCGGTGGTTTCATTCCAGGATGTGACGTGGACATCTTTCCTGCGCCCACTCGGGAATGACTTCTGATTGAGTAGGGATGTGGCAGCCGTGTCAACCAGGAAGCGCTTGTCGGCCTTATCTACCAGGAGAATTGCAACCGGCAGTCGATCGCAGCGCTGCAGAGGGATCTCGGTGCCAAGGCTGGCAGTCTGTGCTCCCGCGCCCCGGGCAGTCAGCGAGACGATCAAACTCGCGAAGAAGAAAACGAGCAGGCCTGGACCAATTCGCATCATTCCCTCGATTGCATGGGTTCTGTGGCTTGGTCGATTCGTTGCACAATCGCAGCGCTGGCGGCATGGAAAGCTTGTTGATCGCGGAATAGGCGCGAGCTCCAATTCGCTCCCATGGCGAGCGCTTGAATTTCGAATGCCAGCTGGCGCACATCCACTTCCTTCCGGATTTCACCGGCGGACTGCGCGTCGCGCGCTGCCTGTTCCAGATTTCCCAGCCACTTCTTCATCAATTCCACGATTCGATCGCGCACGCGGCCGGGCCGATCGTCGAATTCAAGCGATGCGGCAGAAAAGAAGCAGCCTCCGGGGAAAACCCTCGCCTTGCCGTACGACAGCCAATTCTCGCAAAGCGCTCGCAGACGCTGGAGTCCACGGAACTTAAACGCGGGGCGTACCACGCTTTCGACAAAGATATCGCGAGCTTCATCAACCACGGCACATTGCAAATCTTCCTTGGAGCCGAAGTGGGCGAACAGGCCGCTCTTGCTGATTCGCAGTGTGGAAGCTAGCCTCCCAATCGTCAGCCCTTCGAGCCCTTCGAGCGAGGCGAGGTTGACAGCCTTGCGCAGGATCGCACGGCGCGTTTTCAGTCCGCGTGGCCGTTGGAATCCCTTCAGTGCGCTGCTATCGCGGCGCTGAAAAGCCCCGCTTTGTTGACGCCGTGCCCTCATTATGGCCCATAATAGCACGATCGTTCGTTCTATTTAAAACTGATTTCTGAAGAAGCCCGAAAGGCCGGCCGATGTGCAAGAGCAGGTTACGGTTTCAGAGCAAGCGTCGTCGATTGACGCAAGTGCCAGTAGGCTCCGCTTCACCGACGACGGCTTGTATGCGCGGCCATCAGTGCCTCAATCGCGCCATAGTGGGTGACTATGATTCACGTGTTCCTCATGAAGAGCCCCAGGTGGGCGGGATTATGTGGAAAGCAGGTCTCTGTGTCTGTGATCAGGATCACATTCAATTATCACGATGGTTTGGGATCATCGAACCCGAGGCCCGGTGTTGACCGTGCCAACGAAACGGAGCCTTTAGATGGATGGCGCAAGTGCCGCGGATGCAGCGCTGGCAACGCTCCGCGGCGACGTGATCAATATCGTCCTCGGGACGGTTTTCTTGACCGTTGGAGCGACAGCCTGCACCATCGCAGCGATCCGTGGGCGCAGGGGTGTTCGCATCCTGGTATGGTGGGGAATCTTTAGCGGGATGTACGGCCTTCAAGAATTGGGGCAGACGCCCACCCTTTTGACGGTTCTCCCGCACTCCCTCAACTCTATCGTTCCCTACGTGAATACGGCGGTCATGTACTTGCTCTTGATTTCTGCCTTGTTCGCCTGGCGAGAGCTGACTTTGGGCAGACTCAGACTCGTCCTTCAACTGGAAATCCTCGTCGGGTTGGCAATTGCTCTGGTCGGTATGGGGACGTTCGCTCTCGGTGGCCCAGCCAACCAATGGATGTTCTACAACAACCTGCTGGCAGTTCTTAACACGCTTGTCCTATTACCTTTCGTGCTGGTTCCAAGATTCTGCAGGTTCCTCGTGATACCCAATTCCCGCGTTCCTGGCCCTGGTGCTCTCATTTTTTGCGTTGGAGGTGCACAGGTAACACAATGCCGCCTTGCTCACTCCCCAAGAAGGCGACAAATCTCCAATTCCGCCACGAGCATTTTCATTTGCTCCAAGGCGAGCAAACACTCCCGAATTTCTGCTCTACTAATTCTGGGGAGATTGTTGGGCTGAAGCGTCCGGCTGACACGTTGTTGGAGAGTCGCCAGCCTCTTGGACAAATCAAGCATCCGAGCGCTTTCGCCCTTTGGAATCGTGGCCGATGATTGGGCGGGTTTAATGTCCCGCAGTTTGGTTTGAGCTTTCTTGAGCGCGGTGATATCTACAACAGTGCCCTGTAGCAACGCTGGTCGGCCCTCGACAGAGCTGATCACAGTGTAAGTTGCCAATACCCAAACGGGCAGACCAGTCTTGCCACGCAGGCAGACTTCTTCTGCACGGCAAGTCCTTCGTTTTCGTAGACTGTCGAGCAAGGCTTTCCGCTCAGCTCTGTCAAAGTAGAACTCCCAGGCACTGTGCGCCAGCATTTCTCTTCTGGAATCAAACCCAAAGATTCGCGCACAGGGCTCATTGCAGTCTACGATGCGACCATCCGCTGTGGTCAGGATGATGCCTGCAACGTTCCTGTCGAATAGCATGCGATAAAGGTCTCGCCACACAGGCGATTCTTTTTGAATGATAGAGACCTCCCCTTTAAGGAAACTTTATCAGCAGGCAAGGGACTTCGTTGGCGTGTGTCTTTTCGACCTCTACGGCAGAACAGTTTGATAGATCGATCGGAAGAACGTGTTTACCGTGATGTGTGTTGAATCCTATGGGTCGGTTAACGTATCCGCAGCTTCCTTCTGGGGGAAGGAATATGGGACGGCGGAAGTTTGTCACTGACGACTACTGATGTCAACACGCGAGTGATGCGGGTAGTGGGCGACGGGATTTCCACAGGCCAAATAGGATGAACGGTGAAAAAGCCTCGCGAAGGGACAGTATTGTGTAAGCACAGCGTGCAGGAGTCACGATCCATTCTGCCGCGGCCAGACTCGGCGAGCCGGGACACTAGGCGCAGTCGCTAGGTACCCTCGGGCCAAACTCGCTAGTTACCTGGGTTCCTGATGGGTTGGAGGAAGAGCTTTATTTTCAATCGCAGGGGGCGTAGCACTCTTTGCTGCCGGTGGTTCCTTCGTCTGACGGGCTGATCACAATAAAATTCCCTCAGCATGACCGCGCCAGCCACTCTTTTCTGTCCTTTTTCCCCTCTAGTGCGAATTGTCCTTCTCGACCACGAGTTTGAGGTTCTGGAGAACAACACCCTTTGCGCGGCTTGCAGTATCTGGCACCCGAGCCGGTCTCCTACGGCCGCTTCTGCTGGAATGAGGATTGCCAATACTGCCGCGTGACCTTCGATCAGGGCGAGGGAACATCGGCACGCGCAGCTCTGGCTTGAAAGTTCATGGTCGAGGACGGGCTGCGGGTGACCGGCATCAGCTCAGAGATCAAGTATTGCTTGCGAGGGCTAAAGATCGGTGAGAACACAAGATAACCGTCACCTGATTTGCCCGACGCTTGAGTTTAGACTAAAATTATTCATTGACCCTCCTCTCGCTTCCCCATGTCCGACATCCGATGCCCTATTGCGTTGAAGCCGACAACTTCGAGCTGATGACCGCAGGCGAAGGCGCACTCTGGTACAGGTTATCGGTGCGCACATCGTAATGCCAAAGAAGACGCAGTTTCAATGTCCCTGCCTCAAGTGCTACGAGCTTGAACGTTCCGCCAGCACCCGCCAGTGCCTCGGGTGCGGGACGCGCCTCCCCGCTTGGATATCTGACGAGTACGGTTCGCTCACTCCTAGAATTGAACGTATTTGCGACTTCGGGACGCTGGCAAGGGCGGGCTGAATTTGTTTGACGTAGACATCTCGAGTGAGCCACGCGGGGGGGCGAGTGCTTCCAAGCTTGGATCGCCTGCTTGTGCCGTCGCATAATGGCCGCCCGCTTTTCGATGTATTCCTGTTGCTGTGCGCTCTTGCGTCCGTCTCTAAAGTTCGCGCTCGTGACCTGCTTTGAGCACTTCAAGCACCGCTGCCTATCTGTTCGGATCGCGACTCCGCAACCGCTGCAAACATGGCCTGGTTTTAGCTGAGTAACTTTGGGTTCATCGCTCCCTTTTACTTCACGTTTGTTGCGCTGCTACCTTTGCCTTTACTTTGTTTAATTCTGGTCATCGCTGGCTTAAATCTGCAGTATCATTTAATCCGCGAAAGCAGGAGGGAACGACCTTATGGGCTTTCGGTTGCGCATGATTCTCTGGATTCCGACGCTTGCGTATGCTGGCTTCTTATTGTTGGGTGGCAAAAACTTGCCGTCGCTGGGCCAGGCTGTTTATGCAATGTTTCTAGGGGCTCTATTGGGATTTCTTCTAGCCACGATGTTCACGCTCAGGCAACTTCGGCGAGAGAAACGAATCGCCCGTTTGCGCAGCTGTTGAAATCAGGGCCATTGCAATCAAAACTCCCCAGTGGGGGGATGGAGAGCGGATCATACTTTACGGTGTAAAGCCTACTATCAGCGTCCGCTCCGCAGGAAATACACTTGATTGGTCCAGTCCACTTCCCCGGCCTCGCCAGCGAGTGAAATCAGAGCGCGGACTAGCTCCCCAATGTCCGCCGGCGAGATGGTCTTTTCATCGACGAAGATCACACCGCCATGGGATCGTTCTTCTTCGGCCCAGAGCTTCAGCAACGGAGGAATCGTCCTGCGATCATAAGTGACCAGGGTCAATCGCTGCTCCGCTGCTTCCAACAAGCAGACAGAATCATCCCTGCCAAGAAAGTTTCCGCTCTCCCACTGGACGATCGAGTGGATGACTAGCGATCGATTCCGACGTTGAACGCCATTCGCCACCTCTGGGGAAATATGCTCATCGAGGAGCAGCTTGAGCATGTTAGCCCCGCTTGGTTTTTCTGGCGGCGAAGTCTACCGCTTGGGGAAGCATGCGTTTTAGGCTGTCGAAATCGGCTGAATCGTTTTCTGCGATCGCCTCGTTCACTTCCCCGGGGAATGCCTCCGAGTAGTTAAGGGCAGCTCGAACCTTCGCTTCGGGCCATTTCAGATGCCGGGCGACGTCCTTGACATTTCCTTTGTAGCTCCGAAGAAGCAACATGACTTCCCATATCGCCAGAGTGCTCCCTTGGATATATGCCTGCCTGCCTGCCGGTGAATCCCGAAAATCCAAGAAGGCGAATTCCGACCGCCTTAAGCCCTCTTCCACCAAGCGAGCGCTAGCATCACTCGGTGTCCAGCCATGCCGATTCGCGATGCGCTTCAGACGTCTTCCACTCTCCACCGACAGGCGCATACTGAGCACTATGGAACGCGCTTGCTTCATCGATCCTCCCTATTGTAACTGTTGTAAGCATTGTATCATTTAACCGGGAACATCCTAATGAGGACTCTTGCTTGTTTCGAGCCTGCTAAAGGTGATCCGCCGTTAGTGCGTTTTGACCGCTGGTCATTATTACTGTGCGCGATGTTCCGCCTGTGCAGATCAGCCGAGCGGGGAAACCGGCAGCTCGATCTCGGCGTCTAGGAGCAGGCGTTCGTAACGATTCCCGACTTCTCGGTTTCTGCCTGGCGGCCTGCTGGCTGTTGCAGAATCACCTCACCTAAATAGCTCTGGTAAATGGTGGGTTGATCCCCTAGAGTGCAAGAACGAGCGACATGAAACCAGGTTCAGCCGATCCGCCATCGTCAGAAACGAAGGACCTCGTTGTGTTCGACCTACTCCGGGAGTCAAAGTGCGCCGATTGCGGAAAGCCGCTGTTGGGTGGCGATTTCTTGTTTATGGAGGGCGAACGACCGCTTTGCCTAACCTGTGCGGATCTCGACCATTTGGTTTATCTGCCCAGAGGCGACACCGCTCTAACCCGACGTGCTCGGAAGCACAGCGCACTTTCCGCCGTGGTGGTTCGCTTCAGCAGGGCCCGCAAGCGCTACGAGCGCCAGGGAGTGCTGGTCGAAGAATCTGCACTGCAGCAAGCCGGGGCCGAGTGCTGGGCCGATGCTGAGCAGCGCAGTGAACGGCGCCAGCGGGCCGACATCTACCGCGATAAACAGGATCAGGTTCTCGCCACGCGAATGGCGGAATCGATTCGGCAGACGTTTCCAGGCTGCCCGCCGGAAGAGGCGCGGGCCATCGCAGCGCATACGTCGGTTCGAGGCAGCGGCCGAGTGGGAAGGACCGCCTCCGGGCGAGCGCTAGAGGAAGAAGCGTTACGAGCAGCGGTGGTGGCGGCCATTCGCCACAGGCATACGAAATACGATCGGCTTCTCATGAAGGGAGTGGGCCGCATGCATGCCCGAGAGGCAGTTCGGGACGACATTGATCGTGTGCTTGAACGCTGGCGGCGCGCTGTTGGTTAGGGCTGGCTCTGTGCTGTGGATGGCTGCGCCGGGTTCGGGCGTAATGAAGGTGAAGGGTCCGGCTCAGTGTTTCCTATGGCGGCGTAGCCGCCGGTTAACTTCGTGAACAGAGAAGGACTAAGGAACGACGCCAAGCCACTCACGGGCCTCGTCGTGACTCGAGTAACTGGAGTCTTGGAGAGCTTGGACAAGCTCTGCAAATCTTTGCGGCCCTCCACACTCTTCGGGCGGACAACATCGTTTGCCTGCCACACACATCTGCTGCACAAGGTCACGCTCACCAATGGGAGTTTTGAGATCGAGGCCGAAGACGTTGAATACAAATGGACGCCGCTGCCCTCGCTGTCCGGCCGCTAGCGCCACCTAGGATTTTGAGCGTTATCGCCTGACTTCAGCAGCCTGCCTCAAAATCGAAGACTCTCAGCAAGTTGGAGAACTGCAAGCCTGAATTCCTTTTCCGTTCCTGGTTTGAGCGGGACTACCATGATCCGCGAAGGGGTTTGATATGCGCTTACTTCGGGCTGCTACCTTTTTCGTTTGCTGTGCTTCGCTGGCGTTCGCCCAAGATCAAGCCGAGAATCTCTGTGGCTCCGCATCAGTTACCACGGTTGATCACGATGGTGGAGTAACGGTGCAGAAAGTGACGCTCAGCGGAAAGTGGGGCGGCAATGAGGCAATAGCATATCTCCCTGAAAAGAAGATCGCCGATGGCGCGATTGTGTTCTCACATTCCGCGATCCACGCGGACAACGGGGCTTCGGTCGATCTGCTGGTGTTTGCGTTGACGCTGGCTCGCGCAGGTGCGGCGGTGATCGTGCCGAAACGCACATTGACATGGATGCCGCAAAATCGTTCAACAAACCGCGAAGGCGCACCCGTAACCTGTGCAGGGCGTTGGCTCGTTGATCACGCGAGGGTGTTCAACAATGACAAGCCAACGGTGAGCGAAGAGAACATTGTCGTGCGTGAGGGATATGGGTACGTTGGCCCACGACTGTGCGACCCGGCAGTTGCTGCCGACTGCAAGCTTATTAACCAGAATGAGGGATTCTGCCGCCCAAGATACTATCACTGCCCTCCGTTTCTCCCACAGGAACCCAAACGCCGTGGCAGTATACAGACAACATACTTTCCGATGGGGGGTTGCGGTCGGCACAATGGCTGCAAAGAGAACTAGGTTTAGCCCAAATCGGAGCACTCGCATCGCCCAAGAGCGGCTCGGGAACGTAACTGTTGAAATATCCTGTGGCTGTTGAAAAAGTCCGGTTTCCTTCCCAACAGCCAAAATGTGTGGGACACAAAATGCTCAGAAAATCAAAAAGATTGTTTCTAGGGCATCCTGGCGCAAAGTCTTTTCGGTCATTTTCCAGCGATGGAGTTTTTCAACAGAAACTCCTGATTTCAGTCATCTTCCTTTTGGCAGGCTGGCGTATGGAGGTAGGCCCTTCTGTAACATCCACGCCGACATTTCTCGTTGCACAATGACTTCATGGGTTCTGCAAGGTTCCTTCCTCTGCAGGTGGCGGCGGTCTGCTATCGAAAGTGTGGTGCCTCCTTCGAGTTTCTGCTGGTCAAGACTACTAGCGGAGACAGGTGGATTTTTCCTAAGGGAGCTACTGCGCGTCGGCTATCACACAGCCAAGCTGCTGAGCGCGAGGCCTTGGAGGAGGCCGGGGCAGTGGGTGCAATCGAGCCGCAGCATTTTCACCTCTACCTGCAGCCAAAAGGCGACTTCAAGCTGCGCAATGGTATCCGAGAATTCGTTGTGAAGGCTTTCCTCCTGCAAGTCAGTCACACCCAACCTCCCCAAGAGCAAAATCGCAACCCCACATGGTTCAGCGTCGACGACGCACGCAGCGCTCTGGCAATGGGGCGCGAGGCGAAGTACGCCGCCGAACTTGGCACGGTTATCGACCGCGCCGTGGAGCGCTTGTCAGCTGAGGAAAGGATTGTGCCGGATTACAGCCGGGCGCCTACCTATCGCATTTGGCGATCTCTGCTCAGGTTACTCAGGTTGAACTTCCTTTAAATTGGCAGCGACCGACCTGACCTAAAATCGACGGGATTGACGTCACCACGACCATGACGATTCGCAGTGAAGCGGGATGGGATGTGAGTAAGTCGAAGAGGAGCACCGTTTTGTTTCCTGGCTGAGACTGTGTCTAGACAATCGAGTCAGCGGGGACAAAATCATTGGCAAAGGCCGATTGCCCACCAACAATCGAGTCACGAATGCCTTGCGGATGGCAGCTAGCACTTTATGTCTAAGCAACACCTATTTGGGAGCACAGTTTCGCCGACTGAAGACTAAGCTCTGGGCTCCTGTTGCCATTAAGGCTATGGCGGCCAAGCTCGCTCGATTGGTCTATCGAATGCTGCGCTACGGAAGGCGATTCGTCGACCGAGGAGCCGATTTTTACGACGCTCAGCATCGCAATCTGCAAATTAACTATCTCAAGCGCAGGCCGCCAATCTCGGATTCCAAATCATCGAAGCTCCGGCAGCGTAGTTTCTGGAGAGCCAACATGATTATTGTAGGTTGTGATTATAATCCGGGCTTTCAACAAATTGCATTTATCGATCGTGAAACTGGGGAGTGCGAGGAGCGCCGACTGGAGCACCGTGAGGCAGCCGAGAAGTTCTACCGTGAACTGGCCGCCTAGGAAGCGAAGCAGCGTGTGGGCATGGAAGCCAGTGGACATGCGGGCTGGTTCGAGCGACTCCGGGCGGAACTGAACTGCGAGTTGTGGATCGGGGACGCCACCGAGACCGCCAGGAAGCGCGAACGCAAACAAGAGACGGATCGCCAGGATGCACAGCACATTCTGCGGTGGCTGCTGAAGGATGATTTCCACGAATCTGGGTAGCGAACTGGGAAAACCGAGATCTACGGTTGAACTCTGATTGCGAGCGAGCCTTGGTTGGACACGGCACTTTTTCAACTAGACGAAAATGGCGCTCTGCACCGAGTGCATGCTGCAGTGTGCTCGAAAAGTACTTGACACCTCCGACATTGTAAGAGACACCTGATTTAAACAAACACTTCTGTGTTCGCGGAGGACTACAACCTTCGGCCCCCTTCCACATCTTCTGACGATGTATATCTAAAGAACGCTCGTTATTCCGCTAGTTGCCGTTACGGCTGAGTGGAGTAATTTGTACAGCCGCTTCTGTTTTAAATCCGCGCCGCATTGAAGAGAAAACCTGCTAATCGGATGGCAGGACTTGCACGAAGAACCCAGGCAGCGGCCCGTTTGGTGGGACTAGACCATTGACGCAGAGCACGTTCTGACCGTCACTGGCGTAACTTCGGGCTAAGCTCTTGAACTCGTTACTCGAGTTGGACTGCGAATTGCGGAAGCCGATATTCAATTTGTCTTCGGCTACGTTTTTCTAAATTCTTGAGTTTAGGGAACGCAAGCGGGGGCAGGTCATGCGCGCTGGGGTCACGCCCAAACTAAGAATCGTTTTCGCTTTGGTACTTGTGCTTTCCGGACTCCTGGGAACTGTGCGTGCGCAGGTCGCTGATGTGAGGCACAGTCCGCACGGCAGCCTGGCGATCCCGTGCCAGAA
>Ga0207111_10183_pt1 | contig 16683 bp, 17 predicted proteins | sample Alteio_BWMinHeat_71_FD_153577 | JGI IMG/M metagenome (GOLD analysis project Ga0207111, IMG submission 153577) | Enriched cells from forest soil in Barre Woods Harvard Forest LTER site, Petersham, Massachusetts, United States -... | ecosystem: Environmental > Terrestrial > Soil > Temperate forest >... | reverse complement strand
TACCCGCCACGCCAAAAGGCGGCTTCATTCAACCTTGACACTGTCATGCAGCAATTGGATCATGCTGCGGCCGCCAAAGCAGCAGCAGCGGCGGCAGCGGCGGCAGCCAAACAGAAGACCGAAGCGAACCACGGCGTTTTGATCGGCAAGTAAGCTAAGTGCTAATCGAAAGGGAGGTCGAAAGACCTCCCTTTCGAAGCGCTTGACAGTCTGATCTCGTCGGCGGAAAGAACCCGGTCCGCCGGGAAGTTCTTGAACTAGGTATCTTGCCGATGAGCCAACTGGCTGCGCAACTCCCGTCGTTACTCGATGTCGCCGAGGAGGTTCGGGACTTCTACGACCGTTATCCGTATCCCCCGCCGGTCGATAGTCTGGAAAAGTATCAGCGGCGATGGCAGGATCGCCAAAGACGTCGCGCAGACTTTCATCTTTTCTGGCCTGGCAGGCCTTATAAAGAAGAAGGTCAATCCGTCCTTGTCGCAGGCTGTGGAACATCCCAGGCAGCCAAGCACGCGCTGCGTTGGCCCGCGGCTCAGGTTACCGGCATCGATGTAAGTTCAACGAGTGTGCGGTGCACCGAAGAGCTCAAGAAAAAATACAACCTTCAAAATCTTCAGGTCCGCCAAGTCGCGATCGAGCGAGTTGACGATCTGGGGATGAGCTTCGATCAAATCGTGTGCACCGGGGTTCTCCATCACCTTGCCGACCCCGATGTGGGGCTCGGCGCCCTGCGCAGCGTGCTCAAGCCGGACGGGGCGATGCAGCTGATGGTGTATGCGCCTTACGGACGTGCGGGCGTCTACATGTTGCAAGAGTTCTGCAAAAGGATCGGTGTCCATGCCACCGGCGCTGAAATTCGTGATCTCATCGCCGCGCTTAGCACGTTGCCTCCGGGACATCCGCTGGAAAGCCTCCTGAGCCAGGCCCCAGACTTTCGCGATGAAGCTGCCCTTGCCGACGCTCTGTTGCACCCGAACGACCGCGCCTATTCCATCCCGCAATTGTTCGACTTTCTCGAAAATGGAAGGCTGACCTTCGGCCGTTGGGTAAGACAAGCGCCTTACAACCTTCACTGTGGGGTCATCGCAAAGATCCCGCAGTCCGCCCGGATGGCACGACTTCCGCTGGAAGAGCAGTTTGCGGCGATCGAACTGTTTCGGGGCACCATGCTCCGTCATAGCCTGGTTGTGTACCGAGACGATCGCGCCAGCAACCAGGACCACGTCAGTTTTGACAGTGACACGTGGCTTGCCTATGTGCCCATTCGGATGTCGGACACGATCTGTGTTCAAGACCGGCTGCCTGCCGGGTCGGCTGCGGTTCTGATTAACCAAACTCACACCTACCGGGATCTCTTCCTGCCAATAGGGACAGCAGAAAAGCAGTTGTTCGACGCTATCGATGGGAACCGCAGCATCGGCGAGATTGTGGAAAGAAATCTGCTCTCGTTATCCCGAACGAGCCTCGAAATGCCGCGTACATTCTTTGAGCGGCTCTGGTGGCATGATCAAGTCGTGTTCGACTCATCACGAGTCCAGACACGTGCGGCGGTAGAGTGCGGTTCAGAAAATCCTTAGGGGATAGTTTTGGAAACAAAGCTGAGTCGACGAATGGATGGAAGCATGAACCCAAGTTGGAGTGATTCAACGCGCGACTGATAAAGCGAACATTGGGTGCGGCATCGTGATACTCGTAGTCGCCTGGGCTGTCCCGGTGTACGCGCAGCAGGTATCTACAGGCGCAGGCCATCCCGGGAGCTGGCGACTCATCGGCACAACCGATGCCAATTTTGGTACGACACGAAGGGCTTCTTGAGAGGCAAGGCGCACGTAACCGTGTTCGGCATGAAGTAACGGGAATCTCAGCCCTGCTCGCCGGTCGGTTCTGCGTTTTGCTGGCACAGAGGCCATGCGGTCTCGAATGGTCGCAATTCACAAACCGACACTCGTTCTCCTGGCATAGGCAAAATCTTATTGATGGCGTTCGTTTGCTTCGTTCCTCTTCGTCGTCTTCAATACTGCAAGGCAGTGACCTGTATCTTCTGACAGTTCCCCAGCTAGCGCGAGTCGAATAAGCTGCTTTCGACCTCGAACCGGCACGTGCCGGTGGCAAGGACGAAGTGAAGCGAGGAAGATACAATCCCGACCCCACTGGATGCTTTCACACAAAATTCCAAAATGAGGTAAGAAAATGAAGAAACTCCTGTTGATTGTTTTTGCGTTTTTGTTTGCTATGCCAGCGTTTGCAGATGACCTCGACCAGTATATTCAGCTTCTCAAGACCGACTTAAAGGCCAACGCTAAAGATTACGTCAGCAAAGGGATGGTCACATTCACCCCTGAGGAAGCCAAGCGCTTTTGGCCGATCTACGATTCTTATATGGCCGAGCGCGGTAAGTTCTTCGATGCCCGCCTTGCCCTGATCATGGACTACGCCGACAATTTCGACAAGATGACAGATGCGAAGGCGCAGGAACTGTTGAACCGAAGGGTCGAGCAACTGAAGCTGAAGAATCAGCTGGACGAAAAATACCGCTCGCAATTCGCCACGGCGCTTTCACCCCGGCGGCTCGTCCGCTTCTACCAGATTCAGCAGGAACTAGAAGTAATGATTGAACTCAGGGCTATTTCGGAGGTCCCGAGGATGAAGTGGTGGCAAGGAGAGTGAGGGAAAGCCTGGGCTTCTTCGTGGGATTGCAACTAGGTCGCTTTGCGGCGACCTAGTCAGGCCGCCTTCTGCTCTCGATTGGTGAATTGCGCGGCCGATGGAAATCCTCTGCGACAGTCATGAGACAGCGGCGCGAGGTCGTGTGATTTCTGGAATGATCGAGCTTCAATTCAGGCTATCGTCTTTGTAGTACTTGGTGCTCTTGGCAGTGATCTCGAGGGCTAAGCCCTTATCGGTGAGCTGATACATCCAGACGCCGTCCGAAACCGACACCGCTCCAGCCATCGCTGCACCCTTATCTCCGTTCTTCGCGGCAGCCGTGGTTTGTCCGCCGAACTCCCAGCCGGAATTCACGAAGCTGTTGAGCGCCCTTTCGCTGTCGAAAACGAAGACAACCCTGAATTTCTTCACGCCCATTCCGAATCCGGCTTGGAGTTCGATCATCTTCATGAACGTCTCGCTCTTGCTCTTGTTATCGACAGCGAACCCTTTTCCGCTGCCTGACCCGGCCACGAGAATCTTGACGCCCAGGTTGCTGAAGACCGCATATCCGGCAGCGTCTTTGACGACTGCCTTGGTTCTTGGATCGGCTTTATAGAGGCGCTGAAGAGTATCCTGCGCCATTTCGCGGATCTCTTTCTGGCTTTTTTCCTTCTTGGTCTCGGCGGCATGTAACGCTACCGCCAGCGCTGAAACGAGGGCGATGGCGATCAGGCTAAGGGTGCGCGTGATTCTCATAGGGTAGCTCCTCGCGGTATTCATTTCACCTACTCGCCTTGGTTGGCGGCAGCTCTTCGCAAGAATGCTTGAGGTTGTCGTCAGCTGAAGTCCTAGCCAGTCAGACCGGTGTCTCGTCGAAGGATCGATGCGGTTCTGATGTTGGGGTGCGTCGAGCTCAGAGGATACTGGCAATGTTGACAGCTCGCAGGATCAAGAGGAGTTATGCACTCGCTGCATCAACAGAAGTTCGCGCCGCCTCCCTCAGTTCTTGGAGCCCTTGGGCGGAAACCCTTTGAGCAACTTGACGATCGCCTTCGCCGCGAGATCCAGGGATTTGTTTTTTTTCTCGGGGTCAAGGATCTGCCTGACATTTCCGTTCCAGATCACCTTATTTTCACTGCGGTCAACAAATTCCAAGACTAGGGTTCCTTGCGCGACGATCGGCCCGGCGGTGACTGCAGAAGGGTTCCCGCCAGTCCACATGGTTGCGTTAATATCTGGCGGTGGCCCGCCATACACCGGCAGGATAGGTGTTCCATTGGCCAGGTTGCTTCCATATTCGATCCCACCAGCAGCAATCAGGGTGAGATCACCGTTCGTTTCGACTCTCTCCAAACCTTTGGCCGTCAGTTCTTGATCGATTGTGCCGACCACAGTGTCATAGAGAATGGGCCTGGTAACCGGGGTCTCGGGTTTGGCCCAGGTATAACTCTTATATTTTGAAAAATCAGTGCTCTTGTCGAATCCGACCTTTACTTTCTGCGCGAAGCTGGATGTTGCAACCGCTATCACGATGGAAACCAAAAGCCAGCGCTGGCAATTTTTCATTTCTGTCCTCCTCGGCGGCTTCGGTTACGGGACCGCCAACACGCGGGTTAGGCTCAGGTTTGGTCCCTTCGACACTAGATGAAGAATGGTGCCGGGAAGAACTGTCATTACTTACAGGTTGCCAAAAGCCGCCGGGCAGCTATCTTGATAAACTAGGAGGCCAATTGCAGAAACTATTCACGCGCAGAGTTCTGGTCAGCATCATCACTCTTCTGGCAGCCACTCTACTTTTCGGCAAGTCCAGCAAGCTGATCATGAGCTGGAAGAACCCCGCCTACACCCCCGAGAAGAAATTCCACCGGGTGTTGGCGTTGGGTCTCAGCGATAAGACTGTGGTGCGCGCCGATTTTGAAGACGCACTGGCGGCGGAACTCTCCAGTAAGGGGTATGATGCGGTTCCAGGAAATACCATACTGCTCAGGCCGGCAGGTACGCAGCTTGACCTCAACTATTTGAAAGAGCAAATTCAGGCGCAACAGATCGAAGCCGTGGTGGTTTCGCGTCTGGTCAAGGTGGACGAAACCTTGACCTATGTTCCGGGCACGGCGTATTTCGCACCCTATCCTTACTACAACACCTTCTACGGCTACTACGGGACACTGTATCCGGTGGTCTACTCACCCGGCTACCTGCAAAAAGAAAAGAAGGTGCGCGTTGAAACCAATCTCTACTACGTCGATGGCGTGCCCAATGGACAGCTAGTCTGGACCGGTACCAGCGACACATTCAATCCCTCCAACGTGCACAAGGCGATTAAAGGATTGGTCAACCTTGTCGTAACAAAAATGCAGAAGGACGAAGCACTGTAAGCGAGGTGCACGTGGCGCCGCGGTTGCCTATTGTGGTCGTCCGGCGGAGGTGTTGAACTTCCGATGCTTTCCCGCCATCCGCAGCGCGCTGCGGATTTGGATGGAAAAGCCAGAGCATCTGCGCACCCTACTTCCCGATTGCAAGACGTTTTTGTTAGGGTTTGGCATTGGTGTGCGATATTAGCGACAATGACACTAGCAGGAAACAGGAATCAGGGTACGATAAGAGCCGACATCCGCCCCGGTCGTCATCGGATCCGGTTTCGGGGTTTTGACAACCTTTTTAGGGAATCGGTCATCGGAAAAGAAACAGAACCTTCGGTCGCTTCCGGAAGCCCCGGCCACTCGACTGGGAAAGGCTGGGCTTGGGAGTGCCACTAGTGCGCGTCCTCATAGTGGAGGACTTCGTAGCCTTTCGACGATTCGTGTGCTCGACACTGGGAACAAAGCCAGAATTGCAGGTGGTCGGTGAAGCGTCGGATGGACGGGAGGCGGTTCAGAAAGCGGAAGAACTAAAGCCGGATCTGATACTGCTTGACATCGGACTCCCCACCCTGAATGGAATCGATGCCGCACGGCAAATTCGCAAGCTTTCCCCGGAATCCAAGATAATCTTCTTGAGTCAGGAGTCTTCTGCCGACGTGATAGAAGCAGCTCTCAGTCTGGGGGCGTTGGCATACGTTGTGAAAACGCGTGCCGAAAGCGACCTCTTGGCTGCTGTTGACTCTGTACTTCTAGGAAAGAGGTTTGTCAGCAGCACCTAGCCGAACTGCACGTTCACATTCCCGCTCGACGTAACTGACCCGGGCTGGTGTGCGACATAATCGAGACTGTCTTTCCGGGTTGATGCCTTGGCTGTCGCTCTACCTCTTGCAGCCGTGCCAATTCGGTTTCCGGGATCGTAAACCGCGAGCAACCGCAATCCAAACAGACTAAGAGCTTCGGGAACACGAAGACGCTGGGTCTGTCCAGATTCTTGAGGCCGGGGAAGTGAACGTTAATCTCAGCGGTAAACTCTGCCTGATTGCCCGACGCGCATGATAAGCAACACATGACGAGCCCTCCAGTGCCATCCAAGTTAGGCAACCAGAAAGATGCTGTCTGTTCAAAATTGAACACTTTCGAAGTACTCCCCGCTGTCTGCTTTCAAGAATGATAACCGAAGCGGGACCGGCTTTTTCTATTCGTGTAGGACAACACTGAGAAGGGAACTATGCACCTGCAAACCACCGTTGTAGTGAACGAAGCCGAGCTTTCTGAATTTGTTCATGAAGAAGTTCACTCGGGAGCGGGTGGTGCCAACCATCTCCGCCAAAGTCTCCTGGCTCAGTTGTGGGATGACGGTTTCGGGCTTATCTTCTTTTCCGAAACGGGCCAGGATCAACAGCGCTCGGGCCAGACGTTTCTCGCTGGAATTGAAAAGTTGATCAACCAGGTCTGCTTGCGTGCGGTTGTGACGATCGACCACATATCGTACAAAGAGATCAGACAACTCGTGCTCCCGGTGCAGCGTGGACAACATCGCTTTCTTCTCAATTCTAAGGAGTGCGCAGTCCGTCATCGCAGTAGCGGTTGCCAAGCGGACAGTCTGATCGGAAGCGAGGCATCCCTCGCCCAGGAAGTCACCAGGGCCGAACAATCCGATGGTTGCTTCCTTACCCTGCTTGGAGAGCACGGTCAGCCTCACTCTTCCTTCCTGAATGTAGAACACAGCGTTCGCCCGATCTCCCTGGGAAAAGATGGTTTGTTTGTGACGATAGCGGCGTACTGTTCTGCCGATGCCGGCTTGCGCCAGAAATGTATTCGGATCGAAAGATTTGATTCGATTCTTGGTACGGTGCGACCGCGCTGGCAACCTGCGAAGCGGTGGCATGGGAAACTCCAGCGAGCCCTGCGGCAGGACTCATTTTCGACTAATTGTGACACGACTGTTTCGCTCTTTCCAGCGAAAATCGGGCGGGGTAAGAAAAGAGTGCAGTGGTTAAGTGAGACTTGCGATTGACGTGGCGCTCGAGATGGACCGGCAGACTTTCTGGTGGAGTTAAATCAGCGAACTTACCCGGTTTTACGTCCGGTTTGGACCAACCGGGGAGCGTGATTTACCGCAGAGGTTTTGGTCGAGAGTGAAATTGCAGCTTCGACTTCCGTCCCCAGTGGGGGGATCGAGGATACTGTTAACGTCCCGCCCAACAGGCGAATCCGTTCGTGCATGCTAGTCATTCCAAGCCCACTTCGATACCCGTGTGTATTGAATCCAAAGCCGTCATCCGACACGCGCAAACGACCTTGTCGGCCATCCCGACCAACTCCACCCGAATGCACTCTGGTGTGCCAGTTGCTTGATGTGCCGCCTTTGCTCAAGGGCGACCCTGATGAGAACAACCAGATGGAATGGGTCACTCGAGTATGTGATCCCGGTTACAACCTAACCTCGTTGAACCTGTTTGCAATATTCTCGGAGCGCAGGACATTCAGTTTCGCTCGAGCGTTGAGACAAAGACACGATGTAAGAGTGCAGCCTCCATCGCTGGTCTGAGATCGACGTTGACGCGGGACTTTATCACGTAACCTCGGCCACCCACCCCGATGGCGGCACTGACAAAGTCGGGGTCTTCATGCACTGTGAGGAATACGATTTCACCCGTGTAGCCTTGCTCTTGAAGCTGCCGAGCAATCTCGATGCCGCTGCACTGTCCCATTGAGATGTCGAGGACTACGAGGTCCGGCTTGAGTTTTTTCACTTCCGAATAAACAGAATTTCCATCTTCCACTCTGCCGATGACTTCATAGTCATCCTTCAACATATCGCTCACGTGATCCAAAATTGCCGTGTGGTCGTCCGCCAGCAGAATACGCGCGCGTGACAATTGATCGCCTCGATTCTCCACCGGATCCAGCGTGGTTGTAATAATGAGATGAGAGACGTTCAGACGTAGCCAATGCTCCGGCTAATATCGCCCTTTTTTTATCATTCCAACGCATACACTACTCAACCATCTCCAGCCTGCCTACTGTCAACATTGACGGTATTTGCCAATGCGCTCAGCCTCTTGACTTTCGACAGTAAGGGCCGGTCCAAACACCAAAACGATTTCGTCTTTTTCGGCGAAAAGGAACCTTCGACCGAATGCCTGTAACAATTGACAGTGTGCAGGCTGCGACTATCATGGGTAGGATTCAGCACGGGCACTGACTCGCCCCGGAACCATACACTGCTCTGTGTGTTTCTCTTGCGTGACAGAATGGGCTCATTAATTCGACCAATGAGACCGGGCCTTTGATCGTTTGGCAGCAGTCCGACAGCGGGTTGCTCGGAACCGAGTGCGAAAAGGGGTACGAATGAGTCCGGTTGGGCGTCCACGGGTCGTCATCGCCGATGATCATACCCTCGTCGCGGAAGCGTGCGTGAAACTGCTGGAACCGGAGTTCGAAGTGGTGGGTACGTTTGCTGACGGTCAGGCTTTGCTAGCGGCGGTTCCAAACCTGAAGCCGGACGTAATTATTCTTGATGTCGGCATGCCTTTGCTGAATGGATTAGAAGCCGGCAAGCGAATCAAGAAGATGGTGCGCGCGATCAGAATTGTGTACCTGACCATGAACACTGATCTGGGCATTGCTGCCGAGGCATTCCGAGGTGGAGCTTCCGGTTACCTGCTGAAGACCTCGGCCTCTGCAGAGCTTGTAACGGCTGTTCGTGAAGTGCTTAAGGGCAAGCGGTACGTATCTCCTCTGGTCACAAATGACGTGGATGCGTTCTTTCTCGAAACTCGAGTCTCGCACATGGGCCAGGAGAAACTTACGAATCGCCAACGCGAGGTCCTTCAGTTATTGGCGGAGGGACGGTCCATGAAAGAAGTTGCCTATACCCTCAAGCTGACACCCCGGACTGTGGCATTTCACAAGTACAAGATCATGGAACGCCTGCGAATAAAGACAAACTCCGAATTGGTCCAGTATGCAATGCAGGAACACATGATATCGCCACGCTCATAGTCGCTCTCGCATGTGCTTGTGATTCTTGGCGCTACTCACTTTGCCAAAACCTGAATTCTCCAGAGCTGTCCAGTTCGGATTGGACTACGTCCCTTCGGCCGTGAATTCGTCACTGGCGGAACATACCCTGTCAGTATTAACAGTTGTGAGCTTCTAGGCCTCCCACTACAGTCCGCTTGACAGTTGCTGCATATGAAACGTTTTCTCGTTGCAAATAACCACCAGAACCAATAAGGGCAGGAAATATCGCATTGTTTTGGAAGAAAAGTTCGAGAGTGCTCGAGCGGTTGCTGCTGGCCGTTGGGGCGGTCTTGGTGACGATATGCGCAGCTGCGCTGCTTCACAGGGCGGTTTCATCCCGTCTTGCCCTGTGGCAGTTTGACAGGGCGCAAGCAGCTGCCCAACACCCGGCCCCCGTAACCAGTCAGTGGAAAGCCGAGCAAGGAATCGACTTCAGTCTTTGGGGGGGAGAAGCGCATCCTGGCGTACCGAGACAGCCTGATCACTAAGAAGGATGCACCTTTGGCGGTACTCGAAATCGACAAGCTACAAATCCGAGTTCCAGTCTTTGACGGAACAGATGATCTGACGTTGAACCGGGGGGTTGGACGGATTATCGGAACGGCCAAGCTAGGAGAAACGGGCAACATTGGGATCGCCGGTCACAGAGACGGTTTTTTCCGAGGGCTTAAGGACATTTCAATGGGCGACGAGATCGACCTTACGACGACGACGGCGGAGAAAGCGACCTACATCGTGGACCAGATTGAAATCGTCAGCCCGGCAGACGTCCGGGTCCTGCAACCACGGCCTTCGCCTTCAATCACCCTGGTTACCTGCTATCCCTTTTACTTTGTGGGCGACGCACCCAAGCGGTTCATCGTTCATGCGTCACTGGCATCGGGCCGGGTGACTAACAAAAAGTCCAGCTCCAACACCAACGGAGAAATCCGCCACTTGACGTTTGCGACGTCAGTTGTGCATGAACTTCCCCGCGGCCTCGAAGGGACTGCGAGGTTGCGAGGTGACGAGGTCGATTTTCCCTAGCTAGCTAGGCGGCAAGCATGTGCGGAAACCCGAGTTGAGTTGGGTCTCCCGAGAGACGGAGAGAGACATGAGTGAGCGCACGAGAGTCTTCCTGGCAGTAGCGGTCTTCATATTTGCGTGTGTGGCATCGGTGTACGCCCAGGATGCTGGAGATCTCGATAACTACAAGTGGCGAGTGGATGGGGACTGGTGGTTTTCCCACCCATCCGGCTACTTTGGCTTGAACGCCCCCAACAACAGCTATTTCGACATTCACAAGGATTTTGGTTTTGGCGATTACTCCACATTTACCGGCGGCATTGACTGGCACTTTGGCCACAAGCACCACTTCCTGCTGAACATCACCCCGAGCTACAACTCAAGAACAGTGACCACTACCCGGGACATCACGTTTGGGGGCAGGACGTTCGAAGCTGGCGGGCAGGTGACGGCCGACGTAAATTTGCTCAATATTGTCCCAGGGTACCAGTACGATATCATCCGTCGGGACCACGGATACCTGGGACTGGAAGTCGATTTCAATTTGATCCACACGAAGGCTTCGCTTGCCTTCGCGGGAAATGTGGGCGGCGTAACGGGATCCGGCTCAGGTTCCCGGTCGCTCTTGGCTCCGCTACCCGCGGTCGGTCCCGTCTTTCGCTGGTACCCGCTGCACGACTCCAACCGCTTGTCCATTGGAGGTTCGTTCCGGGGCATGCCCTTCTTCGGCTATGGAAACTTTTTGTCGGCCCGCGGCGACGTTGGCGTTGGTCTGACCCAGCATCTGAACATTCGGGCCGGCTATGAGATGGCAAGTCGCCTGAGCATTCACGGAACCTCCGACCAGATCGCCATCAAACTGACCCACCGGGGGCCGACGGCGGGAATCGAGTTTGCGTGGGGCCAATCTCCGCCCAAGAAAGTGAAGAATCCTAATCCCGTGCCAAGCGACTGGCACGTGGACTGGGAACCGTTCTATTTGTGGTTCAGCGGTCTCAGTGGGAATGTGGGAGCGGCTGGATATGTAGCTCCCGTCAGCGTAAGTTTCTCCGACGTTATCAAGCAACTCAACATCGGGCTGATGACCAACCTCGACGTGCGCCGGAAGCGGATCGGGGTGTATACCGATCTTATTTTCATGAGCCTCTCGTCGGACCAGAAGACCACTCCAATACTTCCATCATACGTTGGCTTTACCGCGAACGCCAAAGAATTGGTTTTGGATCCGGAAGTCTATTTCCGCGTGGTGGACTTGCCGCTGGTATCGATCGACGCGATCGGTGGCGGCCGCTATTGGCATTTGAACAACAGTCTCGATCTCTTTCCTGTTGACACCACACAAGCTACGATTACTGCCGGTCAAACTCAATCCTGGATAGATCCGGTGTTCGGTGCCCGATTCCGTCTCAACCTCAACAAAGGTTTCTTCGTCAACATTAACGGCGACGCCGGCGGGTTTGGAGTCGGCTCACAACTGACTTACCAGACCTACGCGGGGATCGGCAAAGAGTTCAAGAAGAAGTATTCCATGCTATTTGGTTACCGCTACCTGTTCGTGGACTACAAGAACGGCGGATTTCTCTACGACGTGCACATGAGCGGACTGCAAGCAGGCTTTGGCATAAGGTTTAAGTGACGGGATGGTTACGATGCGAAAGAAGTCATTGCCTGCAGGACTGATCCTGGTAACACTCTTGGCCGTACCTGGACTGGTTTTCTCGCAGGCCGTTCAACAGACCGGATTACTGCTCATAAGCGGCCACCCGGGACAAGTGCCGGTTCTCCAGATAAGCGGCAGGTCCTACGTGGACATCGAAGCCCTCGCACGTCTCGCCAATGGCACACTCAAGTTCAGCGGAAACCAAATCATCTTGACTCTTTCCGATTCCGCTGGAGACTTGCCAGCAGTTCCCCCGGAGGCCGCTGCAAATCCGGGATTCTCGAAAGAGTTTATGAAGGCAGGCATCGAAGAAATGTCCGTTATCCGAGAATGGCGGAGTACGCTGATTAACGCTGTTCAGAGTGGATTTCCTTTGACGGATGATATCGTCGCGCGTTTCCGAGGTCAGGCTGTTGCGAGCGACGCATTGACGTCGGCAGCGGCGTCAACCGATTCAGATCAAAATGCGTATCAGTTGGTCAGCAAGGTACTCGACAGGACGCAAAAACTAAGCGATAAAGTTCTCGCGGCCCGCAAAAACCTAAGCTACATCTCTGCGGACACTTTGAAGAATGATCCCTTGTTCCAGCAAATCCTGAACTGTACCCACTCTCTTTCGTCCATGGCCGCCAGTGGTCAGTTTCAGGATGATGGGTCTTGTCGTTGAACTCGCACCGGATTACACCCGCTGGCAACAAGGCTGCCGCTTCACGTGCCTCGACGTGAAACCCTGACCGACCTACGTAGAATCTCGCCCATCGCTATCGCGCTGAATCCGAATAGGCTCCTCGCAAGAGAAGGCCCTAGACCGCAATCTTTGGCGGCCATCCCCCCGGTTCCGCCAGCCCCGAATCCCCCCTCTTTTGTGACAGGTCTTGCGTGCGGGACGCCATACAGGATCCAATCGAGGGAAACATCTCGCTGCAGCCTGAAACCGGCCGGGGCATGGCAAAACAAGTGTGCTAGACCTGTCACTTTTGTCAGTAGGCGAAGTGTGCCATCCAACCTAGACTCACCCCGTTGACTCAAAGTCGGCTCGCCTTGAGAGCCTGCACGATAGCGACTCGTTCATCGATCACTGAAGATCAAGCTACACCGGTGACGAGGAACGCTTGCTATGGTTCGCACAGAATTCAGAATCCGCGGTTCAGGACACAAATCTAAGGAGAAAACGCAATGAACTCAAGAACAGCTCGAACAAAATGGTCGCTAGTGCTTGCGGTCGCGGTGCTTTGTCTGGCCACAGCCCTTTGCATGACAGCACAGGTGCAGACAACAACGACTACAAGCGCCGACAAGGCCTCAGTGGTCACCAAGGTCGAGAAAGGCGAAATTGTTTACCTCGACGGCAACAACGTCGTCATCAAGATGGAAGACGGTTCACTTCGCCATTTTGACAACGTGCCCGACAGTGCCAGAATTACGGTCGATGGCAAGGAACTTGGCATCCATGATGTGCAGGTGGGCATGAAAGTCCAGAGAACGATCGCCACCACTACCACTCCAAAGACGATTACCACGGTGAAGAGTGTTACGGGAAAAGTATGGCATGTGACCCCACCCAGTTCCGTCATTCTGACCTTGGAAGACGGCACCAACCAGCAGTTCAAGATTCCCAACAACCAGAAGTTCAATGTTGATGGACAAATGGTGGATGCCTGGGGCTTGAAGAAGGGAATGAAGATTTCGGCGACCAAGGTAGTTGAAGAACCGATAACGGTGGTTGAGCAACAGCGGAAACTAACTGGCACGATGCCTCCGCCACCGCCGGCGCCGCCGGCCGATCTTCCAGTCATAGTCTTTGTAAAGGTAGCACCGCCGGTCGAAACCGCCGCTGAGACCGCACCGGCAGCACTACCCAAGACGGGAAGCCCGTTGCCCTTGATTGGCTTCTTGGGCTTGTTGTCACTTGCTTCCGCATTTGGCGTGAAAGTGGTCCGCACCAAGCTCGGAAACTGAGGACTGAGTACCTGATCCGGTAGGGGTCTTGCCATGACGCGAGACCTCTCCGAATCTGGCTTTCTTCCCTGCGGGCGAAGGCATTTACGGAATGAAGCGGCGGCAAGTACACCGCTGTTTAATGTCCCACTCGATCTGTGTCCCTCCACCGGCAAGAAACGACTGGTGATAAACGTGCCAGTACAGCTCTGACCTCCATTTCGCCAAACGAAAGCGGGCATGGAAGTTTGGACCCGTCTGGACAGCCGTCGCGCCAACAGTCTGAAGAACCTGCTTATTTCGGCCTTGTGGAGATTCGTCCTGTCAGATGGGCACACTCGCATGATTTCCCATCGTGAATTGCGTGAACCCGACCCAATGTGGCGGACCTTGAGGGGGGTTCTCATCTTAATCGTCTTCCTCAGTAGTGTTTTCTTTGTTCCAGCATCTCCCGGCCAGGTAACGGGAAAACTCGAAACGGCAAATACTCGCACCGAAGGAAAGACGGAATCGGCCAAGACGCAAGACAGCGGAGGGAGCAGTCAGTTCCCGGCATCTGCAACACCTGAAAAAAATACGGAAAAAACCAAGAAAAAAAAGCTCCCTGGTCGCGGCTCCATTCTCGTGGCCCCTCTTCCAATTGTGAGTCCGGCCATTGGAAACGGACTCATCCCGATTGTTGGTTACATTTTTCCCTTCAGCAAGAACGACAAGGAATCTCCTCCTTCGACCATTGGAGCGCTGGGCATTATTACAAACAATGGGAGTCGCGGTTTCGCTCTGGGTGGGCAGTTGTTTTTGAAACGCAACACCTACGAAGTCACATTCGGTTACGGTAAGGGCAATTTGAACTACAACCTGTATGGCATCGGCACCATCGCTGCCCTGGAAGGACTCAAACTCCCACTCGAACAATCAGGCAAGGTCTACTTCGGTGAAGTGTTGCGTCGCGTCTGGTGGAAGATTTTCGTCGGTCCGCGATTCTGGGAGGGGACCTCGTTTGTTACGGTGCGGCCCAACAGTGGAGCGAATCTTCCGCCTATTCCGCCAGACGTCGGGCTCCATTCAAATTTGACGGCCATTGGTATCCGCGTGGTCCGCGACACTCGACCGAACCACTTTTACCCAACCGGTGGAACGAAGCTGGAATTCACCTCCAACTTCTACGCCAAGGCGCTGGGCAGCAAGTATTCATATCAATCCTACCAATTCCGCTTCAACAAATACTGGAGTTTGGACAAGATTCAGGTCCTTGCCTACGATCTGGCTGTCTGTGATACAGGAGGCAGTCCCCCCTTTTACGGGAATTGCATTTATGGGACGAACAACGAACTGCGGGGATATGCGGCCGGTCAGTTTATTGATCGCCACATGTTCGCCACCCAATTGGAGTATCGCCTGTCTCTGCCGAAGAACTTTGGCGCGGCCGGATTCGTCGGCGTCGGCGAAGTATTCCCCGGGGGGAGCCACATCTTCAGAGTCAATCAGGTTCTGCCCGCCATAGGCGGAGGACCGAGGTATGAACTTAGCAGCAAGTACCATGTCAATCTTCGTACCGACTTTGCCCGGGGCCGGAACAGTTGGACCTGGAGCATGGGTGTTGGCGAGGCATTCTAACCCCCGTCTTTGGTGTTTTCCGCTTCATCCCGCTTTTCTCAGTTCTGCCGACACGGCCTGTCACAACTGACAGTTGTTGCTCATTCACACTCGTAGTGCAGTAAGAAAGGTGTGTGCTGCTCTCTGTACATCATTTACGGCGATGAAATAGTCAGCGGGGGGAGAATGTTGGATTTCATTTCGTCTCGGCGTGCGCGCTCGCTCGGCCTCTCCCTGTTGGCGCTCCTATTCCTGATTGCCTGTATCAACGAAAAAGGTTCTTCACCCGCTACGAAGGATGAGTCGAAAGCAATTGCGACTCAGCCCCATTCTGCAACTCTGATGTTGCCCGCCGACTTGGAGCGCCATACCAGCGATCTCGATGACATGGTAAAGAGGCGCAATATTCGCGCTCTGGTCATACTCAACCCGATCGGCTTTTTCTATCAGAACGGGCATCCCAAAGGTGCCCTGTACGAGACCTTGCAGGAGTTCCAGAAGTTTACGAACAAGAAACTGAAGACTGGCACACTGGGGTTGCAAGTCGTCTCCATCCCTGTACGCGCCGACCGGGTTGAGGCGTATTTGACCGAGGGTGTAGGAGATCTCGTTGCTAACGGAGTCACTATCACGCCCGATCGCGAGAAGAGAGTTGCATTCTCGACGCCGCTTCTGAACGACGCGACCCAGATTATCGTAACCGGACCTGAATATGGCGCGGTCTCTACACTCGAGGGTCTTGGCGGAAAGCAAGTCTTCGTCAATCCGCTCACCGTCTATTTTGAGAACTTGCAGAAAGTAAACGAGTCCCTGCAAAAATCCGGAAAAACACCCATCGTGATCGAGGCCGCCGACCGGAACCTGGGAGACGATGATTTGATTCAAATGGTGGGGGGCGGATTGATCCCTGCCACGGTCACGACTACGATGCGTGCCAACCTATGGTCTCAGGTGTTGCCGAGCCTCAAGCCACACCCGGAAATGGTAATCGCCAGCAATCAGCAGTTGGCATGGGTGATGCGGAAGAACAATCCCCAACTGAAGCAACTGGTCGACGAGTTTGTAAAAGGCCATGCTGCCGGAACTTCGTTTGGAAACACTCTGCTGAGGCGCTATCTCCAGAACACTAAGTGGGTCAAGAACTCGACGTCCAAGGCAGAAATGGAAAAGTACGCTGCTATCGGCAAGCTCTTTCAAAAATACGCCGCGGAATATGACTTTGATTTCTTGATGGTTGCAGCGCAGGCCTTCCAGGAGTCCGAACTGAATCAGAGTGCGAGGAACCCGAGCGGCGCCATAGGAATAATGCAGGTTATCCCGAAATACGCTGCAGCCAAACCCATCAAGATTTCTGACGTGGCCAACGCCGATGGTAATGTCCACGCGGGAGTCAAGATGCTGCGCAACATTGCGGATACCTATTTTAATGACCCGAAGTTAGAACCC
>Ga0207111_10182_pt1 | contig 16783 bp, 17 predicted proteins | sample Alteio_BWMinHeat_71_FD_153577 | JGI IMG/M metagenome (GOLD analysis project Ga0207111, IMG submission 153577) | Enriched cells from forest soil in Barre Woods Harvard Forest LTER site, Petersham, Massachusetts, United States -... | ecosystem: Environmental > Terrestrial > Soil > Temperate forest >... | reverse complement strand
ATCATAGACCACCAAATCGATATCATAAGCTATCGCTTCGTCCAAATCCCCATCCACAATACTTAAAACCAGTATCGGTTTTTTAATCCCTTGTGAACGCAATAAAAGCGCCTCTGAGAGGCTGACAACACAGATCAGATCAACAGATTCGTGCTGATCACAAATTTTTGCGATAGGCGCAATCCCATGGCCATAGGCATTACTTTTAATAACCGGTGCAAGCAAGGCCGGCTTAACAATCGACTTGTAGCTCATGATGTTATGTTCAAAAGCTGCGCGATCAATCTCAATCCACGTAGGTCGAATAATTTCTTTATTTTGTTCGATCAAACGCTCTGGTGTTTTTTCTTTATCTAAAAATACCATAAAAACCCCTCCCCAAAAGGTTACCTAGTATCCTTATGATGACACGATTGGTCAAAATTATTCAACAATCAGTTTTTCTTTTAAAATTCTTAATGTAACATGTTAGCAATATAAAAAAATTTGAGTATTAAAAAATCTCAGCGATAGAATGAGCATTCTATCAGCAAAGTAAAAAATGATAAGTTTTCTTATAAGGAGCGAAAAAATATGGCTTTCACGAAACAATCCGCGGTTATGTTAGCGTTAGTTATGGCAACAATTCCAAGCATTGGATGTGCTAAGAACAAAAAAGACATAACTCGAAAGATTCAAACAAAACAAGCACCAACACCTATCGGGCCTTACAATCAAGCCATCGAAACAACAGGCAAAAGAACCCTGTACATTTCAGGACAAATCCCTTTCGATCAAAATTTAGGGATTATGGTTGCTGATATTCGTGCAGCAACCACCTTGGTCATGATGTATTTACAAGGAATTTTGAAAGAAGCAAAAATGGATTTTAGTAATGTGGTAAAAACAACCATTTTGATTTCTGACATGAGCAATTTTTCAATTGTGAATGAAGTGTACGGTTCCTACTTTAGCGATCGTAATAAGCTTCCTGCACGTGAAACATTTCAGCCTGCAAAACTACCAAAAGATGCGGTTATTGAGATTTCGATGATTGCCGTATCAGACGAATAATAAATAACATACAACAAAAAAAGGCTCCGGATTTTTGAAAGAACCGGAGCCTTTTTTTGTATTTACCCTTATGGAATGGACCCTGAAACAAGTTCAGGGTGACATCTTTTTCTATTGTAACTCAATAAAAATAATTTTATTGTCATCCTGAACTCGTTTCAGGATCCAAGCCTTAAAATTAATTCTTCTAGGGTTATGTTAATTTAACCGTTTCGCTAAAGTTGTACCCCGGATTTAAAAACATATGGATGTAGCTACGATGAAATTGGTTATATTCGTTAACACCCATTGTTTTCAAGAACTGATTAATCGCTGCAATGCCATCTTGAGCATCAGCACATTCGCGCTTGAGTTCAACCTCAATAAACGTACCCAGCTTTTCAACATCATCGATAACAATCTCAAAATCGCCGGTCATATAGATAGTGCGTCTCTTTTTCACCAAAATCGTCTCGGTGAACCCAAGGTTTTGGAACATCTCGATAAACGCATCCCCGTTTTCAACCTTCGATTCACATTCGCTTTTATACAGAATTTTGCCGGTCACTGGATCAACATTACTGTATTTATAACATACCCAATCGCCCTGGTCGGTTTTACGAACGCGCAGTGCTTTCAAAGCGTCGACATAGCCCTGTTTTGCGGTAAAGAAAAAGCTTTTAGCCGGGTTGTTAACATAATGTTCTTCTTGGTTTTGCTGGCCAACATATTTTGCGTTTTTGGCAAGCCACTGACGAAACTCAGCAACTTTGGCGTCGGTGAGCGTAAACTTGATCTCGATTTCTTTATTCGCTGCGTTATTGATACCCATAAAAACCCCGCATACCAGTGCTAAAGCACCTACTATTTTTTTCATAAGGACCATGGTAACCAGTCTGAACCGGCTGATTCATTGTTTTTTATGACCTCTGATAGCATATAAACACCTGCCATACAACCAACACATAGCATGCTCTTACACCAATTTACACAATGTTCTCTGCGCGTTAGAGGTTTCGACTGCTCTGCTTTTGCTTGAGAAGATCGTAAACAACATTTCGATGTGCAACACCCTTTTTTTGAAGAGTTAACATCAATTAAACTTTCGGCTTGAGCCAATGCTTTTTTTCTACAGCATCTGTTATTTGCTCGATCTTCTGGAGAAGAATTCAATATCTTTGATATTTGATTACAAAAATTGGTTATTTTTTTTGCTCTTTTTCCAACAGCATCTTTCGGCTCTTGTCCCAAAGCTATAATTCTAGTATTGACGGGCATAAAGGTAATCACATCTTCAAGAATGTTCTCTATTTTTTTCTGTCCAAAGTACTCAAAACCTTCAATAACAAATTTTGCTTGTTTATGGCATACATGTTTAGAGTCTTGTGCTAATGCAATAAGACTGTGTACAAACCTCCGATTCTCATCCAAGTTAACAATCATCTTTACGAATAATTCGTTATCTGCAAGAATTTCATTAATCGTTACTCTTTTCTGAGCCCCTTCAGAAAGCATAAACTCAAGAATTTTGATAATAGTATGTGCTTCTTGATGCCCGATACTTCTTGGGTCAACTGCAGCTTCAACAATATCACGGATAAAAAATCGAAGGTCACTCATCAAGACAATAAATGGTTGCAATTGTCTGTTATTTTCATAAAATTCTTTCTTGGCAATCGCTGCTTCTTGCATTCTTTTTGATCTTTTCTGATCACAAATGTCATCGCCAGCGTCTTCGTCTTCAATGAGTGCATCGAGATCTTTATAGTATTGTATTCCAGCACTAATCGTTTTTTCATCCAATATTAATTGGGCCATTGCAGCACCAAGACCATCCAATGCATCGATTGGCTCTAAATGTTTTTTATCATCTCCGTCAGAAGCGATGGTTGCCTGATTTTTCCCCGTCTGTGTCTCTTGTGTGTCACTCGGTATTTTCGCACAATCTATACATCGTAATTTTTTTTTATGTGTATCACACGTTGGATCGTCAAAGCCACACTTACAATAGGCATATCCAATAGCTCTATTTTCTCTGTTTCCATCTTTATTATAGCTATAGCTAACCTGTACATTTATACGATTAAACTGAACCCCAGCGCTTGATGCATTTAATTTCTCATAAACTTTTGTTGCAAATTTGCGTACTTGAGCTCCAATTAATGAGTTTCTTTTCTCAGCACTTTCGTCTTTAATTGTTTTTAAACTTGCTAGTAATTTGCTTTCTTCTGCCACAATAAACATTGCATAGGTATCTGAGCAACCCGGCATTTTTGTTTTAATAAAATCACTCGTTTTAGTTGTCGCACTACTTGAAACATTATAAATTTCGTCACCGATTGGAGTATGGGTGTCTTTGTAATTAGAACGATAATTTTTTGCTAATTCTTCGAGATCTTTGTTATCCATCCCCTTCACATAACCACTGCCCAAAGCGCTGATCAATAAACTCGCGAGCAAAAAAATTTTCATGAAAATCCCTTCTCTGTCTCATTAAATTTGTAAATTTTTTGAACGATCTTCATTACTTTTCTCCACAATCTCCAAAGTGCTGACAAAGAATAGCAGCACGAATAACTTTTGCAATGAAAGTAATTAAATTTTTTAATTTTGAAGTAATAAAAAAAGAGCGCAAGAAGCGCCCTTTTTCATATATCGTAATGTCTGATATATCGTATTATTCTTTGCGATGAGCTTTTAATGTGCCCGATTTTAAGGCATCCTGTATCGATGTTATTTTTGGTTGAGGCATCAGGCCCGTTTTTTCTGTAGGTTTTTTACTATCAGAATTTCCTGAAGATCCGCTGGTCGAATGGCTACCTTCTATCGTAACCATCGCTGCAATAAATCCTTTTAAAATCTTTTCGACTGTCCCATCTTCATTCATAAGATGATGCTGAACAAGAACTTCTTGAATGTCATCAGTTAATCCTGATACATCTCCATTGCATATCTGATGTAATACCAAAAATGCTTCTTTGTGCTCATTTTGAAGCTTGGTCAATTGGGTATGAAAAAACACCACAGCTGTTTTTTCAATAACAACTTCCCCCACTTCCACAAAAAGCGGCAGTGCTGTTGAACAACACCACTCACTCAAGCACGTAAAAGCACACATGCCATGCATTGATGTCGAAAAAGACCCGATAACAAGACACGAAATAAGCGTACGAAAAAATAGTGATTTTTGCATCCTACCCTCCCCGAGTAATAAAAAAATCCTTAACCTTCTTACCATTATATTCGATTGAAGAGTGAATCTGTTACTAGTAAAAAAAATAGAATTAAATATTCAGAAGAAAAGAGCATTTCTGAATTTAACGAACTGGATTGAAATCAGTTTTCAAAAGATTTTGTAAGGGAAGAAAAAGGGGTTGTGGCAATTCATGCCACGAAAACCATTCCCATTGCTCACATTTATCGGGCTCGCAAACAGTTGGGATACCTGAGGTGTAGTCAGCGATAATAAAAAGCGTTACGTAATGCTTGCCAGCTTGCTCAAAAACATCGTTGGTAAATGTGCCCTTGCGCATATTTTTTATGGTGATGCCTGCTTCTTCCATAACTTCTCGTTGCGCGCATTGTTCAGGCGTCTCGTTCCATTCCAAATGACCGCCAGGCAACGCCCATGAACCATCACCAAGAGCATTTTTGCGCTTGCCCATCAAAATTTTATGATCTTTGATAACAAAGACCCCAACCCCAATCGTTGGTCGTTTAGTTTCGTTCATCACCGGTAAAACCCCAGGTTTTCAATGCACCCGCAAACAACCGTGACGCATCCAAAATTATCGAAAGATGTTTTGAGCCAGGAACAATCTCGGCAATCAAACGTTGATTCTTGCAATGCTGTACATACGCAATCACTTCTTCGGGAATAAATTGTTCGTCTTCAGAACCAATAAAAACGGCCAATGACTTGTCGATTTTTTCAAAAACTTCTTCTTGCCCATGCAACGAAATAGCCTTACTCATCGCACAGGTATACGACTTTACCACAAGCGAATCGACATTGTGCACCCACGCAGGATAGTTAAAGAAAATGACCGGGCTGTGTTCAAAGAAAAAACCACCTAAAAAAGCGTTGATCAACAGTCTGAACATATCGACACGCTTCACAAAACGTTTATCAAGATCTTTAAGTTCTCGATTCGATTGTGAACGCGGGCCAAGATACGGCGCCAACAAAAGATATCCCGCAATGTTTTTTATTTCTCGGGCACCATCAAACTTAGTGTAATTGAGCACCAGCCCACCACCTGAAGAGTGGCCACCCAAAAAGAGTTTTGCATGCGGATGTTGTGCACGTACATGCCGAATGGCCGCATCAATATCACCCCACACCGTTTGAGCAGATGGCGCATCGCCGCGCGGACCGCCAGAGTTGCCATGGCCACGAATGTCGAAAAGATACACGCCGATGTTTTGATCAGCACATTGCTGTGCCATGTATTGATACGATTTATTACTCCAAATCCCACCACCGTGATAAAAAATAATAATGTTTTCTGGTGCCTGTTCAGGCATAAAAACATAATGGGCTAAACTGACGCCATCAGAAGCTTTTATAAATTGGGGTTTTTGAGCAACAACGTCAGTTGTTGCGCGCAAAATTTCTTCCATTGAAAATGGTTCACTCATGACAAATCCTCATGCTTCACTTCTTCCCACGAGAGCTTCCCTTAGACCGTAGACGCTTTGCAATTCCATCACTTTTTAATTCTCTGATAGCGTCTTTTGCTATCCATCGCGCACTCTTCGAATCAATTTTTTCAATCTCAAGCGCTGTTTTCAGAGCATCTGCGTGAAGTTTTTCATTTCTTTTACCGATCTGACGCAACGCCCAATTCACTGCTTTTCTCACGAAGTTACGCTCATCTGTTGCTTCACGTATGATAAGTGGCAAAAAACTTTTGAACTGCTGGTCAGTAACCGTATTCTTTCCGGCAGCAGCCAACGATGCCATCAAAGCAAACCCTGTTCGTTTTACAAACTCTTCTTCATTGCCAGCCCACTGCTTACATTTTTGCAATGCAAATGAGGTGTAACGAAAAAGATTACTGCATGTTTGATCGCACACATCCCACGAATTAAAATCTTTCACCCAAGCGTCCATTTGCTTTTCGGTCACCTGCTCTGGATCATCAACCATGCTTGCTAGAATTCGCGCTTCATGAATACCGGTTTTCCATAACTCAAGCGCAAGTTTATGATCTTTGCCAATGTCGCGAGCAAAAGATCGCAAGTGAGGTATGGTCACACCCAATGCTGTGCTGGTATCAACACCAAAACGCGCCATGCTTGCCAAATCACCATGCGCTAACGATTTTAATTTTTTTACAACTTCTTGACTGGTCATCTCAACACCTTCTCAATGTTCTTGTTCTGCAAAATTATTGTAGCCTCCTGATCAGTCAACCATTCGGCATGTTCAATTACATGGCGTAATTGTAATCGTGCAACGCGACGATCAACGGTGCCTGGCATATGATGTGCCCCACAATATTGATAGCATTCGCACGGGATACCCCGTTCTTTCATCTCATCACGTACGGTAGCAATAAAACCAGACATATCATCAAAGAAAATAACTTTTTTCGGTTTCCAACCAATGCGGTCAAGAAATGCGCCGATCACCTTGCCCTTAGGATTTCGGGCAGCACATAAAATACCTTTATAAAACATAGGATAGTTATCTCTTCGTTTTTTCAGATTATCAAAAACGATTGGTTCAACGTTGAAACTTGATGAAAAGTCGATACCCAGCTCTGCAAGATGTTGGTAGCGCCATTCTTCAGCTTTTTCAATCATTTCCAATTTACCAGGAGTCATGGCGGTACAGGCAATCACCTTAACCGAACGCTTTTGTAAATCAGCAATGTAATCAATAACTTTTGGCTCGATTAATTGAAATTGTGTTTTGGCAAAAACAGCATGAAAAACTTTATTCTCATACGCTTTTGTTCGGTGTGGCGAGTAGAGAAACCAATAATAAATGCGATACATCCACCCTTCAACAGATTCTGCAAAAGCACTACGTGCAGAAAGATCTCTATGAACTATTAATGTATCATCGACATCAAAGACAACAAGCGTATCTTCATCGGCTTGGGTAAATACAGAAGCAACCTGATCATAAGAATCAATCTTATTCTCGGACGGCCAGTAGAACCAGAGGCCCATGGCACCTAAAAAGACCCCTAACAAAAGTAAACGTTTCTTCATACACATATCCTTAAAACTATTCAGCCTGAAACAATCAAGCTGCTTTTACCATACAAAATGTTCTTAATTTTTTTATGAATACCATACCCCTTTTGACAAAAAAATGACAGCCTAATAAACTTAATCATAATTGTAATTTATTGAGGTTATTATGAAAAAGTATTTATTTTTATTTGCATTTTTGACCGGGCTTGTAACCACACAAGTAACCAATGCTATGGATAATAAAGCTGATAGCAAAGCAGCAGCAGAAAGCCCAAACACATCAATGGATCTTCTTATGGCTCCCCTCAAAGGTAAACCGACGAAAAAAAGTCGGACCGCCATACCCGGCAACTTTAAGAATCTGCCAGAGCCAGATAAGGTCATGGAAGTTTTTCTCCACGTTGATACAAAAGAAAATCTACAAAAACTGGTTCCAAGACAAAACTATACATACCAAGATTGTCTTGATGTCATCGCTGAAGAGCTGCTTACGTTTTTACAGGAAAAAAAGAAGGATCCTCGTTGCACATTGGAAGATAGATTCAAGGAAATGTATAAAATAATCGGCGGCTTAAAAATAGATTATAAGCGAATAACAATTTTCATTAAAATAAATCCCAAAGCAAATCGCAAGCACCATGAACGTATTTATTTTGTAATAGATAATGAGCCTCTTCAGGTTCTGCCGTCTAAAAATAATACATCTAAATATTTGCTTTACTCTGCCCTGTTGACTGTTGGAGCTGCTGTAGGCTGGATGGGCCATATGATAATGAATCAACAAGCGCAACCAACAAGCTCTTCTTGGTTTTAGTAATTACTATGTTTTTTTAAATTAATTTGGAGGTTTCTATGAAAAAGTCGTTATTGTTCTTCGTATTTTTGGCAGGGCTTATGGCTACGCAGGTAACCAATGCTATGGATAAGAGTGATACAAAGAAAGCTTGTAAATTTCATGTTATACAAAACTTCAGAAACTCAGATATTAAACTTCCCGACCCCAAAGATATCCAAGAGATTTCTGACATTTCTGTAAAATTGCCTAAATCAATGTCAATCTCAGATAAAAAAAAATTTAAAGAACTTGCAGCCGACTTGTTCAAAACCCTTCGAGGTATCGGTGATCATAAAGAAGTGACAAATCTATCGCCGGGCAACAGAAAAAGCACATTTCGATTACTTCTTATGGCTTTTCCTAGAAAACTCAATGATACAAATATTCCCTATGAGCAAGTTATCATGACCATCAAATTTAAAAATCAAGATGATTTTGTTTGCAGTTTTAAGCCAGATGATGCAGATCAATCTTTCGTAAAGAGGGCTGATCGACGTCTGTCTTATATTGTACCATTAGCTGCAGTAGCCGTTATATGTTGGATAGGCTCTTGCTACCTCAACGTATCTGTATCTTTAAAGTAAAAAATCTAACAAATCCTCCCCTTTATCATAAAAAAGCCTCGAGAAAATCTCTCGGGGCTTTTTTTGTGTTCATAAGAATCGTTTACGCATACCCCAACTTCTTTTTCATGATGTGCGCTTTTCTTTCTCGGTCACTTGTCGCATATTTTTCCATAAAATCTTGTCGCGTGCCAATAAGTTCAAAGCATTCGCAGTAAGGGCCTTTCCGCAACATAATTCCCCGATAATGATTGAGCCCTTTGATGGCATCATCATATCGTTTGTCCTGCAACTGAGATTGATGCTTTTGCAATGCATCCATTTTAAGATCAATATAATCAGAGATATTTTCTTTGTGTGAAACTGTTTGTAATGGCGTCCAAACCTCATAAGACAAGATTGTTGGTACAACCCAAGACCCAGGTAAACTTTTTGCAGCTGCAACCGCTTGCATCACCACAACATACGTAAGCATATGATCGGCATGGGCATCATATTTATGAGGTATGTAAACAACATGCGGCTTTTTATCTTGTAATAATTGTAGGATTGTGCCGGCAATTTCGTCTTTATATGTAAATAATCTATCATCCTGCCGCAAAAAAATAAGCTCGGTAACGCCCAAAACAGTGGCCGCTTGGCGTGCTTCATCATCACGTATTTTTTGTTGTTCTGCTTTGCTATATTTTTTACTTCCCGTTGCAGACGTCATGTACACAATCGTTACATCACGCTTATGTTTTACGTGCTTTGCTATGCTGCCACCACACCCGATAATATCGTCGTCTTGATGAGGCGCAAAAACCATAATTCTTATCGGTTCTTTTTTTGCATCTATCACGTGGTTCTGCAGGCAAAGAAAAACAATCAACAAAATTTTTCTCATGCAACCCCTCGCACAACTCGCCAAAAAATTTCAACAAGCTTGTCATTTTCTGTTTCACGATCAAAACACTCTCTCACCGTTTTCGATCCCATCTTTCCCATAGAAAGTGCATCCTCTGGATGAGTAATAAGATATTCAATGCGTTGTGCCAACGTGATAGCATCTCGTTCTGGCACAAGAAGGCCCGATACTTTATCTTCCACCAGCTCTGGAATTCCACCATGACGGGTACAAATAACGGGAAGTCCGGAAAGCATTGCTTCCTTTATTGCATTAGGACTCGATTCTGGAAATGAATTCGGAAGCGTAATTGATGATAGAATAAAAAGATGGGCAGTATCTAAAAGAGCCGCAACCTCTTCCTGTTTTTTAAAACCAACCAGTTTGACTTTACCCACAACCTGTAACGTATCAATAAGCTCTTGTAATCTTTTTTGCCACGGGCCTGTTCCAATAATGAGATATTCAAGCGTAGGATATTTTTTGAGCAATTGAGCAACTGCGTTGATTGCATATTCTATCCCTTTCAGTTCAATCAATCGTGCCGTGGTAACAATACGAATGGGTTCATCCGGTATTATTTTTCTGTTTTTATAAGGAAATCTTGAACTATCTACGGTTACACGGAGTACTGATATTTTTTGAGGGTTACATCCAAGTGATATAAGCCAATCTTTGGCATAGCTGCATGCGGGTAAAATATAATCGCCCGTATTAAAAATGTTTTGAAATTTCTCTCGATATCCTGGCCATGACAATTCACCTTCTGCACCATGAAAACCGATAACAATTTTGCCGCTCAATCCTCTATTCTTTTGTAAAGCCAAACAATGCTTAACCGTCCGGTGCAATGCGCAATAAATGATATCGAAGGTGCGATGATGAACCGGAAGATCATTATAAAAAACTCTCTGGCTCAAATCATAACCAGCTAAATCTGATGGCATTGCATAATCTAGTTGCTTTTGTGCTAAAATAATCACCTCATGTCCGCGATCAAGCAATCCTTTCACTTGATTGATAAAAAAAGTTTGCATGGGATAAGGAAATTTTTTTACCATAAAAAGAATTTTTAATTTCGGTTTTTTTTCGACAGATTCGGCATGTTGCGGTAAAACTGCCATCATCGGCAACAATAAGCCGAGCAAGAATCCAAGCACAACATTATTAATCATACTGAACAATCTCTCTTTTTCAGGTTTTTTAAATACTAGCTTTTTTTACTTAAAATGGGCTTGAATTACTAAATAACAAAGAGCATGAGAACATACAATAAAATCTTATTGATTATTTTTTGAAATTTGAAAGATTTTTATGAAAGAAAAAAAACTGATGCCTCAAGACCAGGTCTTTTGGTATCTCAAAAAGACCGTCCCACAACAACTCAGAAAAAACATCAAAACTGACGTAGTCATCGTTGGTGGCGGTATGGCCGGCCTGAGCGCTGCGCAAAGCTTTGCAGAAAAAGGCCGCTCGGTGGTGCTGTTAGAAAAAAATTATTGCGGCGCTGGCGCGAGCGGCAAAAGCTCCGGGTTTATTACCCCCGATTCTGAATATAACCTCACTCATTTTCGGCATCTTTTCGGATCTGATAACGCAAAAAAGTTATGGGCTTTCGTAACGTCTGGCGTTGAATTCATTCGAAACAATATCACAACGCATGATCTGTATTGCGATTATCAGGTTCAAGATTGTTTAATTACTGCACATGGCGCACGTGATGTAGCAAAAATAAAAACCGATCATCAAACCCGCTTACACCTGGGGTATGAAAGTACTTTTTACGAAGCTAATGAGCTGGTAAAAATTTTAGGTTCCAAAAATTACTGCGGCGGCATGCGTTATTCGGGAACCTTTGGCATTAACACCTATCTGTACTGCCAGGCGATGAGAGAAGTTTTAGAAAAACGAGGGGTACAGATCTTTGAAGAAACACCGGTTCTGCAAATTGATACAAACGGCGTGCAAACGCCAACAGGCACTATTCAAGCTGATCAAATTATCGTCTGTGTTGACCGATTCGCACCAAACCTCGGGAAATTAACTCATGATATCTATCATGCTCAAACGTTTCTCATGATGTCTTCCCCGCTGAGCGATAACGATATTCGAAAAATATTTCCTGAAAAGAATTTGATGGTATGGGATACCGATTTAATTTATCAGTATTATCGTTTAACGCCCGACAACCGTTTTATGATTGGCGGCAGCAATCTTCTTTCTATATTCAGGGGCAAAGAACAGCACGACAACCAGTGCATGTTTAAAAAACTACAAAGTTATACAAAAAAGAAATTTCCCGATGTCTCAATCAACTTTGAATACTTTTGGCCAGGGCTGATTGGCGTGAGCAAAGATATCATTCCCATCGCTGATTACGACCCAACATCAAAAAATATCTATTACATCAGCGGCGCTGCAGGATTGCCGTGGGCTGCTGCCTTGGGCCATTATGCTGCTGAAAAAATTATTGATGGCAAAACTGATTTTGATACTTATTTCTCGCTTTCAAGAAAGTTTCCTGTTGGAAATGCTCTTCAAAGTATTATTGGCAAACGAGCAGCATTTGCGGTATCAAACTTAATTAGTTTGTATAAGTAACCCGAGTTCGATAATTAAAATGCTTCTATTTTTACTAATTAGATCCATAGATCCGTTTGTCATCCTGAACTTGATTCAGGATCCATGAAAACTTTCAACATGCGTCCAGTTCGATATTTATTTATTTTTTTATGTTTTTTGAATTTTAATTATAGAATGGACCCTGAATCAAGTTCAGGGTGACAACTTTCTGTAGTAAGTCACAATAAATTAGATCGAATTCGCGTAAAATAATGTAAGAACTTAGAGCGGCGGGGTTGGCGGTGTTCTGCCAGTCAGCATGCGTACCAATAATGAAATTAAAAATAATGCTACAAAAACATAAAAAAGCAGCATTGCAATTTCAACAGCTTCTGCTGCAATCCCAGTAAAACCAAAGATCCCTGCAACAATTGCGAGAACAAAAAACGTAATTACCCAATCTAACATCATACGTTAACTCCTTTTTTCAGATCTAAACTACGTTGATAGTTTGCGATTTTTGTTCAGTTAGTGTCAACAATTTCGTAATTCTCACGCAACTCATGTAATAACGCATTTTTCATCCGATCAGACAACTCTTTTCGCTGACAAACTTGTAATACCAACGCTTCATCATCTACAAGATTCTTACCTGGAAGTGTGTAGGCAAAAAGATCGTCAGGAATTTCAGCATCATCTTCTTCAAGTCTTTGCACAAAAATAATATTCCCTTGTTGAATGTAGCCACCATTATCAAAATGAGTTGGATCGCCATCAGTATCAAAATCAAATATTTTTGTACGTGGAAGAACATCTAAATGATGTGTAAAGCAATATTCCGCTTTGCCATCAGTTCTGCAACAAACAATCTGATTACCTTTAACAACATTACAACATCCAGGGTAATCTTTTTTTGCTGTTTTTAATGAACGACAAACATCGTTTTCTCGATCTAATTTTTCAAAAGTGTCTTTAATAGACCCATGCTTAAATTCTGACTTTTTTACATAATTTTGTTTTGAATAAACAACTGGAATCACAAAAAAAGTTACCGCCAATCCACCCAGTATCATACTTTTTTTCCATGTACTCATTTTTTGTATAGATTCAGGCATCTCCCCATTCCATTCCCAGGAAGTATCCCGAATAAAAAATGACATTTGAGGTTTTTTTGGGTCTGAAGTTGCATCAGTAGTATTCCTCACTGCCCATGATCCAAGACCATCGCATAACGTTGTCCATAATTTTGTATTGCTCAGCCGAGCAACAGCCCGTTCGGCATAACAACGTGAATCTTCTTTCTTTTGCGCAATAGGTTGTGATCTTTTACTTTCGCCTTCGACCATTGGCAACGCAGACGTGTTCACCATCAATGCAATACCAACCAAAAAAAGATTTTTCAGAATCTGTTGTGAAGTAACCATCGTAAGCCCCGATATAATTTTTAATGTTTGAAAATATAAAAAGCACAGCCTAGTTTACAATGGTTACTGTTTAAGTCAAAAAAAATTCGAATAAAATATTATGCGATTATAGCTTTGCAATTAACGTGCCAAGAAAAAATTCTTTAAGATAACCTTGGTATGGCTCCAGAACAACATTCGATATAAAAAATCGCATTCCCCCATAGTCGCACCAGCGAGAGTAATCTACTTTTTTTATATAATATTCACAGAATCGTTTAAATCTTTCTGCCACCGAGTCACACGTTTCATTCGTTTTTGGATACTTTACCTGCAAAAATCCTGAAGCATGCATAAGCTTTAAACCATTAAATCTTTCTTTCGGATTTCTGCCCTTATCCCAAAAAAGCATCTTCCCATACAGCAGCATTGCCTCCGGATTTTTCGATGCTGCAAGTTTGCTTAATATCTCAAGATTTCTTTTGTGTACATGTTCATAACTGTCTGTATGTTCAGCACGAGACCCATCGGTCATTACTTTTGCAAGCATCGCGGGCACAAAACCTTCTGCAGCTGCTTGCTTATAAATTTTCTCACCAATGCGTTCACGCTCAATAAGGTTAGGAGCGCTCTTCCCAAATGCTTCTCGATAAAGTGAAATATAACGGCTATACCCACGCAAACTAAATATAAAATTTTTATAGTTTTTTTGATCAAATACCGAAAAATCTTTGCCTGCGTCATGATCCCACATGGATGCCGCATAGGCATTTGTCAAAGCAACCTGCAGAACAGCATTTTTTTCTTCAACTGCTTTTTTGAACATTGCGATATATTTATTTTTATCACCTCGCATAAAAAATCTGAGTCTTGCATGATCCCAATAAGTTTCTTTATCGGGAAGCTTGAGTATTTCTTGTTCAGGATCGCTCTTTATGCTTAACTGCGACATAGCTGCTTCCACTGAAGAATCTTGCGTCATCATGCCCAATGCAGCTGTCGTTACAAAAAAAGAAATAATCATGCCTACAAAAATAATGTGCAACGGTCCGGTGTTCATGATTTTTCTCCAATATCTTAAATTATTTTCTTATCTTTTTTATTAAAAACTTATAACTGCTGCGCTTCTACACCACTAACATTACGTATATTGGTATCAAAGGCTATTCCAACAAGTACAATCTGCTTATCTGCGTCACTATATTTTTCAAAATACCGTTTTTGTTCAATTTGTTTAATCGCATCTGCTGGAGACGCGTTGATCTTAAATTCAATAATAAAAACGCTATCTGGTGTTTGGAGAACCGCGTCGATTCTACCAATATTTGTTTGTTCTTCAACAATAATATTGGCACCCAAAACTTTGAATATTAAATAAAAAACTGTTTGGTAGTATCGCTCTAAAGGTATCTGGATTGAATAGGGAATCGTAGCAAAAAGTCCCGTCAACAAGTTGCTCACTTTTTTCATATCTTGCTGTACAAAAGCCTGGTACAACAAGCTAACAGTTCTATATAACGACCCAATTGATGTTGAGGTTAATGACTCAAAAACTCGACTCGATAACGACTTTTCTACTTCTTTATTGGGATAGCTTAATTCATAGACCTCAGCATCTTGGTCATATTTTTTAATAGTCAGGTACCCGGTTTGGAATAAAAGCGCTTTGAGCGAAATAGATTCTATATCCAATATACTCATCTCAATTTCAGCAACATATAACTTTTCGAAATCAATAACTGGATAACTCTTTGCTTTAATCAGATTAATAAGAAACGTTGGGGTTCCGCTTTCAAACCAATAATTCTTAAAATCAAGATCAGCAAAAAAATTCAATACTGAAAATGGGTTATAAACTCGTTCTGTTGTATCACGCGAAAAAGAATACCCGTTGTACCACATTTCCAGATTAGAAGTAAGTTCTCTTTCTGTTGTTTGTAATGTATCTGTCGCTTGTACAATATAATCTTTAAAATTACTTGTAATCTCTTTCTCCGTATAGCCGAGAATTAAACCAGCTTGTTGCGACAAAGTTAAATCTCTTAGATTATTGAGCCCCGAAAAAATAGAAGTTTTTGCAAACTTACTAACACCGGTTAAAATCACAAACTTAAGCGATTGATCGAGGTCTTTGATAACCCCATAAAAATTCTTTACCACTTCACGCAACTGCTTTGCAAGCTCTGACTCATGCGCATGCTGCACAATCGGATAGTCATATTCGTCAATCAAAAGAACTACTTTATTTTTTTCGGCTAACGCAAGAACAATGTCTTGAAGTATTTGTCCAACCTGAAGGCTCTTATTAATCGTTATATTATATGTTTGTGCAATCCTTCCGAGTTCACGCACAATCCCTTGCTCAAGCAGCTCAGGAGTACTATGAGGAATACCTGCAAACGAAAACAAAATAACAGGGTATTTTTCCCACGAATAATTTTTTTCAGTAATGGCAAAGCCATCAAACAGTTTTTTGTTGCCCTGAAATATTTCTTTGATCGTCGATAATAAAAGCGATTTGCCAAACCGACGTGGCCGAGCAAGAAAGTAATACTTCCCCTGTGATATGAGATCGTATATGTACGCAGTTTTATCAATATACAGATACCCACCCTCAATCAATTCAGAAAATGATTGAATCCCTATAGGAAGCTTCTTCATGTAATCTCCTGTTCAAAAAATCACCAAATATCCGGGCCAGCTAACATCAAGTTCCGGTAATCCTATCAGGTCGTGTTTAACATAGACAAGCGTATCACTAACTTTTCCAGTAAACGGTATAAAGCGCTACAATTCATCTTATTTTTGAAATTATAGCTTTGAAGTTTTTAAAGCCTCACAGACCTTTTCAAGATAACCTTCATGCGGTACCAAGACGACATCTGATGAAAAAAATCGCATTCCCTTGTAGTGGTCCCACAAAGATTGGTCCTCACATCTTGTATAGTATTCACAGAATCGCTTAAATCTTTCTGCCTCCGTCTCCCAAGGTTCACGTAGTCGATATTTCACATTCAAAAGTCCGGAAGCATGCATATATTGTAAACCTTTGAGTTTATCTTCTGGATTGCTTTTGTAATCCCAGAAAAGCTCTTTCCCATAGAGCAGCATTGCCTCAGGATGCTTCGATTCCGCAAGCGTTCGTAATTGCTCACGATTGCTGTTTTTTGGGCAATCGGATCTACCTGGGTACATCATTTCTGTAAGTATTGCGGGCACAAACTTTTCGGCTACCGCTTCCTGATAAACCTGATGAACAAATTTTACATGAGCAACAAGGTCAGGAGTTGCT
>Ga0207111_10180_pt1 | contig 16825 bp, 9 predicted proteins | sample Alteio_BWMinHeat_71_FD_153577 | JGI IMG/M metagenome (GOLD analysis project Ga0207111, IMG submission 153577) | Enriched cells from forest soil in Barre Woods Harvard Forest LTER site, Petersham, Massachusetts, United States -... | ecosystem: Environmental > Terrestrial > Soil > Temperate forest >... | reverse complement strand
GGGAATCACGTGGGGATTTTTCCAAGGCGGCTTCGCCGTCAGCAAATCTCCGATGTTCTTGCCCGTCATCATCACGGTTTCCCGCGAGTCGCACTTGTCGAATGCCGGTTGCGCATCGCTGATGAGGCTTCCGCCGGCAAGATCGCCCGAAAAGTTGCCGCTCACGCCAACCGCGCCGCCGGTCTCGCCGGATACGAGATTGATGGCTCCCGGCGATGAGGGACCGAAGGTCGTGCCGTACGAGTTCTGATTCATCGCGAAATGCTGGGCATAGTTCCAGATCGCAGTAGTGGTGTTGCCGTCGAAGTAGTCCATCACATCGGTCTTGCTGCAAGTAAGAGTTCCATCCGTGCCGGGACCATTTCCAACAGTTTGGACGAACTTGTCCATCAGGCCGCTGTCCATGGCCTTCTGCTCATCGGTGTAATTGTGATCCTGATCGCAAGTAGCAGCCTGCGAACGATCAAAGCGGAATGGGTTTACCAGATTTGGATTGTTGGTGAGCAATGCGCCCGACAGGCCATTTACGGTTGGCGTTCCATGTTTTGCGACGAAACGCGGATCACCCGCTGGGTTCGCGGCTACCGGATACGTAGCGAAATAGTGATCGAAGGAGACGTTCTCCTGGAAGATCACTACCAGATGTTTGATGGGCGTGGTTGTCTTGTGCTCGGTCTCATCCGCACTAAACGCCGACAGCGGAAGTAACAGCGACAAGCCGAGAGCACATACAGATGTTGCACGTGGGAAGCGAGAAAACATATTCCTCCTTAAAGAACACTTAGCGGGATAGCGATATCCAACCGAGGAATCTAAAGAAGGAATGTTTACGCCAGATGTAGTACTGACTTTGCTCCTGGCTGACCCTTTGCATGCCTCCCAGTAAGTCGTTGTTGTTGATGAGAACGAAACCGCCTGTTCCCTGCGCAATCTGCTGCAGCACCTGCTGATTGGCAGCACCGCCAGGGAGAAGCGGCGGCACAATGGGCCGCGGTTGAAAAATCCCCGGATTGATGGGAGGGCCATAGGTTCCGGGGGGCGGGGGGCCCGGTCGAGAAGGACTTCCGCCACCTGTTCCCCCACTTCCACCTCCAGTGCCACCAGTTCCTCCACCTCCGCCACGCGGACCGCCGCCACCGGCTCCGCCACCACCCGTTCCACCAGTTCCTCCACCTGCACCACCCGCACCACCTGCGCCACGCGAACCGCCGCCGCCAACTCCTCCACCTCCACCATTTGGACCGCCGCCTCCGGGACCAGGACGCTGACCAACGTAGACGAGACGAGCTCGGCCATAACGCGAGGACCCGTTGCTCTTCCAGCGCAAGCCTGCATCCATTACGTGTCCCGAGCCAATTTCCAGCGGTACGGAGTTCTTTGCTCTCGGGCCGGCGCTCATCCCGGTTACCAGCCCACGAACGTCGATCGGATAGACGGCTACGTTAGCTTTATTACACGCATTGATCGCGGCAGTGACTTCCGTCTCCAATTCGGGCGTCACCAGAAAGCCGGCGCTCAGGAATACCACGCTCTTGCGTCCGGGTACCGCAGCCAGGCTCCTCGCCAAACTGCGCAGGGCCAGGATCACGGTGCGCACGCCAAACTCGGCTTCATTGCTGAGCACCGGAGGCATTCCGAGGGAGGCCACCTGGCTCTCGTCATTCGGAGACACGGCCGAGACCTTCATCGAGCTCACCACTTTCTTGAGCCGGGCGGCGTCCTGGGTAAAGTTCTGTGCAATCTTTAGCGTCCCGCCAAAATCGTCGACCGCGATGTACTGGTTTGGACCCGCATTCGCGTCGATGAATTGTGCGGCGGCTATGCGCGCGCGTCCTTGGTCGGTGAGATCCATGGAGGAGTTGTCAAAGAACAGCACTAGGTAGTGTTTCTGCGCTGCGCTCGGGGAGGACGTATCGGCAGCATAGGTGAAGCTCTTGATCTTCTGCTCTTTATCGTCTTCCCAAACGCGGAAATCATTTACCGTGAGATCGTGAATGTAATTGCCGTGCTTGTCGGTGACGATGGTGTCCACCAGCACTTCGCGAGTCTCGGTTTTGAGTACAGTGGAAGGAGCGCCGGATACGGGCAAGGCTGGCTCTTGCGCCCAGCAGCAAACGCCCGCGGTCGATAGCAACAATGCAAGCACGCTGTAGTTCTTCATTTCGTCACTCCTTCAATAGGGAATCTCCACCGCGCCGTTCTCTGCGGAGAGCTGTCCTTCCGCGTCGCGCACTACCAGTCGGACTAGGTAGCTGCCGGGCTTCACATCGAAATTTGACCTCACGGTAATTCCAGAACTCGATCTTTTTTGCAAAGTTTCGTCTCGCAAGCGCATCTCTACCTGCTTCTGCGTTCCGCTGATGAAGTTTCCGTCGCGATCGAACAGCGCCCACACGATGGTGAGATCGTTGCGATTTCGCCCGTCCACTTTTCTGAAGTGGATGCCGCTGAGATCCACCCGCGCCAGCGCGGCAATCTGCGCGGTCGTTCCCGACGACTTGAAGAATTGGGTGTGCAGCTCCACCGGCAAGGCGTGCATTTCTTCCTGCGAGAAGACCGCATCCGCGATATCCTGCTTGGCCTGCTCCGCGACATTGGCTTCGTGCGCCGGAGCAAAGTATCCTTTGCGGGCTTGCACGTTGAGCCTTTGTCCGCTGTTTAACGTCACTTTCAGATTGTGGTATTTGCCATCGAACTTCAGATTGGTCGGCGAAAATCCCAGCAGGTACGAGTACTCAGGTGCAGAAGCCAGGCGGCGCAAGCCGGCTTCGAGGTCGTTGCTGTTCTGGAAAAATGTGCCTCCCGTCGCGTTGGCGAGTTCGGCAAGAACATTGGCGTCGACGCTAGCGCTCTGCGTGGCATATTCGGCGACTATTCCGGCAACGGCGGCGCCCGCGATTGTGGGTCTGCTGGCGTCCGCCGTGGAATCCACGTAGAGTCCACGCGCATCGAGTGTGTTGATCACAACATTCGAACGCACCGCGCGATCGGATAGCTCACTCTGCTGGCGCAGGAAATCGGGATTGAAGAAGCCGGGCGAGACCAGAACGATATTGCGCTGGCCCGGCATCACAGCGATGCGCTTCACGATGTCCTGAATTGTGTAAATCGTGACTTGCGTCTCGTGGTTTCCCGCACTCAACTGGCGCATGGCGGTCATCTTGGCGTCTTCCTGCGCCAGCGCTATGTATTTCGGATCATCGTTGTACTTGCAATGCAGCGATTCCTGGGTGGCCACATCGAATGCCCGGGAGTCGTTCTTGTTCTGGATCAGGTCGGCCATGTAATAACTGATGTCAGGACATTCGGAGACTCCCGTTCCGGTTAGGGGATTCGGCCGAAGCTGGTTCAGCGTGCTCAGGAGTTTTTCTCTGTCTGCGGTGAAGTCGAGCATGGTTCGCCCGGAAGTAGTGAAGATGGCCGCCCGGTCGGTGGTTAGCAGGGTGGCGATGTGACGGATTGCCGCGTTCCGCGCCTGGGCCAAATCGCCAAAGTTCACGTGGATGTCGTCGAACAGGTAAGCAATGTAACGATCTGGCAGCGCAGCCTGCTCCTGTCCTGTGGCAGCTTTCGCATTGCCGGGGGGCGCAGCCGACTCGATCTTCGTCCCTTCCAAAGAAAACTTGCTGATCGTTTGTGGCTTGCGATTATCTAAGAGCTGGAAATCCTCCTTCTTGAGATTTCCAACGGCAGCGCCCTTCGCGTCGCGCACCACCACGCGAACCAGTACCAGGTTTACATTGACGCTGAAGGTAGTGGTTTCATCGTGCGAATCGATCTCGGCCGCATTCTGGTTGTTAAGGGCCGGAGGAGCAGATTTTGAACTGGATTGCTCCTCAGTAGTAGTCGAGGCAGACGGCTGCTGCCCCAAGGCCGCCAAGACGCTGAGGCAGACGAACCCGGCAATGTATGCTGAGATGACGCGCACAGAGCATCTCCGTGGCAGGCAGCGATTATACAGAGTTGCTGGGACAATGCCGCAACCTTCGCGTTATCCAATACAAACTCGAGGCGAAGGGTGCCGCACTTGAGTTTGAGTAATGTCCAGAATTCATTTGAGAGTAAGGGTGTTTCCGCCTGTGCTAAATACTGATGTCCCGAATTGTTGTTAGGCGGCGGGGTGTGACCGCATTGTGCCGAAGCTTGGGTGCATTGCTACCTCTGGAGATAGAGGGCGAAATAAAGATCCAGTAGTTTGATTGACAGTGCCCACCAAGAACCCAGCAGGATTGCCGTCAAACCCTTTCTTCACAAATGTTGACATCTCGACGACGCGAACGATGGGGTCGTAATTCGGAAGCTCAACTTGGGAGAGTCGTCAATCTCGAGATTAAATTCTGTCCATTTTACTGTATCAACTCCATCGTCATGGTGGCGCCACCCATCGAAGGCATGAGCGCTGACAGCTTGACTGGCTTGCGTGAGTCCTTCGCGATCCAGATGGTTTGCTTGTCGTCGCCGCCGTCGACCGAAGAGAGTTCCACTTTGTAGCTATCGAACGTGCCCGCGGGCACGGTGACGCTTTCCACTCCGACAACTTTGAGGGCCATCACCTTCTCTTTCCCTTTTTGGACGTCGAAGTTGCGGAAGTTAGTGGTATAGCCTTCTGCTAACGGAAGACACGCGATCGCTTGCATGCCTCCGGCCGCATCGCCGAATAGAGGCCCGCCGAGATCTGCGGAGATCGGTTTTTCGTTGCCGTTCATGCTCATGGTGCCGCTGGCCTTCTTATCGGTAAAATCCAGATTCATCGTCATCGGCCCTTGCTGCACTTTTCGCTTGCGCACTACCAGTGTTCCTTTATCTATTGTCGTCGTGTCCAGAGCCTGACCCATCGGACCTTCCATGGTGTCGACGGCGGTCCAGGCTCCGCTTTCTTCCTGGATCGTCGTCGCAATGGTCAGCGGAATCTGTTGTGCGCCCGCCGCGATCAGTGCTTTGTACTTGTACGTTCCGGGGCTTAAGTCCACCGCCGGTTTGGGAAGGCCGACTGCGCCTGCATCCACCTTCTTCGCCACCACGACCGTTCTTGGATCGACGCTGATTTCCGCCAGCCGCTGTGTAGCTTCCGGCGTGCCGCCCTCCTGGTAGCGTCCGCCCAGATGCTGGGCCAGGAACTTCTCCGCGGCCATGTACAACGCCATGTTGTTTACTGGGCGCGCAAAGCCATGGCCTTCATCCGGAGCCAGTAAGTATTCCACCGGAAATCCGCGGTCCCGGAGCGCGACGACGATCTGCTCCGCCTCGCGCCGGTTGACGCGCGGATCGTTCGCACCCTGGGCCACAAGCAGAGGAGTCCTGATCTTGTCGGCCTGGGTGAGCGGCGATCGCTCTACCAGTAAAGCTCTGCCTGCCGGAGTGTTGGGATCGCCCATGCGTTCGTAGAAAACCTTGCGCACCGATTCCCAATATGGGGGAATTGATTCCAGCAGGGTGATCAGGTTCGATGGACCGACGATGTCCACGGCTGCGCCATACACATCGGGAGTGAACGTGACGCCCGCCAGAGTCGCATAACCCCCGTACGAGCCGCCCAAAATGCCTACGCGCTTAGCATCGGCAATGCCCTCTGATACGAGGTACTTCACGCCCCAGGTGACGTCGTCCTGCATTTTGCGGCCCCACTCAAGATTGCCGGCGTCGAGAAATTTCCTTCCGTATCCGGTGGAAGCCCGGAAGTTCGGCATGAGCACGGCGTAACCGCGATTCGCAAAGAACTGTGCCAACCCGTTGTAGCCCCAGTTATCGCGTCCCCAGGGTCCGCCGTGGGGAATCATAAGAACCGGCAAATGTTGCGGCGGTACACCCTTTGGCAGAGTGAGGTAAGCCGGAATGTCCAGACCGTCGGATGACCTGTAATGCACGACCCGCATGCCGGCCAGGTCTTCGCGAGGGAGCTTCTCGCGGAGTTTGAACTGCGAAACGAGTTTGTGCGTTTTGCGGTCAAACAGGTAGGTCTCCCCTGGTTCCGTGTCGCTGTAGGCAACTACCAGCGCTACCTGCTCGTCGAGAGTGCGGGAGGCACTCGCTACTTCCATGCCCGGAAGCTTGCTTTTCAGCCAGTTGTAATCCGCCTCAAAACTCTTGTCCTTGAAATACCGGCGCACCCACTGGTCGTCGTCATAAGACGTCCCGACCAGCTGGTCCGTCGCCTCAGAGAACATGGCTCCTCCGAAGTCAACTTTCTTCAGCGGATCCGTCTCGACGATCTCGGTCGTTCCCGTTTCAGGATCGAGCAGCGCCAGAGAGGCCAGGTCGGCGCCCTTGTTGGTTTCCATGTAGGCGCGTTTACCGTCTTTCTGGAAACGGATGACTCCGCACGATTCGAACACCGTGCAGGAATAAATCTGGGTGAACTTGTCGGAATCGACGCGCAGGATTTGCGTGTCGCCGTTTTCTGCGGAGCGGTCGGCCAGCCGCAAGTTGCCCGCGAGATCGAAATTCCAACCGGTGATGCGCTCGGTGTTTTTGCGAACCAGCGACTTCTCACCTGTCGAGATACTTAATTTGTAGAGATCGTGCCACGCCTTGTCGCGATCGTTCAGTCCGATGAAGGCGACGTCAGGACGGTTCTTGGGCAGGTCGTAAATCGCTACTCTCACGCCCTTAAGCCCGGTCAGGTCGCGCGAGGGAGGCGCGTCGATCCCAGTGGCGGGCTTCGCCGCCGGATCGACCGCGTATATGTTGAAGTTCTCGTCGCCATCGTGATCTTTCACATAAAGGATGTACTTGCTGTCCCGGGTCCAGAAATATCCCGGAATAGGGCGCTTGGTTTCCGTGGTCAGCAGCCGCGCAGCGCTGAAGGGCTCATCAACGCCCTTCACGTAGACATTGCGTGTGTCTTTCCAGGGCTTCAGGAAAGAGATGTATTTGCCATTCGGCGAAATCTGCGCGCCCGCGATCTCCGGATTGCCGAAGAATAGTTCGCGATCGATGAGCGGCGGCAACCCGTGCTCGGCGTTCTTTCCAGGAGCTTTCGTTTGCTGCGCCATAGTGGAGACAGCCAATATCAGGCAGGAGATGCTTACAAGTGCTCTCTTCATAGGTCCTTCTTCGGCTTTGAGAAATGGCGCAATTGTATCCCTTTCGTTGCCCGAGACCCTATTTCCGGCACTTTACAGGCATGAGTGAAGCCGCTGTCGAGAGGATTCCGACTTTTCGGGAATGGCGCAAACCTCCTCTATTTTGTGTTTCAGGCGGCGACAGATTGGTGATCCCTTACGCCTTTTCCGCAGGGGTCGAGCTCCGTCACACGAATTTAACTTTCAGGTAATCCCCCTGTCACATTGAGACCGCTAGTATGCCAGCTAATCCCAACCGAAGTTTCTCGTGAGGTGATCTTGAAACAGAATCTCTGTTGCGCTCGTCGCTTTCTATTTCTCTTTTGCGAGCTTGTCGCGCTGTTTTCGGTGGCGCCACTGCGGCTGCAGGGGCAAGAGAGTGCCAACGGTACCATCACGGGAACCATTTTCGATCCGACGGGCAGGGCTGTCCCGAACGCGACCGTGGTGGTGAAAGCCGAGCCGATCGGCCAACTCGGCAAGTCGGGGATCACCGATCAGCAGGGTCATTTCTCGATTGTTGGTTTGCGCCCCGGCGGCTACACCGTCGAGGTATCGGCGCCTGGCTTTGCGGTTGCGACACGCCAGCGCTTGCAGGTCGCGGCGGAAAAGCCCGAGGATCTGCAAATCGCCTTGAGTCTTGGCAGCGTGAGCGAGGCGATCACCGTGGAAGCGAACACCTCAGGCTCCGTTGCCGCACAGCTTGCGCCGATGGACAGCATTCTGGAAGCACGTTCGGCTCGGACGGAAGTCACTCCGGAGTTCATCCAGAACTTCGCGTCGCCAGTCGCTGACTTCAGTGAATTGCTGCAGATGGCTCCGGGCACCTTCAGCGTGAACTCCAACGGAGTTGGCCTGGGGGACAGCAAAACATTCTTCCGCGGCTTCGCCGACGGCAACTACGACGTCACTTTCGATGGCATTCCCTTCAACGATACAAACGATCCCACGCATCACTCCTGGGCGTTCTTTCCATCGCCATGGCTGGGCGGCGTCGACTTTGATCGCAGTCCGGGATCTGCAACCACGTTTGGTCCGACACCGTTCGGCGGCTCCATCAATCTGCTGTCGCGCGATTTGGGAACGCAGCAATCCGTTCGGGGAAGCGTCTCTTACGGCTCCTTCAACACGCTGCTGGTTGACGGCAGCTATGACTCCGGCAGCTTTGGGCCGGACAAGAAATCGAATTTTGAACTCGACGTACACCATCTCACGTCGGACGGATTTCAGACCTTCAACTACCAGCAACGCAACGCCGGTGAACTCAAGTATCAGTACAAATTCTCCGAGAAGACCGTGCTTGCGGGATTCAGTGGTGTCGTGTTCCTCGACAGCAACACGCCGAACGTCAAAGGGCCGACGCGCGCCCAGATCGCGCAGTTTGGCTATGACTTCCTGCTGAACAACGATCCCGCCAGCCCGTTCTACTTTGGATACAACACCTACCACGTCCCCACGGATTTCGAGTATGTGGACTTGAAGTCCGAATTGGGTCATGGCTGGAATATCGACTTCAAGCCGTACACCTACAGCTACTACAACGCGCAGTTCTACAACAACAGCCCAACGTCTCTCACCGCGACGAGCGCCGTTGACAAGCTCAACAGCTATCGCAAGTACGGCGACAACTTCGTCGCAAACCAGGTCTCCAAGTACGGCATTCTGCGTGTTGGGATGTGGTATGAGTGGGCGACAACCAATCGATATCAGATTCCATCGGATCCGCGCACGCGAGTCGATGCCGCTCTGCCCAACTTTCACGAGAGGTTCTACACCAATTCCTATCAGCCGTATGCCGAGTACGAATTCCATGCCACCTCGAGGCTGACTCTCACCGGCGGCTTCAAGTTCTCGCGCTTCAATCAGGACCTGACGCAGTTTGCCGACAACGGGAAGACGGTCGGAAATCTCGGAGGCGCCGCATCGATTGGGCACTCGGCGGGTTACAACTCCTACCTTCCGGCCTTCGATGCCAACTACAGGCTGCTGACAAATTGGTCGGTCTATGGACAGTTCGCTACCGGTACCAAGGTTCCTCCGAGCAGCGTCTTCGATGTGAAGAACGCGAATGTTTCGCTGCTGCCGAAGCCGACTTCGGCCAAGACCGTTCAAGGCGGCACCGTGGTGAAGCTGCGTCGCATGACGCTCAATGCAGACGTCTACTACACCCACTTCCAGAACACCTACAGCGCGTTGCCCGATCCGAACGTTGCGACGGCGACACAATACACTGCCTCCGGCGATTCAGCCACAAAAGGCTTCGAGGGTGAAGCGAATGTTTACCTCACCCATAGCTTGAGTTTCTATGCCAATGGCACCGCCGGCACGGCGAAATATGTAACCGATAATCTTGCCAACCACGGCCTTTGGGTAGCAAATACTCCCGCAAACACGCAGGCGTTCGGCTTGACCTACCAGCAGAAGTACTTTGACGCGGCCATCTTCAATAAACGCGTCGGCCCAATGTGGAACGACAACACCGCAACGAATGGAACCACGCTCAACCAGGTGATTCCAATCGAGCCGTTCAACGTGACGAATCTGTTCTTCAACTACACGGTCCGCAACGGTTCACGCCTCGACCAGACGAAGTTCCGGCTGAGCTTCAACAATCTGTTCGATCAGCACAACATCACCAGCATTACGCAGGTAGCCAAGGGAGCAGTTTATCTCCCTGGACCGGGCGATTCGCTGGGATTGCTGCCAGGGCGCAGCGTTACGCTGACGGTGACGTTGGGATTCTCCCCGAAAGGACGTTAGTTAGGCCCAACAGATCGATTCAAGGACAAAGGCGTCTCCTCGGAGGGGATGCCTTTGTCCTTCCAATCCTGTGCGAGCCGATGTCCTCAGAACTTGAACTGCACGTTCAACTGCATCTGTCGCGGCGTCCGTGCCGATATTGCGTGTCCAAAGAACGGCGAGCTTAGCACTCCGACATAGTTCACATTGTTGCGGTGGTTTAGTACGTTGAAGGCGCCGAGTTGAGTGATGATCGAGGGCCCTTCCTTCTTTGCCTTGCCCAGCGAAAACTCGTGCGACAAGCTCAGGTCCAGGTTTGCGTAGCCGGGACCGTGCAAGGTGTTGCGCGGCAATCCCAACGGACGATCGTTGGTGATACCGTCGTGATTCGCATCGTTCCCGGTCGTGATATTAATGGGGACACCAGAGTACGCCTGCAGTGCCGTTCCCAATTTGAAAAGCTTCTTCGCTTCAAACGTGCCGAGCAGATTAAAGCGGTGCCGCTGGTCGCTGTCGGCGCGCGCCCAATCGTTCTCGGGGAAGTAGCTGTTCCCTGGAAAGTACGTGACCCCGCTGGTGTTGTTGTAAGTCTTGGACAGCGTGTACTGCGCCTGGCCGGTGAAGAAGCGGGTTGGACGTCCGCGGAAGCTCAGCTCCATCGCGTTGCTCTTCTGGTATCCATCCGACTGAATCTGGCGAACCTGCCCTTCCGCCGCATTCGGACGCGCCGTGTAGAAGGGCGGTGGCGGCGCGTTCGCGTCGATGGAGCGGAACTGGTCAATGGCGCGGCTGCCAACCCAGTTTGCGCTGAAAGTACTTTTGGGGGTGATCTGTCGCTCGACGCCGAGGCCATACTGGACGGAATAGGGAATGCGCGCGCGTGGATCGAGCGTTACTAAACTGATGGGTTGCGCGACGAGCGAGGACGTCATGACCGGAAATGTCGGACTCTCGACGATGAAGCGTTCCAGATTGACGCCGTTGAAGTGGATAAGGTCGGCGATGGGGCGCGGTCCACTGCGGTCGAAAAACACGCCCGCGCCGCCGCGGAACACGGTCTTACTCTTCTGGCTCGTCGCCCAGGCAAAGCCAAAGCGGGGAGCGAAGTTGGTGGCGTTGTCGTGGAAGTAGTTCTGGAAGTAGTAACGCAGGCCGACCGAGAGTTGAAGAGTCGGCTTCACGCGAATGCTGTCCTCGACGATTCCTGCGACGTTCTTCTCGAGAAACACTAAGTGTCCCTGGCCGCGCTGTACCAAATAGTAAGCGGGACGTCCGGCGGCATAATCGGCGAGGCTGGCGAAGTTATAAGTGCCTTGGAGGTTGCCAAAGTCGTCTGCGCCGCGGCGGCTCCAGTCGGGGATCTCCACTCCAAACTTCCACTCATGTTTGCCGCGCACGTAAGTAGCGATGTCGTTGCCTTCAGCGTGATATTCCGTGCGCTTTGCGTTGGCCTGAGCTCCTCCCCCGACGAATGCTCCTTGCACAACGATAGCTGGAGCCTGGGTCGAGCTGGTGACAGGCGTGTCCTGGTGACCGAACAGGAAATGAATCTGGTTCACCAGTCGCGGCGAGAATACTTTGCGGTAGCTGACATTCACTTCGTGTTCAGCGTTGTAGCTGTTCGTTCCCGCTTCGGGAAGTATATTGCCGCCAACGCCCTGGTTGAGCCGCGTCTCCTGTTCGTAGGAGTAGCCGATCCAGAACTGGTCCGTCGCTCCAATGTCGTGAAAGATTCTTCCGGAGCCGAAGAAGTGATGCGACGGCGTCGAGACATTCTGCTGAATCGTTCCGTTCAAACCTTGCGCAAGAACAAAAGCTTGCTGGTCATTGTGATCGTCTTCAAGCGAGACCAGGAATGAGGTTTTCTTGCTGTGTCCGACCGGTCCTGTAAGGGAGCCTTCGTAGTATTGCCGCTGCTCCGGCGGCCTCACCGTGGCGAAGGCATTTTTCGCGTCAAAGACTGCATCGCGAAAGAGGACGTTGAACTCGCCGTGATAATCCGTGGTGCCGCCCTTGGTCTCGATCTCGATGCGGGCGCGACCCGGCCGTGAATAGAGAGCGGAATAGGGATTCTGATTGATCTTGATCGTCTTAATCGCCGAGGCGGTCACGCCCGGGCCATTGGCCTCGATGCCATTCACGATGAGCGAGACGCCATTGGTGCCGAGCGAGGCGTTGTCGAGAAAACGGGACAGCGTGGCGATGTAGTCCTGGTCGAAGACCGGAAGCCGATCGAGCGCCTCGCGGTCGACGGTGTTCGCGTTCTGGTTCTGGGTTACGTCGGAGCTGACCTGCGGCGCCGATTCATCCCCGGATACGTTCACCTCCTCCGGCTTTACAGCAATCGGCAGCTTGAGATTAGCCGTCACGCGCGCCTTGTTGCCGACGATCACGGTGACTTTGGTCTCGCGAAAACCTTCCTGCCGGGCGCCTACCTGGTAGGTTCCTTCGTTGAGATGTTCGAAACGGTAGTTGCCGGAAGCATCGGTGATGGAATTCGCGACAACCTGGCCGTCCGGAGCGATGAGAGAAACATTTGCTCCGACGATGGCCGCATCGGATGGATCGTGAATGCTGCCGGAAATGGCGTGAGTCCCTTGTTGAGCGGGCGTCTGCGCCACGCCGCAAGCGGCGGCTACCAACAAGAGGCTTCCACACACGCCCAATGTTCTCAACAGAGTTCCCAGGAATGACATACCCCTCTTCAATGATTGCGACTCAACTGCAGCATGCGATGAAGCATTAAGAATAGCTAGCCAACATTAAGATTGCCTCAAGCGAGTCTCGCGGCGGAAGCGTTGTTTACCATCGGGAGGCGCAGAATGAAACTGGAGCCCGAACCAGCGGTACTCGACACCGAGATCGATCCTCGGTGGGCCTCGACGATCCACTTTGCGATTGCCAAGCCCAGGCCTGCACCTCCCGATTCGCGCGAGCGCGCCTTGTCCGTCCGGTAGAAGCGTTCAAAGATGTTGGGCAATTCCGCCTCGGCGATGCCAATTCCCGTATCCGTCACTGTTACCTCGGCAGTTGCGGCTTGCGGAGTCAGAGCGACGGTGATGATGCCTCCCTCCGGCGTGTACTTGACCGCGTTATCAATCAGGATGAGTAGCAGGCGCTTCAAGAAATCGGAATCTGCTTCTATCAAGAACGCTTGGGTTGGAATCTCGGACCGAAGTTTGAGCTTCTTCGCCTCAGCAAAGGTGTGCGCTTGTTCGACAATCGTTCGAACGATGTCGGCAAGATCTGTGGTCTTGAATTGAAGCACTTCCGCTCCGGAATCCGCCCGCGCCAGGACCATCAGACGTTCGATCAGCTCCGACGTGCGCAGCAGCTCCTCATGCATCTGCTCGACGGTTTCGCGATATTCCGATTCGGTACGCGGACGCCGCAAGGCAAGCTCGGCGCGAGTGCGCATCAGTGTGACGGGAGTGCGAAATTCATGGGAGGCATCGGCAGTGAACTGGCTGATTCTGCGGAATGCCCTCTCGATGCGCGCCAGCATTTCGTTCAGAGTCTCGGTCAGTCGCTGTAGCTCATCGCGAGATGCCGGCACCGGCAGTCTGCTGGAGAGATTGGTCGAGCCGATGCTCTTCGTCGCGGTGATGATCTGGTCTACGGGAGCCAGCGCCCGCTTGCTCATCCAGTACCCTCCGAAAGACGAGAGGACAAGGAGCAAAGGAACCGACAGAAACAAGAGTCCTCGAAACCGGTCGAGGGCTTCATAGTATTCATCCATCCGGGCGGCTACCTGAAGACGATAGAAGCCATTGTCGATATGCAGGTCACTGCTCATGATTCGCAGGGGCACCCCTCCTGCGTCGATGTTCCAGATTTTTCTCTTGTTCGGCGGTTGCAGCCGCGGGTCGAGGTGATACTTGGCAATTGAGGGAGACTCGAAAATCAAGCTTCCATCTAGACCGGACAATTGGAAGAGATTGCTTCCGGCATGGGATTCGGAATGTTCGCTCAGCTCGTCTGCAACGGCGGCAAATGAGCGCTCCCGAACTGTGTGATTCACGATTTCCTGAATGGCGCGAGTCTGGTCTCCCAACTCATGGTTCACGGTTGCGAAAATGCTGCGGCGCATCCCTTGGAGAGCCAAATACCCAAAGAGTGACAAGCAGACGGCGAGAAATAGAAAGTACGACGCCGTAAGCCGTACGCTGATCGGAATGGAGAGATGTCTCATGATTCGTCGCGGACGCAATATCCCACGCCGCGGATGGTGTGAATTAGCTTGTGGCGGGAGCCGCTCTCGACTTTGTTGCGCAGCAGTGACATGAAGGCGTCCAGCGTATTGCCCTCAACATCCCCAGGAAGACGCCACACTGCTTCAAGGAGCGCCTCCCGCGCAACCACGCGTCCCGCACGCCGCATAAGAAATTCGAGCAGCCGAAACTCCGTAGCCGTTAGACGCACCTCGTGAGCACCGCGAAACACCTGGCGCGCAGCCGGATCCAGCACGAGATCGCCGACCTGGAGGCGAACCGGGCGCGGCGTTGCACCGCGGCGCGCCACCGAGCGTAGGCGTGCCAGTAGTTCGGTGAAGGCAAACGGCTTGGTGAGGTAATCGTCCGCGCCGAGATCGAGGCCGTTGGCGATGTCCTGCACAGCGTCACGCGCGGTCAGCATGAGGATCGGCGTGTGCTTCTCCGTGCGCCGTAACCGTCGCGCGACCTCGAATCCATCGATTCCGGGAAGCATCACGTCGAGGACAATCGCATCGAAATCCGCCATCGCGACAGCTGCCAGCGCTTCGTGACCGTCCAGCGCTACGGTGACGGAATGGTTTTCCTCCTCAAGTCCGCGCTTGAGGAGTTCCGCCATCTTCTTCTCGTCTTCCACAACCAAAACGCGCATCGAGTGACTCAATTACCGCACACGTTTATTGTGCATCTCCAATATTAAGGTGACCTGAAAGGTGCATACCGCAGTTATCCGTCAGGTATGTTGCCGGTTTTCGGGTTCTAAACCGCTACAATGCGCGCATGCAACTCCCTGAGATCGAGTGGCAGCCGGTTTCTCGCGCTGAATTCTACGGCTGGCTGATCTTCTATGGAGTGCTCCTGCTATATCTGGCGCGGCATTTTGGCGACCCTACGTTGCTCGACAACGTTCATTTGCCCATCCACGAAGGCGGTCATCTGTTCTTCAGCTACTTTGGCGAAACACTCCACCTCTGGGGTGGAACAATCTTTCAACTGCTGATACCCGCGCTGCTGGCCTGGTACTTCGTCTCCCAGCGGCAGCTTCCCGGCACGTCGTTTTGCATGTTCGCGTTCTTCCACAGTCTCACCGGCGTGGCTACTTACATGAGTGACGCCATCGCGCGTGAGCTGCCGCTGGTCACCGTGGGAGCGGAAGCCGATCCATCTGACCATGATTGGTTAAACATCTTCACGCAACTTGGAGTCCTGCCGCACGCGGTACAGATAGGTTCAACTACGCGTTTCATCGCCTGGTGTGGATTACTCGGCACGGTTGCGTGGTTCTGCTGGAGGTATCGCCAGCAGAGCAGGGAAGAGTCGCTGGCACTCGGGGTGAGTTGAGTGCCGGTCCGTATCTCTCGCATCCGCCTCGCCCGTGTTAACTCGGTCGGATGCGAGGTCATCTGATCTGTAAAGCTCACCAAACGACTCTCAATATCGCCGGTAAGGCGACCGTTCACGGGAATCGAAGACGAGGTGCGCCGCGTCTTCTTTTCTAGCCAAAGCTCGCAGAAAGCTCAGACGGTATCTTGAGCAGCGGGCGCGGCCAACATTTGTAGGCATTCATCGAGTACTTCTCCAATCGTCCGACCACTTGTATCTACAACCGCGTCCGCACGGCGATACAAAGGCTCACGTTCCGTCAAGATGCGTTCCAAATCGGCCATCGCTTCCGAGCTCTGCGTCATCGGCCGCATGTCGCCTTGAGCGATCACCCGCGACATGTGTTCTTGCGGGGTCGCTCGCAGCCATACGGTGTAGCAGGCGCTCAGCAATCGGTCGCATGTCGTGGGCTCCGAGACGAGACCACCACCGGTTGCGAGCACGAACCGATCTTCTTTGCTCAGCAGATCATCCAGGCAGCGCCGTTCAAAACGGCGAAAACCGCTTTGTCCATACATGTCAAAGATCATGTTTAGCGATATGCCGCTTGCCTTCTCGATTAGCTTGTCGAGCTCGAAGAATGGCAGTCGCAATCTGTCGGCCAGCAACTTGCCGACGCTGGACTTGCCTGCACCGCGAAGTCCGATCAGCGCGATGCGGTCGCGCCGCCCTCTGAGATCTTGGCCGCCGAACTGGCTGAGCAAAACCTCCCGAGCCTTCGTGATCGTTACGGGATCGAGCCGCTGTAGAAGCTCGATGGAGCGTTCTAAATCGGGAGAGGCCGCTTCCGCCTCCGGAAGCAGCGCCTTTAAGGGCAGGTCAAGCGCGCGAGCAATTTGCCGCAGCACGAGAACGGAGGCATTGCCAGTGCCGCTCTCGAGCTGGGCGAGAAAACGCTCCGATACGCCGGAGTCCGCGGCCAGCATCTTGCGCGTCATCCCGCGCCGGGCTCGCGCCGCACGCACGCTTTCTCCCAGCAGGCGCAGATATTCGGATTCGCTTTGCGGGGTAAGCACATCGGGTCTGCGAGATTCTGACTCGCTCGCACTTTCATTCCCGTTATGAACCGACTCCTTCATGTCAGCAGTTCGAATCGCAAATCGACGAGTATTGCCCTGAGCGAAACCTTCTGCTTCTCCGCGGCCAGCGAAACCTCGGCGACAGCGTTCCAGCCCGACTTTGCGGACAGAATCTTTACATCCTCGAACGGGTACTGTTCTTCGATCTCGATCAACCCGGCTTTTGCCAGCTCTCTGAGCAGCTCATACATCGCGTCTACATCGAGGCCGCAGGATTCGTGCAATTCAGGAAGATATGCGGTGTCGGGTTTCCGACCCTGTCCGCGCCCGTGATATGCCAGTTCCGCAATGTGTACGAGCAGCTTGCGCGCTTGCTCGGAGACGGAGCGGAGGTGGCGGGTAAAGTCGCGCA
>Ga0207111_10179_pt1 | contig 16898 bp, 14 predicted proteins | sample Alteio_BWMinHeat_71_FD_153577 | JGI IMG/M metagenome (GOLD analysis project Ga0207111, IMG submission 153577) | Enriched cells from forest soil in Barre Woods Harvard Forest LTER site, Petersham, Massachusetts, United States -... | ecosystem: Environmental > Terrestrial > Soil > Temperate forest >... | reverse complement strand
CATCGCGCTCTGTCGTTTGCCGAAATGTGACTATCGATTGCTTCATCTCTTGTAGTTTTTTCCCATTTGCATCGAGAATCAGCTTCAACTCTTTTCCTAGACAATCTGAGAGCGATTTTTCTTCGATGACGACGCCCCCTCCAATCGTTTCGGCCAATATCTTCGCATTATAGAGCTGGTGGTTTTCTGCAGCGTGGGGATAAGGAATTAATATGGAAGGGATTTGGTGGGCGATCAGCTCAGCTGTGGTCCCTGCGCCAGATCGGCAGACAGCGAGGTCGGCCATCCGCCAGGCCAGCGGCATCCGATCTTCGAAGACTTTGACTTGCGCAGGGATGCCGAGTCGGCGGTAACAAAGAAGGGCCTCTTGGCAGCTGGTGATGTCACCTGTAAGGTGGATCACCTGAACCGCAGGCCTTCCTTCCCATTGCTGCATCGCTTGGCAAAATAGGCGGTTGATGGATCTTGCCCCTTGCGAGCCGCCAAAGACGAGTATCGTCTTGATATCGCTGCTTAAATTGAAATAGCGGGCCGCATCTTCGCGAAGACTCGTCGCAATCCTATCTTTATCCCAAAGAGGCATCTCGGCCAGAACCGTTTTTCCCTTCATGAATTTTTTCGTATCTTCGAATTGTACAGCCGTCCAATCGGCCCATCTCGAAAAAAAGCGATTGACCTTGCCGGGAATGGCGTTCGATTCGAAAAGGACTATCGGTATTCGGCACGCCACGGCTGCAAGGAGTACAGGGAATGAGTGGAAGCTACCGAAGCCGATGACTGCAAGAGGCCTCTCCTTCTTTAGCTGCCGTATGCTTTGCCACGTTCCTTTTATCAATCGTTTGCCGGCGCTCATAAGATTCAATAGGGAGCCATACGGCGTTGCGCTTTCGATATCGATGGCCGGGAATTCGCGGGCGCTGAAGTAACGGCTGCAGCTTAAGTTTGCACCCATGAAGAGAACCTGGATGGGGATATTGCGATCGCGCATTTGACGTGCGAGTGCCTGGGCAGGAAAAAGATGGCCGCCCGTTCCTCCCACAGCTAGGACAATTTTACGTTTTAGCGACACCATGCTTCCTCACAGAATGATGAGCGACATTAAGAATAAGCGAAACGACCATAAAATTGGCAAGAAGCGATGATCCCCCGTGACTAAAAAAGGGAAGATTGATCCCTTTACTCGGAAGAAGTCCGGAAACGACGCCGAGATTGAGGAAGGCTTGGAACGAAATCAAAAACGTGAGGATCGAAGCGAGATAAAACCCTTCGCTATCGACCGCTTTGGCAGCAATCGAAAAACCAAAATAGGCGATCAGCCCATAAAGAAGGATCATTCCCGAGATCCCGACAAAGCCAAATTCTTCGGCGAATATCGCAGCGATGTAATCGCTCCTCGCTTCAGGAAGGTAATCCATTTTTTGCAAGCTCTGCCCTAATCCCCTTCCCATCAAGCCTCCTGACCCGGCGGCAATTTTAGCCTGGTAGGGCTGATGACCTTTGCCCCGAATATCGAGTTCAGGGTGAAGGTAGACCTGGATCCGGCTTGCGACGTGAGGCATCCTTGCAGCAACAGAGGCGCCGATCGTGAACAAAATTGCTAAAGGCAAAGCCCAATAAATCCACCGGACTCGTGTCAAGATGAAGAGGATGATCATCGCCGCGAAGATGATCGCGACCGTGCCGTTGTCGGGCTCGATCAGGATCAATGCAGAAGGCACAGCTAAAATCATGAGGAGCTTCAAAAAATCTCTCATCACAAACACTTTCCCGCTCGCCATGTACCGATGGATATAATAGATGGGAATGAGGTACTTGGCGAATTCGGCCGGCTGAAACGAATGTCCGAAGACCGAGAGCCATCGGTGGGCGCCGTTGAGCTGTTGCCCGATGCCAGGGACAAACACCAAAATGAGCAAAAAAGTGCAAATGGCTAAAAAAGCGCCGCTCAAGCGGACGACGGTTGGATACCCAAGCACCCATAATCCCCACGCCCCGAGAACTCCAAATGAGGCGTAGAGCAACTGCTTGATCAGAGCATAATGGGTACTTCGGTCAAGGGCGCGGTCGAGCACTTCGGCAGCAGTGGTGTTGAAAACCATGACAAGGCCGAGAGCGACAAGGACGAGCACGCATAAGAGAAACGAGAACCCCGTTTTACTCACAAAGCATTAGCGTATACGCAGTTGGTCGCCTGGTTTTAGCTTGCGCGCTTTTTCTTCATCAAGGCCATTGAGCTTGAGCAGTTCATCGACTTTGATATGGTTTTTCACTGCGATCGTCCAAGGATTGTCGCCGTTGCGAACTGTGTAGAACTTCGCTTCACCTGTTGCCGATGCGACCGAGCCTGACGTTTTCACCCCTTTTTGTTTCGATGGGATCTTGAGCATCTGGCCGATCTTGAGCTGCGTAGAAGATAGGTGGTTGGCGCGCATGATTTCTTGTACGGTCGTATGATGGGCGCGTGCGATTTTCTCTAGAGCGTCGCCTCGTTTCACTTTGACTTCTTTAAAAGAAGCCTCTTGTTTTTCGGCAATCACTGCGGGTTGGGGTTGTGCTTGTAGAGGCTCGGGAGAAAAAGCCGGCGCAAGAGGAGGAATTTCATTGGAGAAACTTGGAAGGGTTTGAGTGTCTTGGGGAGAGTTCTGCACAACAGGCGCGGCTACAGGAGACAATTGAGCGGGGGCGGCTTGAGGATTGACCGAAGCAAATTGGCTCAATACCTGATCGACTTCATCTCCGCGCGGGGCAGGAATATCGGTTTGTACAATGGGAGGCGCTATCGCGGGCGATTCTTGTTGAATAGCGATCTCGGGTTGGTCCTTTCCAGATTTTAAGGCGCTCGCAAAAAGTACGACGAGCAACCCCGCATTGACAAGTACAGCGATGATGATAACATCTCTGCGGTTCATTCTGTTACCTCCTTTTGGATAAAACTAATCGTCTAAATTCTTCTCCGCGATGGGCATAATCGCGGAACATATCAAAACTTGAACAACCTGGGGAAAGAAGCACGCTTTCTCCTTGAAGGGCTATTGAAGAGGCCCTTTCCACAGCGTGGTCCAAATCCCGTACGATTTCCACTTCACAAAATAGTGAAGTCTCCTCTGCGATCTTTTCGCGGGCCTGCCCAAATGCAATGATCCTTCTTACCTTGCCAGCAAACGGAACTTTCCACAAGCCATAAGAAGCCCCCTTATCGACCCCCCCGGCGAGCAAGATCACTTGACCTTTCATCGCGTCCACAGCTTTGATGACAGCATCGATGTTCGTCCCTTTGCTGTCATCATAGTAATCGACCCCATTGATATTGGCGACATGCTCGATGCGATGGGCAGGTTTGCGGAAGGTGCCAAGAGCTTGCAAAAAGGATTCAGCAGAAACATGGAAGGGCTGGACAAGGAGCCATGCGGCAAGAGCGTTTTCGCTATCATGAAGTCCAAGGCCATGAAATGGTGTGGGTAGTGCATATTCGAGCTTGACCCCATCGGAGCCTCTCTTTTCCGCATGCTGGCAATCGGTATAGTAGAGAGCTTCCGGATCGGATCCGAAAGTTAAAAGACGCTCCCTTGGCAACAGATCCCCAAAGTCACGGGTTACAGCGGCATGCACATAGAAAGATCCCCCAGCCTTCATGCATAGCTGAAGGCGACACTTTGCCCGAGCATATTCGTGCATCCCGGGATAGCGATCGAGATGATCGGGGGTGATGTTGAGAATGATCCCGGCATCGAAGACAGGGGCATGCAGCGTCTCCAACTGATACGAGCTCAATTCGGCGACGATGATCTCTTCGGGATTAGGTGAGAGGAAATAGGCCGCGAGGGAATGGCCCACATTGCCAACTGCCTTCGCTTTTTTGCCTGTGCTATTGAGAATGTGCTCGACAAGATACGTAACGGTGGTCTTCCCATTGGTTCCTGTGATGCCGATACAGGGCTGGCGAGCTCTTCGCAAAGCAAGCTGTGCCTCACCGATCGTTTCGATCCCCCGCGCGCACGCTTCTTTATAGAGAGGATGATCAGAAGGAACTCCTGGAGAAACGACGATCGTGTCGAAGTCTCCGATATCGCAAACTTCCCCTTCCTCTTGCAGATCCATGCCAAGTTCGGTGAGCCTCTTTACGGCCTCTGTTTTAGCAAGCTCTGCACTGCGCCGATCCACAGCGACGACGCGGTAGCCGTCCCGGAGCAGCAGCTCCACAGCTGCAAGACCGCTGATGCCAAGACCAATGACAAGGGCGCGCTGCATAGATGGATGACCTTATTGGAATTTGAGGGAGGCCAAAGCGATCATGGCCAGAATAAAACCAATAATCCAAAAACGCATGACTACTTTTGTCTCCGGCCATCCTTTATACTCGAAATGGTGGTGAAGAGGCGAGCATAGAAAAATTCTTTTCTTGTTTCTCAACTTGTAACTCCCCACTTGCAAGATCACCGAAAGGGCCTCGGCGACAAAGATTCCGCCCGCAAGTGCAAAGAGGATCTCCTTGCGCAAGAGGACCGAAGAGACGCCGAGAATTCCGCCAAGGGAAAGAGAGCCGATATCCCCCATGAAGACTTGAGCAGGGTGGCCATTCAGCCACATGAATCCAAGAGCAGCTCCGGCAAGGGCGAAAAGATAGATCGCGATCTCCCCGCTCCCCTCGATATAAAGGATATGCAGATAGCGGGCGATGTCGGCGTGGTTGGAAAGAAAGGCGACGATCCCCAGCACAAAAGAGACCATGACAATGCATCCGGCGGCAAGACCGTCCAAACCATCTGTAAGATTGACTGCGTTGGAAGCGCCGGTTACCGTGAACCAGGTGATCAAAAACGATAGGCCTAAGCCGACGCCGGTCAAAATAAAAATCGGTTCTTTGTAAAATGGGATGTAGTAACGGCCCATCATCTCTTGCGATGTCAACGTATGGGAGACAGTAGTTTTTCCCTCTTGCACATATTCTTTTGCAGAAGGAGGAACAAACATATCATCCATTGCTACGGGCGAGAGAAGGTATACAGAGAAAAGTGCGGCGAAGATCGTCTGGAAGAGCATTTTTTTCCGCGCACTAAGACCCTTCGAATTTTTGTACTTGAGCTTGAGATAATCGTCGTAACCTCCGATGATTCCCAGCCAAATGGTTGCGACAGCGAGTATCATCGTATACGTAGAGCTAAAGTCCATCCATAAAACCATAGCGAGAAGCATCGAGATGAGGATAAAGATCCCTCCCATAGTCGGAGTCTCTTTTTTCTTCATGTGAAGCTCGGCGAGCAGAGGGCAATCCTCGACACGGATCGATTGTCCGGTTTTCAATTCGTAGAGCTTTTTGATGAACCAGGGGCCCAGGAAAATCGTGAAGAGAAGAGTCGTTATCGCAGCCAGCATCATCCTCGTCGATGCGTAAAAAAACACTGCCGGCATTTTTATGCCGAGATGGAGGCCGAGAAAATGGAGAAAGATGAGCATCATGTGGAAGGTTTTCCATCTAAAAGTTGCCACATAGCATAACGGTTCGCCCCTTTGACGAGAACAACATCTCCTGGCCGGACAAAAGAAAATACAGCCGCGCGCAGTTTTTCCATGTCTTCAGTGAAGAACTGCATCCTTCCGCTTCCTTCGAAGATCTCTTTCATCGGAAGACTGCCCGGGCCATAGCAGAAAAAAACGTCCGCTCTTTCTAACGCGTGGCGAGCCACTTCGCGATGGATCTCATCTGATTTGGGTCCGAGATCGACCGTCATCCCGCCGAGCACTGCGATTTTCCTTCCCCCTTTCTCAGGCGGGAACATGTTGTCGAGAGCCGCGCGCACCGATTCGGGACCGGCATTATAGGTGTCGTTGATGAAGGTGGCGCCATCGATCGGCACTTTGGCAAAGCGGCAACCGGTCGATTGCAAAGATGAGAGTATGGGGATCATCTCTTCCCACTCCACTCCCATGGTACGGGCAGTGGCTGCAGCGATCGAAAAGTCTTCGAGAAAATGGGTCGCAGAGAAAGGAAGCTCTAACTTGGGGCTCTTTTCAGTTTTTCCAATGAGTAGCCATCCTGGATGGAGGATATAATGGGCCTCATCGGGCGCACACCCGGCTGTTATCTTGCTGCATGAGCCTGTTTCCCGAATCGGGGCGAAGGCCCATGCCTGCTTTCCAATGATGGCTTTTTTTGTTTGCGGATGGGCGAGGATTTCTGCCTTGGCCCTAGCGACCCCTTCGATCCCATCGGCAAAGTTGCCCGAATGGGCAAGGCCGATTTTCGTAATCACCGAAATTGTCGGAGGAGCAATCGCAATCAGTTTGGCGATATTCCCCGCCTCTGTCATCCCCATCTCTATTACAAGAACATCTTCTGTGCAGGCCATATTTAGAATCGAAATCGGGAGCCCAACCTGAGAATTGGCGTTGCCCGGAGCTTTAGCGACAGCATACCTTCCAGCAAGAAGAGACCCGATGAACTCTTTCGTCGTCGTCTTGCCCACCGAACCTGTGACGGCAACAATATGGGGCTGCCACAAGTCAATTCGATGTTTTGCAAGGGTTTGCAAAGCTTCTAAAACGTTAGGGACTTTGATCAGTATAAGACCAAAATCGGGTCCCTTATAATGCTCGGCGACGACAGCCGCCGCTGCCCCTTTGGCAGCAATATCGACCAAAAAAGTGTGTCCATCCACCTTCGCGCCGGTAAGGGCAAAAAAAAGATCATCGGGGCCCACACTTCTGCTATCGGTTACGGCTAAGCGGAACGGGCGCTCGGGCAAGCGTTGTGAAAGGCGAAGAGAACGGGCGACCGCTGCCAGCGTACGTTGATCCATGAAGGTAGCTTCAGTGACGGGAATCAAATGATATACTAACCCAACGATCAAATAGATGACAACTGGCTTGCTGCGACTTTGCCATATTGATCTTACTTCGTCGACCATAGGCTTGCCTATGGCCTCCTCACTAAGAACGCTTCGCTTCAATCTGGCATTGTCTCGCTTGCGCCATTTGTCACCTATTTGATCGTTGGGTTAGTAGTCATATTTAGATTTTTGTCCAGCCTTGCCATTAATGGAGATACTCCATAAAATAGCCGCTTCTTAAGGTGGCATAGCCAAGCGGTAAGGCAGGAGCCTGCAAAGCCCCCATACCCCAGTTCGAATCTGGGTGCCACCTATGTTATATTTCGTCGCAACGCCCATCGGAAATCTCGCGGACATTACCTTCCGCGCAGTCGCAACGCTAAAAAAATGTGACTATATTCTCTGCGAAGATACCCGCTATAGCAAACGCCTATTGACAGCCTACGAAATCGACAAACCGCTCAAGAGCTACCACAAATTCAACGAGCAAAAACGGGTCGATGAGATCATCGAAGACCTTAAAGCGGGAAAAGAGATCGCACTCATCTCCGATGCCGGAACGCCTGGAATTTGCGATCCTGGGACCCGGCTCGCATTAGCTTGCATCGAACATGGCCTTCCCTTCACATCCATCCCCGGCCCAAATGCTGCCTTGACGGCGCTCGTCTTGTCGGGCTTAACAACACATCGTTTCCAATTCCTCGGTTTTTTGCCGAAAAAACCCAAAGAGATCAAAAGCCTCTTCGAAGAACTCCTTCACTATCCGGGAACGACAATCGTATATGAGTCCCCCCATCGACTTGTAAAAACCTTACTGCTTTTAAAAACTCTCGACCCGGGCCGCAAAATCGCCATCGCTCGTGAATTGACGAAACTCCATGAAGAGTGTTTGCGAGGGACGGTTGAACAACTACTCCCCCAACTTGAAAAAGCGGCTCAAAAAGGAGAATTTGTCCTCCTCATCGAAGGTAAAAAAGAATTTGAGCAGCAAGAGTGGCCAGAAATCCCCGAGCATGTAGAAGAACTGCAGCGAGAAGGGCTTAGCAAAGCTGAAGCGATCAAAAAAGCTGCAGAGCTGCGCGGTGTTCCCAAACGAGAAATTTACAATGCCATCCACAAACTTAGCAAATAAAACCTCCGACTGCTAAACGCTTGCTTTTTAACCCTTTTTGTCCTACTCTAGTGAAAACTTATAAAAGGAGAATCTCCCATGGCTGACACACCCAAAGAACTCATTTTTGAAGAAGAAGCACGCAATAAACTTCGCGAAGGCCTCGAGAAATTGGCCGATGTCGTGTGCGTTACCCTTGGACCGAAAGGGCGCAATGTGGGCCTTCAGTCTAGCTGGGGAGCTCCGACGGTCACGAACGATGGCAATAGCATCGTTAAAGATATCGAAGTGAAAGACCAATTCGTCAATATGGGCATCGCCATGGGCAAAGAGGTCGCTGCCAAGATGAAAGAAAAATGTGGCGACGGCACAACTACAAGCATTCTCCTTTTAAGAGCTTTGGTCCAAAACGGGGTCAAGAACATCGCATCAGGCGCAAGCCCTATTAGCGTCAAGCGGGGCATCGATAAGACAGTTGACGCCCTTGTCAAAGAGATCGAGAGTTTTTCTATCCCTGTCAAAAGCGATAAAGAAATCCGCGGCATCGCCATCGCCTCTGCATCTGGAAGCGAAGAGATCGGCTCCATGATCGCCGATGCCTTCAAAAAGGTAGGCAAAGAGGGTGTCATCACCATAGAAGAAGGGAAAACGACCGAGACCTCTATCGAAATGGTGGAAGGGATGCAATTCGACCGTGGCTACACAAGCGCCTATTTCTGCACGAATAGCGAGACGATGGTCGCCGAGATGCACGATACGCGCATCCTCATCACCGATAAAAAAATTGCATCGGTCCAAGAAATACTCCCCATCCTCCAAGCCATTGCCACTTCTGCAAAAGAACTTCTGATCATCGCTGAAGACATTGAAGCTGACGCTCTCTCTACACTCGTCATCAATAAATTGCGCGGCACCCTGAAGGTCTGCGCAGTGAAAGCCCCCGGCTTCGGCGACCGACGAAAAGCGCTCCTGCAAGATATCGCTATCTTGACAGGCGGTGTCGTAGTCTCCGAAGAGACAGGCATGACACTTAAAGATGCTCCTATCGACGTCCTTGGCCATGCAGAAAAAATCGTCATCACGAAAGACAAGACGACAATCATCAACGGTTCGGGTAAGCATGACAACATCAAGTCCCGCATCCAACAAATCGAAGCAGAGCTCGCGAACACAAGCAACCAATACGATAAAGAAAAACTCGAAGAGCGCAAAGCAAAGCTCGGTGGCGGCGTCGCGGTAATCCGCGTGGGAGCTGCGACTGAGCCCGAGATGAAGCAGAAGAAGCAAATGTTCGAGGACAGCCTCAACTCGACCCGCGCTGCCCTTCAAGAAGGGATCGTAGCCGGCGGCGGCGTTGCCCTGCTTCGGGCCGCGAAAAAACATGCTTCTTCGCTTCAGCTCACCGGCGACGAGCTCCTCGGCGCCCAAATCGTCCTCCGCGCCTGCGAAGCGCCTCTCAAGCAGATCATCGAGAATGCTGGCTTCGACAGCTCAGTCATCCTTGAGCAGATCCTTGCTGGTGGAGACAACACCGGCTTTAACGCCTCAAGCGAAAAAGTAGAAGATATGGTCAAGAGCGGTGTGGTCGACCCCGCAAAAACTCCAAAAACTGCCCTTCGTTTCGCCTCATCTGTTGCAGGCATCGTACTCATTTCCGAGTGTCTGATCGCCAACGCGCCTGAGGACGAAGAATCCAAAACAGCCTAAGGTTTTTTCGTAAGTTCGGCTTCTTTTCGCTTAGCGAAAAGGAGCCGTCTTGCGTGTTCTAACGCCGGCTTGGTGCTGGGGAAGACCGATTCTGGCTGCACAAGTGTAAAGAGTCCGAATTGTTTCATCGAAGCGTAGACCTCGCCGTGGACCCCGCTTAGCAAGAGATGGGTGTTTTGCTTTTGGCATTTGAGTGCGACCTCATGCAAAGCGTACATGCCGCTGGCATCGAGGATATGCACATCCTGCATGTCGAGCAAGAAAACGTGAGGCGAAGGACGCATCGGATGGGCAAGGTCCCGAATCTTGTCGGCAACGCCGAAAAAGAGGGGGCCCCTGAGCTGATAGATTTCCATCCCTTCCGGAATGCTCATATCGATATCGGCCGAGATCGGCTGCAAGGTTTTCGCTTTATCGCTCATGCGACGCATGAATAGGAAAAGGGCAAGGATCATGGCCATTTGAACCGCGAACGAGAGATCGACGAACACGGTCAAGCCAAAAGCGGTCAGCATCACGGCGATATCTCCGCGAGGAGCTTTGAATACATGGAAGAAGCGGTTCAACTCGGCCATATTCCATGCGACGATGATGAGCACGGCGGCAAGGGCAGCAAGCGGGATATGGGCGACGAGGGGGCTAAGCAGGCTCATGATCGTCAAAAGGACAAGCGCGTGGATGATCCCGGCAACAGGCGTCCTCGCTCCCGTTTTCACATTGGCTACCGTCCGCGCGATGGCTCCTGTTGCCGGTATTCCCCCAAAGAGAACAGAAGCTGCGTTTGAGATTCCTTGGCTGACCAGTTCGCAATCGGGCTTATGTCGAGAGCCGGTCATCCCATCGATCATCACTGCACAGAGGAGCGATTCCAAACCGGCTAAAACGGCAATCGCGACCGCATCGGGGAAAAGCGCTTGCCACCTTTCAAGTTCTAAAGGAATCGTAGGAAGGGAAGGAGCGGGGAGACTAGTCGGAAGGGCGCCATAGCGAGAGCCGATGGTTTCGACATCTAAACCAAATACCCATGTCACGATCCCGGCGATCGCGATTATGCAAATACCCCAAGGGAGCGCAGGCGACCATCGTCTCATGGCAGCAATCCCTAAAATACACGAAGCCCCCAGTCCCAATGCTATTGGATTAACCGATGGGGCATGTTGAAAATAGAGTGTCCATTTATCGATGAAGTCGGCAGGAATTTGCGCGAGAGGCAACCCTAAGAAATCTTTGATTTGCGAAGAAAAAATCAAAAAGGCAAGCCCCGTCGTAAATCCAATGATTAATGGATACGGAACTGCTTTGATCAATCGGCCCAAACCGCAAAGGCCTGTAATGACGAGCAAAACAGCCGCCATGAGGGTAGCCAAGACGAGCCCCTCATACCCGTGTCTTTCGATGGTACTGTAGACGATGACGACGAAAGCACCTGTCGGCCCCCCGACAAGAACCCTGCTGCCTCCCAGTAATGAGCAGAGAAACCCAGCGACAACTGCCGTATAGAGGCCGCGCGACGGCTCGACACCGGAAGCGATGGCGAAGGCAAGGGCCAGTGGCAGAGCTATAACGGCAATGGTTAAGCCTGCGAACAGGTCTTTTTTAAAGGTCTCACGCGTGTATCCCCGAAACAAGCAGCTAAAGACTTTAGGTACTAAGGGGTGATCTAGCCAGGAGAGGACAGTTTTGGACTTCATAAGAACTCTTTTAAACTTTTATATGATTAGCATACCACAACCCCCCAAAAATTTGGGGGCGTTTCTTAATTCGTAGATAAATGATTGTAATTATTTTTATCTCTGTTTATTCAGAAGTTAAGCAAAGATTTTTTTAGGTAGTAGTATGAATCATCGAGAAGAACCTCTAACGAGCCGAAACAAGAAAAAAGCGATTAAAGAGGCCCGCACCGCCCAATACATGAATAAAGCTCTTGTCGATGCCCAGCCTACGATACGCAACTTGCGCGGTCAAAATCCGGCAAAGCCACCCCTCAAAAACTCCAAAAAAATCCGTGGCAATGTCTTGGAGATAAAAAAATCTTTTGAAAGAAAAAAGCTGGCCAATGCCCAGCCAATGAAACCTTCCAAAAGAACAAACCCGGGCAAGATCCCTCCTCATACCTCGACTCCCAAGTCTACGCGCAGGGAAGGGGCCAGATGGATCTCCGCTGTTGAAAAGCAGACCCTCATACGCACACGCACCCTTAATCGGAAGCTGAGTCGTAAAAAATAATCTTATCCTCCCGTGCGTGACCGATACCGTTACCGATACCGGACCGAGGGCCGATTTCCGGATCGGTAACGGTATCGGTATCGGTATCGGTCACGCACGGAAATTTTGTATCTTTCAAGAGAAAAACGGGTTATGATAGGCAGTATGCGTATTGCCCATATTTCCGATCTCCATTTTGCTGTCCCCACGTTTTCGCCGCTCCAATTTTTCTCTAAGCGGTGGATCGGCAACTTCTATCAGCTCTTTTCGAGAAAAAATGAGCTCGACCCCAAACAGCTTTGCGAAATGCCCGATCTATTTGCCGCTCTGAATGTCGACACGGTATTGATCACGGGCGATCTAACGACAACAGCGCAGATCAGAGAATATCAGCTTGCTTCCGAATTTATCGAGACTCTTAAAGAGAGGAATTTGCGTGTTGTCGTCATACCCGGTAACCATGACCACTACACAAAACGTTCGTGGCGAAATAAGGACTTCTATCGCTTTTTCTCCGATTACAGCGAAAACGGCTTCAGCTTAAAGGACGATGGTGTCGCTATCATTCCCCTCGACCAATCATGGACCCTTATCGCTCTTGATACAGCAGTAGCTACATCTCTGAGATCTTCCAACGGCCACTTCACGCAAGGAGCCGAAGCGGCCCTTAGAAAGGCCCTCAAGAAGGTCTCTCTCGGCGAGAATGTCATTGTCATGAACCATTTCCCTCTCTTCGAAAACGATAAAGCGAGCAAGAACCTCGTGCGTGCAGCGGAGCTTCGAACTCTACTTTCTTCGCATCCAAACGTCCGCTTTTATATTCACGGGCATACCCATATCCATTGCGTAGCCGATCTTCGGCCCAGCCGTTTGCCGATCATTCTCGATAGCGGCAGCGCATCTCATCTTTTGAAGAAAAGCTGGAACCTTATCGACATAAGCTCCTCGGGCGCCACAGTCCATGCCTATTCGTCTGCCGCAGAGCCTGTCTTGCATAATTTCCAATGGAGCTCCCATGAGCGAACTTCCTTGGTATAAAGAAGGCCTCCCGTTTAAATGCACGGAGTGCGGACAATGCTGCACGGGGAGTCCCGGCCATGTCTGGCTAAAAGAAGATGATATCGAAGCTCTCTGTAAAGAACTCAAGTTGGAGAGAGAAGAATTCTTGCGCCTCTACACCCGCACGGCATATGGGTTAACTTCTCTTTTAGAACGTCCGCGCACTTACGACTGTGTCTTCTTAGAAGGGAAGAAGTGCAAGGTCTACAAAGCACGGCCCAAACAATGCCGCACCTTTCCTTGGTGGCCCGAACATCTATCTTCACCCGAAGCCTGGAAACAAGCAGCATCGAGATGCGAAGGGATCAACCACCCCGAAGCGCCGATCGTCCCTTTTGAAAAGATTGAAGAATCCAAGTAAAAAATAAAGGTACCACATGCCTTCCCTTCCTCCGGAGATTCAAAAAAGAGTCGATGCTTGGCTGACAGGCCCCTACGATAAAAAAACAAAAGATGAGATCCACCATCTCCTTGCGAAAGATCCGCAAACTCTGATCGATGCCTTTTTCTCCGACCTCGATTTTGGTACGGGCGGCATGCGCGGCTTGATGGGAGTTGGCACGAATAGATTGAATATCTACACGATCCGGCGTGCAACTCAAGGACTCGCCAATTACCTGAAAAAAATGGTCCCGTCTTTGCCTAAGGTGATGATCGGGTACGACAGCCGTCACCATTCTAAGGAATTCGCAGAAGAGAGCGCCCGTGTCTTAGCAGGCAACGAGATCGAAGTTTTTCTCCTCAAAGAACTCCGCCCTACCCCGTTTATTTCCTTTGCCACCCGCTACAAGAAATGCAGCGCAGGCATCATGATCACGGCCTCTCACAATCCTGCCGTCTACAATGGATATAAGGTCTATTGGAGCGATGGGGCGCAAGTCGTCCCCCCACACGATACGGGCATCATAGCCGAAGTCGAAGCGATCAAAGATGAAAGCACCATCAAACTCGCCCCGCTTGTCCATCCTTTGATCACTCTTGTCGATGGCGAAATCGACAATGCCTATCTCTCGGCTATCCGCCCTCTTCAAATCAGAAAAAGCGAAGATCATAGAGACGGCGCAAAACTATCGATTGCCTACACGAGCCTTCATGGAACAGGGATCACGCTGGCACCCAAAGCTTTGAACGATTGGGGATTCACGAACATTCATTATGTCGAGCAGCAGATCAAGCCTGACGGCGATTTCCCTACAGTCAAATTCCCCAACCCCGAGTATAAAGAAGCGCTGCAGATGGGGATCGATTTGATGAAAAAAGTCAAAGCCGACATCCTTCTCGCCAATGATCCCGACGCTGATAGACTTGGTGTGGTTGTGCTTCACAGAGGGGAGCCGGTCATCCTTACGGGCAACCAAGTCGCCAGCATCTGCGTCGAGTTCCTCTGCAAACATCTGCAGCAGTCAGGAAAGCTTAAACCCACAAGCGCCTTCATCACCACCATTGTATCAACCGAGCTGATCGGACAAATTGCCAAGGAGTGGAAAGCAGCATGCTTCGATGTTCTCACCGGCTTTAAGTACATCGGAGAGATGATCCATAATTGGGAAACTCACAACAATCCTTATACATTCATCTTTGGGGCAGAAGAGTCCTACGGCTATCTTTTCGGCAGCCATGTTTCTCGCGACAAAGATGCCATTATCTCCTCCTGCCTTCTCGCTGAGATTGCCCTTTTTGCGAAAAGCCAGGGAAAGACCCTCGTCGATTATCTGGAAGAGATCTATAAGAAATATGGTGTCTTCCGTGAAGAGCAGAAATCTATTTCCTTTGCGCCAGGCAAAGAAGGACTAGATAAAATGCACGCTCTCATGCAGAACCTCCGCAGCCATAAACCAGAGACGATCTGCGGCAAGAAAGTCATCGTTTTAGAAGACTACCTAGAAAGGAAGCGCCATTTCCTAAAAGAAAAAAGAAGCGAGCCCTTGACCTTGCCAAAATCGGATGTACTTCTCTTCCGCCTCGAAGATAAAAGCCGACTTGTCATCCGCCCTTCCGGCACAGAACCCAAAGTCAAACTCTATGGCTCAGTCACAAAACAAAAGCCAGACGATATACGAACAGCCATCGCTGAATGTGACAAACGGCTCCAGGCACTTCTTGAAGATTCGGCACGAGACTTGCAAAAATGACTCGTTTGGCTCTCATCACCGGCGCAACCGGAGGATTGGGAAAAGCCCTCTGTCATCTTTTGGCTAAGAAAAAAATCCCCCTATTTCTCACTTCGACAAATCGAGAAGCCCTCCAGGAACTCTCTAAGGATTTACAAACCCAGACAAGCGTAGAGTTCCACGTCGCCGACCTAGTTTCTCGAGAAGAAATTCTCAAGGTAATTCGCGAAAGAGCCCCTGACCTCGTGATCAACAATGCAGGATATGGACTCTATGGCGAAGCTCTCTCCCATCCATTTTCCCAGCACCTCAAGCTTATCGACGTGGATGCGCTCTCTGTCATGGAAATCTCTATGGAAGCTGCCAAAGCAATGATCGCCAAAAATTCACAAGGGACCATCCTCAATGTTTCTTCCATCGCAGCCTTCTTGCCCCTCCCCTACCATGCTACTTACGCCGCATCGAAGGCCTTCGTCAACCAATTCTCGATAGCGTTTGCAAGAGAAGTGGAGCCCCATGGCATTCGCGTCTTTGTGAGCTGTCCCGGGCAAATCGATACACCATTTAAAAGCCGCGCCTCGAGAGGGGCATTTACTCAAAAACAAGGCTACTCGATGTCTCCAGAGAAAGTAGCCCAACAGATCTTGAGACAGATCGAACATGGCCCCAAGGTACGTATCATCGATGGCTTCTACCGCATCGCTCTCAGAATTGCTTTACTGCTCCCCAGCTCATGGGTTGAAAAAAAACTCGCCTCCAATCTTCGGAAAAGAAAGTAATTTTTTTAAACCTTGAGACTAGGGGAAACATCGTGATATTTTAGCGACCGACGACAAGAAAAAACTAGCCAACTATGTTCTACTCTCCACCCCCTTCCCAATACGTCTATCAAATTTCCGACGAAGCTCAAATTGCCGTCCTGCAGAACCAATTCGAACTCTTTTATCACAAACTTGCCGAAAGCAAAGTTTTCTCTCATGCTACTTTCGAAACAGTCAAGGGTTTGCAAAGAGTCTTTTCTGGAATGCCACACCTCCATCACAACATCGTGATTGGTTGCCCAGAAAAAGAAGCCGATTTTGATTCAATCATTGAAGAGCAGCTCGAATACTTCAACGAGCAAGAAGTCCCTTTTATCTGGTACGTCAACGAAGACGATAGCCCTCTCTTTAAAGAAAAACTCAAAGAAAATGGCTTCAAAGATTGCGGCATCCTGCAAGGATTGATCGGTCCCTTAGACCAGCCGATTACTTCAATTTCTCTCCCTGAGGATTGCGTCCTCGAACGAGTGAAAGACGCTGCAGCGATGGAAGAGTTCAACGACCTCGTCAGTAAAGTCTTCGGGTTTGAAGGGGCCGGCAAACTAGCCTATAAAACCTGCATGTGGACGGCAGCAACAGGGAAAAATCCAGTCATGTACCATTGGATCGCCCGAAAAAAAGGAAAAGTTATCTCTGCCTTGACAACTCTCATTCACGATGGCGTCATTAGCTTTTGGAACGGGTCTACACTGCCCGAATATCGCAAACAGGGCTACAGTACAGCTCTTCGCCGACTCGCTCTTCAATACGCCATTGAGAAAAAGGGAGCTCGCATGGGAAGTTCCTACATCATGACAGACGGACCCGCCTTTGGCATCTGCACCAAGCTTGGCTATAAGACAAAATGGCGCTTCCACGCCTTCTCTTGCCCATCAGCATCAACCGGAAACTAATTATGACAATGATTCGCTCTCTTTTATTCTCCCTTTTAGTATTTATTTCTTCCCCTCTTCTTGCCACCGAAGGGATGGCCAAGGCCAATGGAATCGACATTTGGTATGAGACCTTTGGTAAAAAGCAAGACCCTGCTGTGCTCCTTGTCATGGGAGGATTTTGC
>Ga0207111_10178_pt1 | contig 16935 bp, 15 predicted proteins | sample Alteio_BWMinHeat_71_FD_153577 | JGI IMG/M metagenome (GOLD analysis project Ga0207111, IMG submission 153577) | Enriched cells from forest soil in Barre Woods Harvard Forest LTER site, Petersham, Massachusetts, United States -... | ecosystem: Environmental > Terrestrial > Soil > Temperate forest >... | reverse complement strand
GTATCGGGTGTTCTACAGCGTACAGGCATCTACGACAACGCCTGCGAATGGAGAAGCTTTAGCCGTGTCCCTCTTTTTAGATGATGTGATCGTGCCAGGAAGCACAGCATCTACATTATTGGTGATGCCAGCAGGGGTCATCGGCTATAACATCACAGGAGAAGTTTATGTCTCGATCACTGCCGGCCAGAAACTCAAGCTGGCAAGCAGCTCGACGATGACGATGAGTTTGACCTCGAGCTCGACTGGTTCAAATTCTCCTGTGAATTCTGCTTCTCTAGATCTTTTGCTTATCGAAGCACTCTAGAGAGTTGAGGCCAGCATGCTGAAAAGAACTTTCTTCGCTGTCTGCATGGCAGCTTTACAGCTCCATGCAACAGGCTCCGGCTGTTGCTGCACCGATTGCAACTGCCCTCCTGGACCGCATGGGCCGCAAGGTCCTATGGGGCCTCAAGGAGTGCAAGGACCCTTAGGAGCTACAGGGCATCAAGGGATCATCGGTCCTCAAGGCCCTCAAGGTCCTATTGGTGTTCAAGGCGCAACAGGTTGCATGGGCCCTACAGGACCTACTGGACCGACAGGGTCGACTGGACATTTCGGGCAACAAGGTCCAACCGGAGCGACAGGAGCGCAATGCGCGCCGTTTGTGATTCCTTGGGTGATTGTGACCACGAGCGTGACGCCAAATATGGCGATCAACACAGGATATATATGCAATGCCGGAGGGGTCGGGACAATCGGTCTCCCTCTTCCAGCCAATGGCACTCCTGGCTTAAAGGTAGGGACGATCATCGAAGTCACCTTGAATGGAGCTTCCGGATGGCAAATAACACAAGCTTCCGGCCAGCAAATCACAATGGGCACTTACCAAACTACCTTGGGACCTGTTGGCAGTCTTTCGTCTGCCTTCCAAGGAGATACTGTGAGGATGGTCTGCACGTCAGCAACATCGACGTCGTCGACATGGACTGTTCTCTCGAACATTGGCAATCTTAATTATAAATAGAAGGAAAACTTATGATGAAAAAATCTCTCTTTCTGTCAGGAGCGATCACCTTATTCCTAACAGCTTTCGCACCTCAGATGCAGGCACAAGGCCCCGGGTGTTGCTGTACCGATTGCATTTGCCCGCCCGGACCTCAAGGTCCTTCCGGTTCTCAAGGAACGCAAGGCCCTATGGGTCTAACAGGTCCACAAGGTCCTGGAGGTCTGCAAGGCCCTCAGGGGGTCGCCGGCCCTCAAGGCCCATGCTGCGCTGTCCAAGGAACCTATGCAGGGCTCTATAGCGACATGGATCAAACCGTTGCTTCGAGCGGCTCTCCTTTCTTGGATCAACTCATCACATCGACGCTAAGCATCGATACCAGCATGGCAGCGACAACAGGGGTTGTCACCCTAAATAATAGCGGGATCTACTTGATCAGCTTCAGCGTCCAAGGCGCGGCAGCTGCTCCTCCTGCAGCATGGTCCTTTTCGCTCTATAAAAATGGAACACTTGTTCCTGGAACTACATGGACAGCATTCACAGGAAGCTCTAGCGAGCTGATCCGTCAGACAGGAGGAGGCGCGCTTGTATCGATCACTTCAGGAGATACGATCCAAATCGTCAACACCTCATCTGGCTCGGTGAACCTCGAAGCCGCTTCAGCAGGCGTGATGGTTCCTGTCAATTGCGTCAACTTGACGATCCAGCTAGTTCAGAACATGTAAGCTTTTCAATAAATACGAATGATGGTTGGTCCCTTCTGATTTTCAGGAGGGACCACTTCTACTTTCATGCATTTTTTGGGAAGAAAAGGTGGAATCGTTTTTCCATAGACGACAAAACAGACGGGCTTAGCCTTTGCAAGGCTTAATGCTTTCTCTTCATTGCTGAAGCGATGGAAAGAATAGAGAAAGGGAAGGAAGAGATTTTTTTTCTCGAGAAAGAGGAAATGGTAATGGGGAGCGATTGCCGAAATCAGGCCACATTTACGAAAAGAACCGTCGAGAAGAACAAGTGGAGTGAGAGAATGGGCGTCTAAAAGGGAAATATCGGCAAGCTCGAGATTCAAAGATGGGTTCAAGAAGGTTTTAACGGCGACGGGAAGGGTAAAATCGGAGAACCGCAAGAAGAGGAAAATGGCCCAAACGAAAGTGAGAAAGGCCATGACAGCGAAGCCTGCCATCGCAGATAAACCCAGAGTGTTGCTGAGAAAATAGAGCAAAAAGGAGGAGATGAGAACACCGCAAAAACCTAGGAAATTGCCTGCGGCGATCACTTGGCCACGCGTTTCATTCGAGCAGGCGAGCTGCACGAAAGTATCAAGGGGGACGACAAACATCCCTCCAGCGAAACCTAGAAAGACGAGAAAGAGAATGACGATGGAGATGAAGCCAGAGAATATGGAGAGAATTAAAAAGAAAAACGCAAGGCCGACACACGACGCAAATGGGATCCATAAATTGACTGGTTTTTTTAGCGTCTTGCCGATGTAAAAAGAGCCGATTGCGATTCCAAAAGCAGTACAGAGGAAGAGGTAGCCGCCGTAGATTTCGGACATGTGGAGCCCTTGCAGCGTATAGGGAATGATGTTGAGCTGAGTATAGGATCCGACGAAGAGAAAAAAGGCTGATGAGGCCAAGACGACAAGCAGGTGGGGCTGGCTGCGGCATCCGCGCAAGGTGATGTAAATTTCTTTGAGGAAAAATACATTGATTTTGCGTGTTGAGCCTTGTTTCGGAGTGCTGCGGATGCACAGGGCGCTCAAAAGGCCGAACAATGCGAAGCACAAGCAAATCAGCATCACGTCGATATAATGGCGGTTAAAGACCTCGCTTAAAAATGAAGCGAGGAATGTTCCGACGATGATGGCGAGATAGGTGCACGAGGTGATGAGGCCGTTGGCTTTTGGGACATTTTCTAAAGAGACGAGTTCGGGGATGATGCTGTATTTCGAAGGTCCGAAAATGGCGCTATGGGTCGCTAAGAAAAAAAGGAGCAGGTAGAGGGTGAAAGGTCCAAGAATGCTTTGGGTGAAGGAGACCGCTAAGAGCGATGCGGCAAAAATCACAACCTCGGCAATTTTGAGGACAACGATAATCCATTTTTTACTATGACGGTCGGCCAAGATGCCGGCTGCGGAAGAGAAGAGGAGGAAAGGGATGACGTAAACCGCCCCTGCAGCCGAAAGGACTTTGCTCGCGCTCGGTGGGCCGAAAAGCTCGATGAGGATAAAGACCATCACGAGTTTGTAAATATTGTCATTGACGACAGCCCCGATTTGGGCGAAATTCAGAAACCACAGATTTGATCGTTTACTGATGTTTTCTAATAACGCCATACGGGTATAATCATCTTGTTATGAGCGACTCGTCTGTCTTCTTTAGCGATGACATGGGCTTCTTGGCCGATTGTCTCGCAAGGCAACTTTTCCCGCCAGGAGCAAAACCTTTTGCAAAGCGGCTCGTGATTGTTCCAGGCCAATCTACGAAAAATTTTCTGCAAGAGCAATGGGCGAAGAAAGAGAATCTAGGAATCGCTGCTGGCGTCGAAATCCTAGATATGCACGCTGCCTTTGCAAAGCTCGCTTCCTCAGCTGGGAAAAAAATCCCTTCGGCCCTCGAGCTCTCTCTTCGGTTGTTTCAAGCCGCTTCGTCATCGATGCCGACCCAGTTGCTCGAGTATGTCGATGGAAAAGAAGAGCGCCTTTTTCCTCTTTGCCAAGAGATCGCGCGCCTTTTCCTCGACTATGGCCTATATGGAGAGGGTCAACTTGAGCTGTGGATAAGAAAAGGGAGTTGGCAGGCAAAGCTTTGGGAAATTGTGTGGCAGCATCCTTTGACATATCCCTTGGAGCTTTTTGGATCTTCCTCGGAGATACATCACCATCTCTTTGGTTTTTTTTCTCTTCCTCCTGCGGCTGCCCATTTTTTCAAACAAACGGGCGCCACATTTTATTTTTTCTCTCCTTGTACCGAGTTCTGGGGCGATTTCGTCAGCGATAAAACAGGGGCGAGGCAAGCTCTATTCTTTCAAAGGAAAGGAGTGGTAGACAGCGAACTTTCCGATTTCGAACAGTACATTGAAAATCAGCATCCTCTGCTCGCCAATTGGGGGCAAGCAGGAAGGCGGCTTTTGGAAGTATTGAAGACTGAGGAAATGGAATGCGAAGCCAAATACAAAGAGCGCAAGGGAAATTCAAAGCTGCAGCACGTGCAGCGCTCGATCCTGGCTCTTGATACCGTAGCTGATACGCAAAGCGATGATTCCTTACGTATCTTCTCAGCCCCATCGCGCGCGCGGGAGCTGGAAGCCCTTCTCGATGATGTACAAGCTATCTTGATGCGCCATGAAACAATGGGACCGAAAGATATTCTCGTCCTGGCTCCCGATATCAACCACTATACGCCCTACATCCAAGCCGTTTTTGGCAGCGACGAGAGCCCGATCGGCTATTCGATTTCTGGCATCGAGAGGATCAGAACGAGCTCTCTTGCTCAAGCACTGCGCGGACTGCTCAACCTTTTAGAAGAAAGGTTTGATGCAAAAGCTCTTCTCTCTCTTTTCCGATCTAAGCCTTTTCGAGAGAAGCGTAGGTGGGAGGATGCTGACCTTGCTAGAATCGCTAAGTGGATCGAAAAAGCTAAAATCACGTGGGGCTACGATGGGAAGCAGCGGGCGCTCATTGTACACGCGAACGATTCACTTGCAGAAAGGGGTAGCTTTAGTTTTGGTCTCGACCGCCTTCTTTTTGGACTCGCATGCGAGAAAGAGGGTACAATGCCTGCCCCCCTTTCCGATATCGAATGGGCAGAGACCGAATTATTTGCGCAGCTTCTCGAAACTGTCGAGGAGTTGCAGAAAGATGTCGAATTTCTATCCAACCATGAGAAAAGGTCTCTTGCTGAATGGACTGCGTGGACAGGGCAGCTCTTCGAGCGTTACTTAAGCAGTGAAGAGGATAATTGGCTTTACGACTCTCTTACTCGTTTAAGGCGCAGCGTTTCTCCATCCCCTTCTCTTCATTTTTCCGATTTTTGTCGCATTGTCGATTCTATCCTCAGCCAGAAGAGTGGACACTTACCGAATCCCGATCTACAGTCAGTTCGGTTTGCTTCTTTAGCAGAAGGGGAAGTACACCAAGCAAGAGTGATCTGTCTTCTCGGCATGGAAGAGGGCCCTTTCCCTCGAGTAGAGAAAAAGACTTCGCTTACTGAGGTTTCTCTCTCTGGTACTTCTGCGAGCGAATCGGATCGGTTCCTGTTGCTTGAAGCGCTTATCAAATCTGGTGACTATCTTAGAATCAGCTATCTCAACCGCTCCGTAGAAGAAAAAACAGATTTGATGCCCAATATCGCTGTGCAAGAGCTTATCGATTGGCAGGGGCTCCAAGCGATCACAATTCCCGCATTGGGAATTTCTAAAGAGGCCCTAGCTCAGTTTCCTTTTTTTTCAACTTCGCGCCGCCATGCTGCAGAGTTGTACTATGAAAAGTCGATTCCCACGCGACTGCCCCAAGTGCCGATCGCTCTTCCACATGATGAGTGGCCCGAAGAAGAGGAAGTGCGCCTCGAAGATGTGAGCGAGTGTCTACGCAATTCCCTCTCGTTTTATTTTTCTAAGGTCCTAAAGTTCCGTTTAAAAAAAGAAGACGAGGAAGATTTTGCTACGGAAGAATTTTGCCTCCCTTCGTGGGAAGCCCTTTCTTTGGCTCGAGAGAGCTTGTCGCATCCTTTGACCGAAGTGGTCGAAAAGGCCAAGCGGCGCGGAGGATTTCCACTCGAAGAGTTCGAAGAGGTGGCTGTAGCGGCGGTCCGAAAAAAAGTAGATGAGCTTCATGAGCAGCTTGGAGTCTTTGATCTATCCCCTGAGGAGTGTATTACGGTGATCATGAGCCGCTCGTGCACAGAGCCGAAGACCCTCCCCGGAAGCAAACTCCTTATCCCTGCTTGGCAAACGGAAACCCCAGAAGGACGCACCTTATATATAACAGGGGAGATAGAATGGGTCTTTCCTCAAGGGATCGCTTGCTTTGCCAAGGATAAAGCAGACGGCCTTCTTCCCTTTTGGCCCCACTACCTCGTTCTCTCGTCCCACCCTAATCTTAACTTGATTTCCCCGTCTCTTCTCCCCTTGGGGAAAAAAGAAAAGTTCTCCTGGCCGATCTCATCGGCACAAGAAGAGATGGCTAAATTGCTCCTCTACTACAAAAAAGCGAAGACGCTGATCTCGCCGCTTCAAGCGAAGTCGATTTCCAAATTCTTAAGCTCATTTGAGAAATGGGAAAATGAAGCAGAAGAAAATAAAGACCTTTACGCCAAATGGCTTTTGAGCCAGCAGGGATCTAGCTATGCAAAAGGTCTTTTCGATCTGTGGCGGCCGTATGTAAGGGAAACCCTCTCGGTGTTTTTATCGAAATTCGAGAATATCAATGAATCCTCTTAAGTACGCCTTTGTAGAGGCCTCAGCGGGCACCGGTAAGACTTATACGATCGAACACCTCGCGGTCAAACTCATTTTGGCCGGCATCCCGATCAGCCGAATCCTGATCATGACCTTCACCAAAGCGGCAAAAACAGAACTCAGCCGGCGCATCCATAAGCGGCTGCGTTTAACGATGCAGGAGTGCAGCAAAGAAGAGCAGCGCCTGTTGCGAGCTGCGCTCCAATCGTTCCACGAAGCGAGAATCACGACGATCCACGGCTTTTGCCAGGCGCTTCTTTCCAAATATGCCTTCGAAGCGGGAATTGGCATGTCGTTTTTTGAAGGGCAGAGCCAAAAGAAGCAGCATGAGAATATCCGCAACTATCTGCATGGTTTTTTGCAACCGGAAGTCGTTTCCACGACTCAACTTGAAATTGCCTTGAGATCTGTGCGCGGACAGATCGAAAGCCTTGTCTCGGAGATCGGAAGAAGAGGAGATGCGACATGCATTGAATTTCATGTGATCTGCACACAGATCGATCATGTTCTCTCTGAAATCGGCCCTATCGATAAGGAGAAACTGGGACAAGATTTTCTAATTTTGAAAAAAAACTACAATAAAATGGGTCCTTGTATAGGCCAGGCTGAGCAGATCGCCGATTGGACATCTGCTTCTCATGCGCCTAGAGATAAGCTAGAAGAATTCTTGCTGCAGGATGAGTATTATTGGAACCTCGTGCGCGACGACAATATTAATAAGTCAGCAGCGAAAAAAAAGGAGCCGATGCTCCTTACTTATCCTCTTCTTCCTCAGCTTTTGCAGCAGCGGCTGACTCCTCTTTTGGAAATTGCGAAAACACCGAGTACCATTATCGATAATCTTGCCTCCGGGTATGCCAAATACAAGGCGATGTTTTCCCAAACTTCACAGAGCCATGACGATCTTCTCTACGCGATGCAAAAAGCTGTGGAGAACCCTGCTTTTTTTGAACGGGCGCGCGCCGAATTCGATGCTGCAATTATCGACGAATTCCAAGATACCGATGCAATACAGTGGGGATTTTTTGAAAAGCTCTTCATGCAAAAAAGACCTTTGAAGGCTCTTTATCTCGTCGGCGATCCTAAACAATCGATCTACGCATTCCGCAAAGCCGATCTTTATTGTTATTTGGAGGCGCGGGATAAATTCGATGAAAGCGAGCGGCTCCATCTCAGCGTAAATTACAGGTCGGAAAAGGGGCTTGTCAATGCGCTCAATACCCTCTTCTCTGAAAAAGGATGGATGGCTCTTCCAAAAATCAAAAGCTCACTTGAGATCCACCCCGTTGAAGCCGCCGAGAAAGCGGAAGAAGATTCCCTTGGAGCCCTTGAAGGAGATGGCAAAAAAGGAAATCTCCATTTTTTCTTGATCGAAGAGGAGACCAATCAGTTTGGCTGGTGGCCGCTCGATGACATTTATAAAAATCAGATGGCCCCCTATCTCGCCGCAGAAATCGAACGTCTGCAGAAGCACAACCTCTTTCCCCTTTCCCGCATCGCGTTGCTTGTCAAAGATCGGAATCAGGCGCGGGACCTCATGGACGAGCTAAAAAAATTGGGACTCGATTCTGTCTTTGTCCGGAGCGTTAGCATTGCTGCATCTCCAGTGTTTCCGACAGTCCTTGCCCTTTTGCGCGCAATCGACGCCCCGCATGATGCTTATCTTCTCAAGAAACTTTTGGTAAGCCCTCTTATCAATGCAGCTGTGGATGATTTAGCTCTGGCCCCCATACCTGAATTCATGGCTGCTGTCCATATTCTCAAGGAGATTTATGAGGAGAGCGGACTTGCTGCGTGCCTGAAGAAATGCCTTTCGCTTTCATTTTTCCAAGAGACATTGCTCGAAAGACTTTTTTCTGAAGGTCATGCTTCCCATTACAACGATTATTTGCAGATACAAGAATTGATGCTGGAGGAGTTGAGCCGCGAAGAGCGATCGCTGTCCCAGCTCATCACTTTTCTCGAAGAGATACCCCATAAAAGCTGCGATGACCATCCTGAGCTGCAAAGGACGCTGCCCGAATCGAAGCATGCTTTAACGGTGATGACGATGCACAGTAGCAAAGGGCTCGAGTTCGACGTCGTCTTTGCCGTTGGACTTCCTTTGCGAACGCTCCGCGATGATCAAGACTCCGAAGAAAAGGACGCAGAAAAGATGAGGCTCCTCTATGTCGCGATGACGCGGGCAAAACGACGACTTTATGTCCCTCTTTTCGTCGATAAAAGAAATGGTCCCATCAAAGAGGGAACCGGTTCGCCGATGGAGCTCTTTTGCGGCCGCTGGAATCTTCCTGTACTCGATAAACTCCGCTCTTTACAAGAGCAGGCGCCAATTACTTGGGAAGTGGTGCAAGAATTGGAGACAATATCTGCAGCTAGAAAGGGATCTGAGCAGGTTGCTCTTCCTCAGCCGCAAAGATTCATTCCTTATTGGCAGAGCGAGGAGGTTGTCTCCTTCTCTTCCCTCTTTCAAAAAGAAAGGAGCACCGCTCCAAAGCCGGCAGCTGAAGAAAAGCTCCCTTTAGGAGCCGAAACAGGCAATATCGTTCACCTGCTGATGGAGGATATTCTCCGCTTAGGGCTCCATCACCCTTTTGAAGCAGGCAAAATTAAAGAGCTGATCCAAGAAAATGTGATTGCTACACCATTCGAATCTTTAGGCGAACCTCTTTTTGATATGATCAAGGCAGCCCTAGAATTGCCGATCGTCCCTTTGCAGCCGGGACATCCCCCGTTTTCTCTTTGCGACGTCCCTCCCTCTTCTCTCATGGCAGAGATGGAATTTTGCTATCCGAACAAAAGAGAGTTTCGCAAAGGATTCGTCGATCTCTTTTTTGAACATGGTGGGCTTTATTACCTCATTGATTGGAAGACGAATTGGCTTCCCGAATATTCGGAAAAAGGGAGGGATGATGCTATGCAGCAGAATGGATATCGACTGCAGGCAGCTCTATATGCCGATGCGCTTAGCCGTTATGTAAAACTGTTTGACATTCGCCCCTTTTCCGAGTGTTTCGGCGGTGCCCATTATCTCTTCTTGCGCGGCATGGCCTGGGAGAGCTTTATCCCCGATATCTCATGGGTGACGACATGAACTGGCCGCTTCTTGAAGAGTTGAAAAAAAATGGGATCCTGACATTCCTCGATCTCCATTTTGCGCGCCGCGCTGCGAAATATTTAGGTTCGCTGACTGAAGAAGAGGCATCAGTTTTTGCCATCGCGATGGCTGCAGCAAGGCAAGGGCATCTCTGCGTAGACAGTTCTACTCTAGGAGATGAACTTTTTCGCCAAGGGATTCTCTCGGTCAAAACAAATCCATTCCTTCATATCGAAGAAGGGCGCGTTTATTTACCCAAGAACAAGCAAATCGAAAATTCGATTATGGCCCATCTTCGAAGGCTCGCGGGCAAAAAAAGCGAAGCTAAACTCCCGCCATTTCCCCTCGCTGACAAACTCAACCTGCAGCAAAAAGAAGCTGTTGGCATTGCGATCAACCATCGGCTCACTTTGCTTACCGGAGGGCCTGGCACAGGTAAAACGTTCACTGCCGCGGCGATCGTGCAGGCTTTTTCTCCCTTGCGCAAAGTAATCCTCGCAGCTCCTACGGGACGTGCTGCCGACAATCTCAAAAAACGGATTCAAGGAATCGAACCTTTCTATGCGGGGACTCTGCACACTCTGCTCGGAACAAGAAATATAGAGCAGCCTCCTGAATTTCCTTGGCTCGATGCTGATCTCATTCTGGTCGATGAGTGTTCTATGATCGATGCTCCTCTTCTAAGAGCCCTTCTCTCGGCCTTGCCGGACTCGGCTACAACAGTTCTTATGGGCGACCCCGATCAATTAAGCCCTGTTGGAATCGGCAGCCTTTTTTCCGATCTCTCCTCATGGAAAACGGACATTCCTCTTGGCAGAGCCCATTTGCAGCAGTGCGTGCGCACCGATGAGATGCCTCTTCTAGAATTAACAACAGCGCTTCAAAAAAATTTGCCATGCGAGTGGCCCCTTTTATCTTGGGCGATGGAAGATCATGAAGAGTTCTATAAAAAAATTTGGGAGACGACCAAATCTTTCTGGCCAAAGCCTACCTCTCACGTTCCCGATCGTCATTCTCTTCTTGAAGAGATCGGCCGTTTTCGTATCCTTTCGACCCTTCGCCATGGCCTTTTGGGCACAGAAGCAATCAACGAGTATCTTGCAAGGCGCTTGCGGTCCCTTGCAAAACCAGGTGATTGGAAACTATCCCCGATCCAGATCACGCGAAATGATTCCGCGACCGGTCTTTGCAATGGAGAACTGGGAATTTTAATTGAGCGGCAGCGATCCGAAAGCTACGCTCTCTTTCCCGGAATCGAAGCACCGATTCCCATCTCAATGCTCCCTTCCTATGAGCTTGCCTTTTGCACTTCGGTACACAAAAGCCAAGGAAGCGAATACCAGGAAGTGCTCCTTATCGTGCCGCCGGGAAGCGAATCCTTCGGCCGCGAAATGCTTTACACCGGCATCACACGCGCCAAGAAAAAACTCTCCATCGTCAGCACACAAGAAATCCTCTCCGCCATGCAGAAGCAGCGTCTGCACCGATTATCGGGATTTCGTTTTTAAGAACTTGAGGTTCACTATGAGTAAAAATCTCACACGTTTGATTGTGTTTCCCTTTCTGTTATTCATATTTCCCTTATTTGGAGCTGAAATGACAAATGAATATAGCAAAGTGATGTGTACATATTCGAAAATTAAAGATGGCTGTCTTGAAAACGTGAAACAATGGCTGAAATCTTTAGAAAATGAACGAAGGGATGAGGTCTTGGAGAGCTTTCGCAATGAAGGGGTTTTGTTAGAATCTGCCTTTATCAGAGAAGAAAAAGGGAACTTTTATCTCATATATTTTATGAGAGCTCATGACATAGCCAAGGCAATGAACGTTTTTCGAAATTCAACCCTTCCCGGCGATGATTATCATAAAAAATGTTGGAAGGAATTTACAGAAAAACACGAAGTTCTTACACCAATCTTTCACGAAGAGAGCGAAATGATGGAAATGGTGAGCAATCAGCTCTCTTACGTCAGAAACTGATTAGATTTTCTGGTTTTTCTTAATTAATTTTTTTTACTAGAAAATTCATCAAAAACTGCTATACTGATCTACGTAAATCAGTAGGAGGACAGAATGGTAAAAACAAAAAGTAGAAGAAGAACAAGGGTTGTCAAAATCACAAAAAGAAAGAAAGATACCACACGAGTGACAGTGGACTTTCCCGCACATCAACATCGACATTTAAAAGCGATGGCTGCCTTAGAAGGTGTCACTATCCAAGAATACATTCGTTCTCATGTCATGGATAAAGTGGAAAACGCTACCATTCCCGACGCAAAATTCAAAGCGATCATGAATAAAATCTTAGAGGAAGATAGAGATGTCCTCGAAAGGCTAGCGAAAAAATGATTCACTACTTAACGCTCGAACAAGTCTTAGAAATACATGATCTTCACTGAGTGAATTTAGCGGGTTGCCTGGAGTAAGAGATAATAACTTGCTACATTCCGCTCTTGAAATGCCTAAACTTTCTTTTGGTGGTCAGGAAATTTATCCGACGGTTTATGAAAAAGCAGCCGCATATTTATATCACATAGCAAGGAATCATCCTTTCATAGATGGCAACAAAAGAACCGCCTATTTCGTAACTAGAGCCTTCTTAGTTGCGAATAACGCGCCTAAACTCTTCAAAAAAGAAGATTAGGAAGAAGTAGTTGTAGAAGTAGCCCGCGGAGATATGGAAAAAGAAGAACTTGCTGAATTCCTAAGAACAGGTCAGAGGAGCTTGCCTAATAGCTACGACTTTCTTTTGGAAGAAGGCAGAAATGGAATCGAAGAGACAATTGAAAGACGTGTTACTAAACGAAAAAAGAAAAAATCTCTCCTATTAGTCTAAAAAAAATCGCGGATGGCACCGCGGCGAGCAGGCTTTCTGGGTTTTGCTAGAATGATTTTATTTTATCATGTATGTCTTTGTAGCTATGACTATCACACCACTTGTCGAAATCATGCCTCATAAAATCCTTTAATTGCTGGCAGGCTCCGAATAGGCCTTGGCGAGTAAGCCTTTTTTCCATCGTATCCGCCAAGTTTTTAAGATCTTGTTTTTGGGAGTCGGAGATTTTTTCCGGCAAATTCGGTTGATTAGCCCCATAGCCAGACACGGATGGATTAAATTCGACCATGATATCCCTCAAGAGGTTTTAGAACGTTCCTATACAGCTAAGGGATAAAGCTGTCAAAGGTACCCAAAGAGTTGGAAAAGAAAAAGCGCTGCGGATATTCAGTCCGCAGCGCTGTAGATAGCGCGAACACGCGCCAAAAATTATGCGAGATGAGCGAGTCGCGATTTGTCGCGGGCTGCTTTGTTGGCTTTGAATATGCCGGTCTTTGTCCCTTTGTCGAGGGGGCTATAGACGGCGGTGAGTTTCTGTTTCGCTTGAGTCTTTTCACCTTTTTGCGCCGACTCTTTCAGGGATCGGATGGCGGTGCTGACTTCGGCTTTGAAGGCTCGGTTAGCCAGACGGCGTCTTTCGCTTTGCATGTCTCGTTTGAGAGCGGTAGGGCGCCTTTGCTTGGCCTCGCCTTCCTTGCCCTCTTTCTTTGGTTTTTCTTCTGCCATAAAAGATTTTCCTTGGTTTCTGAGGCTACATCATAGAGGATTGGGGATAATAGGTCAAAAACAGTTCTTTTTCAAAAAAATGTTTTTGTTTCTCCGGGTCTTCTTTTGCTGTCTTTGCGTCTTAGTTGGGGCCGAGGAAGTTTCTATTCGGGGAATCCTCCTTGTTCCCAATGAGGAAATACTAAAAAGTACCGACACTACCTCGGTCGAAGGTGCAGTCAATCAAGATGTCATTCTACCAGGGAATGGTCAAAAACTACTTGATGATCTCGATAAGAAGTATGTGGGTCAGCCCCTCACTTTAGAGGAGTTGATCAAGATCAAACGGGCGATCATCCGCTACTACCGAAAGGAGCACCATCCCGCAGTTAGTGTCCGCATCCCTCCCCAAGACTCGTCGCAAGGGGTTGTCGCATTCATCATTGTGGAAGCTAAGGTGGGGGCCGTCGTCTACGAAGGGAATCGCTGGGTAACTAAAGACCATCTGGAAAAGTATATCGACATTCACACCGGCGATTTCATCTCAGAAGACATCCTCATGAACAACATCGCCTGGTCGAACCGCAACCCCTTCCGCCGCACTGTCGTCGTCTTTGCCCCCGGTTCGATCGAGGGGACGACCGATCTCAAATTCATCTCCGAGGATCGATTTCCGGTCCGTTTGTTCGCAGGAGCCGACAATGCGGGGACCAGGTTCACCGGCTATGACCGCGAGTATGGAGGAATGACTTGGGGAAATGCCTTCGGCATTGGCGATGTCCTCCACTATCAATACACGATCAATTCCAATCTGAATAAGTTCCAGTCCCACTACGGCAGCTATACCTCATTTTTGCCCTGGAAAAACATCCTCACCGTGTTCGGCAAGTATGAGAAGACAGTGGAAGGGGGAAAGTTCGTGCAGGGAAGCGTCCGCTACATCATGCCGATCTTTCCTCTCTACGGCCCAGTGAAGCGGGAAGCGGCGATTGGGGCCGATTACAAGAACATCAATACGAATCTCTTCTTCGTCGAGCACCATCCCCGGTTTGCTCCGATGGTCAACATCTTTCAAGTCTACTTGAATTATGCCTACGAATGGGTGTGGAAGAAAAATGAACTCGAACTAGCGCTCGAGCTTTATTTTTCTCCAGGGGAATGGTTGGCCAACCAAAGCAAGCACGATTACCGTAGGCTCCGGCCTCATGCAAAAAATATTTACACCTACGGCCAACTCACTCTTGGCGATGTTTATCTTCTCCCTCACAAATTCTCGGTATCGGGCAATTTGCGACTGCAAGGCTCCTTTCAGCCACTGCTCCCATGTGAGCAATTTGGCCTGGGGGGTTATAACACCGTGAGAGGGTATCGTGAACGGGAATTCAATGCCGACGAGGCCCTTTGCGCCAATGCCGAACTCCGCTTTCCTACGATTCGGCTCATGAAAAAGAAGAGGGATGAACTCATTTTTTTAGGTTTTATCGATTATGGCCTCGGTTATAATCTCCAGCCATCGAAAGGATACCCTTCTTCGGGTCATCTTTTAGGCATCGGACCGGGGATGCGCTACCAAATCGACACCCATTTTTCTGTTCGGGTCGATTATGGTGTTCGACTTTTAAGAGATAGCGGAAGCATGTTTCACGCAGGGATCGAGGGGATATTTTGAAAAGATTTGGGAAACTTCTTCGTTATGCTGTTGGGATTTATGGAGCTGTATTGGCCCTTTGGGCATTGCAGGATCTCTACCGCTACTGGAGGCTCGATGCGATGACGACGGGGCGCGTGGTTGATGCCAACGTGCACGAACGCTCCTCTTCTTCCTTCGAGATCATCGCGGTTTACGATTTCACATTCGATGGTAAGTCCTATCGTGCCTCCTCATCTTTGGGAAAGCCCTATCAGCTCAACTCTTTCTCAGCGCAAAAAGTCGCCGAAGAACTTAAAGGGAGCGCCCCAGCTATTTACTTCAAAAAAAAAGACCCTGAGATCTCGTCATTGATAAAAGCGTTTCCCTACAAATCGATGCTGCAAGCAGGTTTGATTTTGGGAATTTGCCTCTATCTGTGGATTCTCGAGCTTCAGTTGGGCAAACGGAGAGTCTTTTCTAAGAGCGCATACAAAAACGCTCGGTAAACAGCGCCCCATTTTTGAAAAAGAGATGGCTTGCTCTCTTCGAATTTTTTTTCCAAAGCAGCAAGCATTTCAAGACCACCCTTGTCGATCAAATCACCTCGAAATCCTATGGTTCGGTTTCCTTTCTCGAGCATGCGGTAAGGATGCGAAACGGCGATGGGAAGGCGCGCACCTTTGAAGCATCTCACTCCACTGCGTATAACCTCCACTTGGTCATAAATCTGGCCGATCCCTCTTGTGCGAATCGAGGTAAAATAGGCGTTGCGTGTTCGAAAAAATTGTTCCGCATACGTTAGGCGCCTCTTGTTATAGCGGGTGTCATGGAGGATCCAGACGAGATCAAAACCTAAACTCTCATAGTCCTTTTCCCGCGCTTCAGCTTCTTCGGCAGTCATCGAAGAAATTTGCACTTCAAAGACAATTTTCTGCGCTGGCCAGAAGACATCGGCGATTCTCCCAATCGTAGGGAAAGGGTGCTCCAATACCGCTTCTCCTTGAGGGAGTTGATCGACCACATAGAGTTGGTTATTTAGATGAGCGAGTGTTTTTTTTCGCCTTTGGCAGGGGCGCCGCCCCCGGAAGTGGTAAAAATGGGCTTTGACATGCGCCCCCTTGCGAAGACGGACAAAGGAATTGCATTCGGGGCACAGGTAATCAATCTTTTTTTTTGCTTCAAATGCAAGAATCCTACGGCCTTCCGGATCGAGGGCGATGAATTGCATAAGAGCCTGTCTCCGATTTTTTCAGTTTGGGGGGCAGATTTCTTTTCCAATTGGCTCGATTATTTTATCCTCACACGACTTATTTAAGTCGAATGAGGATAAAATAATCGAGCCAATTGAAAAATAAACTGTCCCGCAAATTAAAAAAATCGAAGACAGGCTCTAAACTAAAATCTTTCCTCTCTTGACAAGAAGGGAGTAGCCTTAGAAAATGGCAACATCTTTAACATCTTTGGCTTAGTCCAGTCCATCAAATCCTGCCAGGAGTGCATGAGCAAGGGAAATTTTACTTCGCTGTTCAATCAGCAGCATCAGCAGAAAATCGAAGAGCTCGTGGCAATTGCCAAGGAGCAGGGATACATCACGTACGAAGAGATCAACGAAGTTCTGCCGATGTCATTCGACTCGGCCGAGCAGATCGACCAAGTATTGATCTTCTTGAGCGGCATGGATATTCAAGTTCTCAACCAGGCCGAGGTCGAGAGGCAGAAAGAGCGCAAGAAAGAGGTCAAAGAACTCGAAGGGCTGCCCAAGAGGACTGAAGGCTCTTCCGACGACCCGGTGCGCATGTACCTCAAGGAGATGGGATCGGTTCCTCTCTTGACGCGCGAAGAAGAGGTCGAAATCTCCAAGCGCATTGAAAAAGCGCAGATGCAGATCGAAAAGATCATCATGCGCTTCCGTTACTCCAACCGTGAAGCGATCTCGATTGCCAACTATCTGATCACCAACAAAGAGCGCTTCGACAAGATCATTTCCGAAAAAGAGGTCGCCGATAAGCAAGCCTATCTCGCCATTCTTCCTAAGCTTTGCAACATGCTGAAGCTGGAAGATGAAATCTTGGACAACTTGCTAATCCAAATGCGCGATCCGAAACTGAAAAAAGTCGATAAAGTCAAAATCGCCGAAGACATCGAAAAGTGCCGTATCCGCACGCAGGCCTATTTGCGCAGGATGCATTTCAAGCACAACATCATTGAAGATTTCGGCGAGG
>Ga0207111_10177_pt1 | contig 16959 bp, 16 predicted proteins | sample Alteio_BWMinHeat_71_FD_153577 | JGI IMG/M metagenome (GOLD analysis project Ga0207111, IMG submission 153577) | Enriched cells from forest soil in Barre Woods Harvard Forest LTER site, Petersham, Massachusetts, United States -... | ecosystem: Environmental > Terrestrial > Soil > Temperate forest >... | reverse complement strand
ATACGAATGGCGCGACCACGCGGAAGTCGTCGCGCTCAAATCCGCGCGCGAAAAGGCGCGTGGCGCCACGCTCTACGTCACGCTTGAACCCTGCAATCACACCGGCCGCACCGGTCCTTGTACCGAAGCAATCATCGCCGCCGGTGTGCAGCGCGTGGTTGCCGCGATGGAAGACCCCAATCCCATCAACTCCGGCCGAGGATTCGAACGATTGGGCGCCGCCGGCATCGAGGTGTTCGCCGGCGCCTGCGAAGAAGAGGCGCGCCGCCTCAACGAGCCGTTCGCCTGCTGGATTCGAACGAAGAAGCCGCTTGTCACCTTGAAATCTGCGTTAACGCTGGATGGCCAGCTCGCCCTGCCAAAGCGCACGAAGAAATCTGGCAAGCGCACCCGCCGCGATTGGATCTCCTCGGAAGAATCGCGCGCGGAAGTTCACCGCATGCGCCACGCCTCCGACGCTCTGCTGACGGGCATCGGCACGATTCTCGCCGACGATCCGCTGTTGACGGACCGCAGCGGCCTCCCGCGCCGCAAGTGCCTTCTTCGCGTCATCCTTGATTCGAAGCTGCGTCTCTCGCCAAGCTCCCGCATCGTCAAAACCTCCGACGACGGTCTCCTGGTCTTCACTGCTGCCCCACTCCACTCCGCCAAAGCGCGCAAACTGCAAAACGCTGGCGTCGAAATCATTCATTCGAAAACAAGGAACGGCCGCATCGACTTGTCTGCCGCCCTCACCGAACTCGGTCGTCGCGAAATTCTAAGCGTCCTCCTCGAAGCCGGGCCAACACTCAACGGCGCCGCGCTCGCCGCAGGCTTGGTCCAGAAACTTTTCCTCTTCTACGCTCCTAAAATCGCCGGAGAGAACCGCATCCCCTTCGCACTCGCGCCCGATCTCGTCAATCTCCCGTTGCAAAGCGCACAATTCCACCAATTCGGCCCCGATTTCGCCCTCGAAGCCCAGCTGATTAACGTCTACCGTTAGCGATTTCGGCTACTCGTCAATCCATTCGCTGGTGCACGCCTGCGCGAGTATAATCACTTCGATCTTCGCAGTACATACTGACCTGGCCTTTGGCCTGAAAGTTTCCAAATGGCAGACACGATCCAAAAGTACAAAGACTACGTGATGACCGGCCTTTTGAAGTCCGTCGCTCCGATCGTGATCGACCGCGCCAGCGGCGCCACGGCCACAGACGTCAACGGCCACGGGTATCTCGACCGTGCGCTCGCGATTTTCAACGAAGCCTTGCAATCCGCCGCGCAACCGGCTCACGCCACGGCCTAAACAATGTTCACCGGAATCATCGAACATCTCGGAACCATCGAAGCTCTCGACCTCAAACCCGATGGCGGCCGCATCACGATTCATGCTCCCAGCGTCGCCCCGTCGCTCGTCGTTTCGAACAGCATCGCCGTCAACGGCTGCTGTCTAACCATTGTCGACCTGCACCACGCGCGCTTCTCCGCCGATCTCTCCGGCGAAACCATCCGCAAAACTTCCTTCGGAGCAGGAGCCGCAGGTCTGCGTCAAGGCGCGCGCGTCAATCTCGAGCAGCCTCTGACCGCCGGCAAGGAATTTGGCGGCCACTTCGTTCTCGGCCACGTCGACACCATCGGCCGCGTTGCACATCTCACGCCGGAAGGAGAAAACTGGTGGTTCGGCGTGCAAGTCCCTGAAGAATTCGCGCGCTACCTCGTCCCCAAAGGCTCCATCACCATCGACGGCATCAGCCTCACCATCGCGCGCTGGCACAACAACGTCGCCGAAGTCGCCGTCATTCCCTACACCTACGAACACACGAATATCCGCGATCGCAAACCCGGCGACGCCGTCAATCTCGAAGGCGATGTCATTGGAAAATATGTCGAGCGTTACATGAAGGCTGGGAATTTCTCGGCGCGGCCCGAATCACAACTCACCGTGGCGCGCCTCCTGGAAGAAGGATTCTAGGCGTTTGAGCTCTCGGCGCTCTTCTGCCGCGCGCCCCGCCAGTACAAAACGAGTCCCAGCAAGATCGCCGCCACCGTTCCAATGAAAAGTTTCGCTTCGAACAGCACTTTGTTCGAGGAATCCCCCGGCGGCACCATGGACACCCCCATGCAAACCAGCACGATCAGAAACCCCAATCCGCTGATGAGCCACACGCCGGTCATGCCCCCGGGAATCAGCACTGCGTGTTCGTTTTCTCCCCGGTCTTTTCGTTTCGCGAGCTTGATCGCCGCCGCAAACATATACAGAAACGGAATGAAGTAGATCAAAATGGTGATGTCGACCAGAACCTGATACGCGCCTCGCATGGTCTCGCTGATCTGGCTGATCAGCAGCACCGCCCCGGAAGCCACCGCTTGCACGAGGATCGAAACGTACGGCGTCTTCCAGCGTGGATGAATTTTTCCAAACGCAGGCGGCAAGTAGCGGTCGATGCCCACAACAAACGGCACGCGTGAAATTCCCGCCACCGTGCTTCCCACTCCGCCCGCGTTCCCCACGGAAACCAGCAGCGCAGCCGCCACTCCGACAAATCCGATCCGCAGGGCCGTCGAACCATGGGTGATGGCCTGGAACACGCCGCTTTTTGGATCCACGTCCGCCGCGGGAATCATCGAGAGCACCGCAAATGTGCCCAGGATGTAGATTGCCGCGATCATTGCACCAGAAGTCAGGACTGCCTTCGGCAGCGTCCGCCGCGGATCTCGAATCTCCGCGCTCATCGCCGACACCAGCTCAAGTCCGGTAAATGCAAAAGCGATCTGCGACCAGAAATTCACCGTGTCCCAACTCCAGTGCGGCATCATGTTCGCCCACGTGAATTGCGTCACGGATCCGTGTTGAAACCAAAGCACGCCCCCGATGCCGATGAGGATGAGCAGAGGAAGGTAGGTGGATACGCCGCCCGCGTTTTGCAGCCACTTCCCCACATTGAGCCCGATGATGTTCAAGATGACTGCAACAAAGAGCAGCACGAAAGATCCGACCAGCAAAAAAGTTCTGTCCTGCGCCAGCGCCGTTCCTCCGGAGCCCGCGAGGTATCCGCTCATCGCCGCGCTCGCCAGCAGCAACCCCGGAAAATAAAAAATCGTATAAATCCAATAGGTCCATCCCGCAACGAACCCATGGAAATCTCCGAAGGCTTCCTTGGCCCATACGTACAGCCCGCCTTCTTCCGGAAAACGCGACGAGAGTTCGTTGATTACCATCGCGGAAGGCACAAAGAAAAATATCGCCGCGAGCACCCAAAGGCTGATGGAAGAAGTTCCGTTGTGCGCCGCGGCGGCAATCCAGCGCGGCCCCAGAACTGTCGCGATGTTGAAGAACAGAACGTCCCAGAAGCCCATCTCCTTGCGTAATTGGTTGATCGGATCGGAGGAACCGTTCGCGGCCTGCGTCACAGGGTCACATCCAGCGCGGGAATCAATTCATCCTGCATGCGGAAGTTCTTGAGGAAGGGATCGTTGGAACTCTCGAAACCGGCCCAAGGGCCGAAGTAGGTTACTTTTCCTTCCTGGAGAAATACGACGACGTCCGCCAGTTTCTTCGCCAGGTGCGTATCGTGCGTCACGACGATCGACGTTTTTCGATACGCCTGTTTCAATCGCAAAATCAAATCGCCTGCGTGGCCCGCCATGATGGGATCCACCATCGTTGTCGGCTCATCGAACAGGATGGCTTCAGGATTCTGCGCGAGCGCCCGGCCGATGGCCACCGCGCGCTTCATGCCTGTGGAAAGCTCGCTTGGCAATTTGTCGAGAACGTCGTCCACCTCAAGCATCTTGGCGATTTTCGCCACGTATTCCTCGACGTCGTCATACGTCAAGCCAGGCTGCCCATCCAGTGGAAACGCGATGTTTTCCCGCACCGTTAGCGAATCGAACAGCGCGCCCGACTGAAACACCATCGTCACCTTGCGCCGGACTTCCTCGAAATCCGATTCGCTGTAATTGGTAACGTCCTCCCCGTCGACCAGAATCTGGCCTGAATCCGCTTTCAGAAATCCCATGATGTGCTTCAGCGAAACCGATTTCCCCACGCCGCTGCGCCCCATGATCACGCAGGTCTCGCCGCGCTTCACCGTGAAGCTCACGTCCTGCAACACTGGGCGCTCGTCGAACGCCTTGCACACGCCGCGAAACTCGAAGAAATTCTCTGCTTCGGGTGTATTCTTCGCCGTCTCGCTCACGCTCGCTCCGTTTCCCACACCCGGCGCGCTTCTTCAAAATCCGCTGCCGTATTCATGTTCCAAAAGAGCCGCCCTGCGCTATCAAATCGTTTCCAGGCCGACTCGTCAAGAACTTCCGAGCGCAGCAGTGCGATCCCCTCCGTCACTTTGCGCACTCCCCGTTCGAACGCCGCGCGCAGCGTTTCCGCCGCGTCCGTTCGCCAGCACGCACACAGCGGCTCAGGTCCTGCTGCCGACTGCGGCAGCACAACCTGGGCTTTGCTCGCCAATGCGCGTCCGATCAAGTATGTCAGCCACTCGCGAGTCAAAAACGGCATGTCGCAACTCACAATTAGGTTCCAGTCCCGCCCACCATCCGTCTCCGCCGTCGCTAACAGCGCCGTCACTATTCCGCCTAGCGGCCCGTCGCCGGGCCAGCGATCTTCTACGACCCATACGTCGGAATCTGCGTACCGCGATTCACGATCGGCCACGACGCTGACCGATCCGGTGACTTCATTGACGAGGCGGCACACACGAGTCAGCATCATTTCGCCGCCAAGAGTGACCCGCGCTTTGTCCTGGCCGAACCGTTTGCTCTTACCTCCTGCCATGACGTAGCCCGAGATACTTGCGGTTGGAGAAATGTTAGAACCGATTGTCATGACTCTCACTCTCCATCTTCCAGCGGTTCCCTGCCCGGTCGTCGTATTCCTAGCTCCCGCAACTTCTCCTGCAAGCTCTGCCGGTGCAACCCAATCGTCGCCGCCGTCCGCGAAACGTTCCAGCGATGCTCCACCAACTGCCGAGTCAAGTAAGCCACCTCGAATTTTCTCTTCGCTTCGCGGAAATCCCGTTCCCCAATGCCGTTGTCCGGCCCGCCACCGTTCTGTTTATGCGAGAGGGCTTCACCATGCACCACCTCCGCCGGCAAATCGTCAACGCCGATCTCCTCGCCACGACATAGCACCAGGCTGCGCTCCAGCGCGTTCTTGAGCTCCCGCACATTCCCCGGCCAGTCGAATTTCTCAATCGCCGCCATGGCTTCGCGCTTCAGCCGCGCTTCTCGACCCAGCCGCGCGGCATGCATCTGCAAAAAAGTCTCCGCCAACAAGACAATGTCTTCTTTATGTGCTCGAAGCGGCGGCAGTTCTACGGTCACCACGCGCAGCCTGTAAAACAGATCCTCGCGAAATTTCCCCGCGCGGATTTCCGCCCCCAGATTCCGGTGCGTCGCGCTGATCACCCGCACGTCCACGGGAATCGATTGCGTCCCGCCCAGCCGCTCAATCGTGCGGTTTTCCAGCACGCGCAGCACTTTGGCCTGCGTCACCGGATTCATATCGCCAATTTCGTCCAGGAAAATCGTCCCTCCCGAAGCCAGCTCGAATTTTCCCTTCTTCTGCTGCGCCGCGCCCGTAAACGCACCGCGCTCGTAGCCGAACAGCTCCGATTCGATCAGCGTCTCCGGCAGCGCCGCGCAATTCACCGCCACGTAAGCCTTTTCGGCGCGCGGCGATCGCGCGTGAATCTCCTGCGCCAACAAATCCTTCCCCGTGCCGCTCTCCCCAAGAATCAACACCGTCGAATCCGTCGGCGCTACCCGGTCCGCCATTTCAAACGCCCGCCGCATTTCCGCCGATCGCCCGATCATCTGCCCAAACTGCCCTTCGGTCGTCAGCCGCCGCCGCAGCGAATCATTTTCCTTTTCCAGCGTCGCCAGCTTCAACAGATTCGAAACGCGCTGCCGCAGCTCGTCCAATTCGAATCCCTTCACCAGATAATCCGCTGCTCCCAGCTGCAATGCCTCGACCGCAGTTTTCGCCGTATCCAGCGCGGAAACCATCAACACCGGAATTTCGCTTCCCTGCTCGCGCATCCACCGCAAAAACGAAAGCCCGTCCTGCCCTGGCAACACCACATCCAGCAAAACCAGGTCCGGCCGCTCCCTCGGGAGCGCTTCCCGCGCCGCTTCCGCCGAATCCGCTTCGGCAACGCGGTACTTCGCTTCCAGCGCCCGTCGCAGCCCGTATCTCGCCGCCGGCTCATCATCGACAATCAATATGGTCTTCATTTTGTTTTCCTTACTTCTTTACATCCTTACTTTTTTACTTCTTTACTTCCTCAATCGGCAGCGTCACCTGAAACCGCGTCCCCCGCCCATCCTTCACCGGACTTTCCCAATCCACTTTTCCGCCAAATTCCGCCGCGCGCCGCGCCACAATCGCCAATCCCAAACCTGTTCCTTGCGACTTGGTGGTAAAAAACGGCTGCAGAATCTTTTCCCGCAGAGCCGCGGGAATCCCCGGTCCATCGTCGTCCACAGCAAGAACAAATGCGCCATCGCGCGCCGCGGCGCTCACACTCACATGCCCCCCACGGATCGTCGCCTCAAGCGCATTCACCAGAAGATTCGAAACAATGTCATTCAGCGCCTCCGCACCCGCCGCGACCCGATACTTCTCCCCGGAAACCCGCACCTGCAGCTTCACCCCGCGCCGCTCCGCTTCGTGCGACAGAACACCAGCCACTTCCTCGACAACCACTCGCGCGTCGCAACTCCCCGCAACGCTCCCTCCGCGCACCGCCGGCCGGCTGAATTGCAGCAACTGATTCAGCTTTCCCGAAAGCCTCCCAATTTCCTCCAGCACCATCTTCGTTTCCGCGCGCATGGAATCCGGCAGCTCTGGATTCTCCAGCTGCACTTGCAAAATCGTCTTCATCGACCCCAGCGGATTCTTCAAATTGTGCGAGATGCTCGCCGCCATTTGCCCCACCAGTGCCAGCCGCTCCCGCTCCGCCAGTTCTCTCTCCAGCCGCAGCTTCTCCTCGATCAGCCGGCACAAATCCAGCGCCCCCGGCAACTGCTCGCACAAAAATTCCAGCGCTCTCCGCGTCTCGCCGGAGATCGCCGCCCCGTGCGGCTCGATCTGCAGCGTCCCTAGCGTCAAATTCCCTTGCAGGATCGAAAAGCCCTCCTTAAACTCCTTGCGCGCGGGAACCCGCTCCTCCTTCGCGGTATTCGGATTCCAGAGCATCAATCCTACGTCGGCGAACTCAAACTGTTCCTTTAAACGCTTCTCGATGAACTCCGCCAGCATCGGCACCTCACCCCGCCGCGCTTCCTGCTGGAACTCCGCCGCCAAGCGATGTGCAAGTTCCATCTCCTTCTGCGCCGTCTCCTGCAGCCGCCGCCCGAGCGCTCGCTGCAACGGCTCGATGAAAATCACCAACACAAACAGCAGAATCGACGCTGTCGCCTCCGGTGGCAGCACCGGCTCTAGCCGGATGCTGAGCCGGCGCACCAGGCTGAGATAGAGCAACGCCAGAAACGTCGCCGATATCGCGTACAAGAGATTCTTCTGCCGCCCGATCTGCAAAAAATTGTGCCGGTACACCAGAAAGATCAGCACGCTGAACGGCAGTATCGGCAGCAGAGCAAACGATATGGCAAATCCTTCCGCCGTCTGCGCTTCCAGGTGAAATGGAATCAAATGCAAGCCAACGACCGCCACAAACGACGCCGCAAAAAATACCAGCAGCGTCGAATGAAAAGTCCGTTGCGGCTTATCCGGCGCTGCCGTGGCAAATCGTCTTTCCCACAGTCCGCACCATGCCAGCGCCACGGCCAGCACGCCGGCGAACCCCTCCCCTAATGAGCTGCCAGGCACAAGAAAGTTGAAGTGCAGGTCCTGCAGAAGCGGTGGAATTCGGTGATACACAAGATGCAGGCAAGCCGCATAGAAAACCAGGTACACCGCCACTTTCCACCGCTTGTTCTTCAGCAGCCCGCGCGTTACCGCATACTCCATGTGCAAATGCACCAGCAGCGCCGGCAACATGCACAGCCCCAGACAGATAATGGCGATGGCAAATTGATTCAGCGCCGCGGGCGGCAACGGATAATAAATCTGTGAATTTAGCGCGAGCAGCGATCCGCCATAAAACAAGAACAGCGCCAGGCACAGAAAAAAGAAAACGCGCTCAAAGTTCCTCTGCCGCCGATAGCCCAGTATCACCACCATCCAGAAAAGCTGCAGCAGCGTTCCCATCGTATAGCCAATCAGCCGGACATAGAGCAGCACCCCGATAGACCTCCAACCCGCCGGATTCTACCCCCGACTTATTTGCAGTACAATCGCCAAGTGCCATATTTTTCTTGCACCGCTCAAACCGCTCTAATTAAACGGGTTAGCAGGAGCGGAAATCCACAGGAGAGACGCCCCATGTCCGCCAAATGCTTGACATGGCTGGAGTTTCTGATATATTAGCAGTCGGTGGCGAGGAGTGCTAATTCCCTTTTCTCTCGCAACCACGGACCTAAACCGCAACATCATCTACGGAGGTTGTTCAAGATGGCAGTGAATCTTACCCCGCTCCACGACCGCGTCGTTGTGAAGCGCATTGAAGAGAAGGAAAGCATCAAGGGCGGCATCATCATTCCGGACTCCGCCAAAGAAAAGCAGCAGGAAGGCGAAGTCATCGCCGTCGGCCCTGGCAAGCGCGAGAAGGGTGAACTCCATCCGCTCGACGTCAAGGTTGGCGACCGCGTCCTGTTCGGCAAGTATGGCGGCACCGAAATCAAGATCGACGACGAAGAGCTCCTCATCCTCCGCGAAGAAGAAATCCTCGCGAAGCTGGGCGGCGCCGCAAAAGCAGCAAAAAGGTAATTTCGCATTCCCGGGCTAAGCCCGGCTGTAGTGGCGGGTCTTCAGACCCGTGCGGTTCTCTGAAGAATTCCAAGGTTTGCACGAAGAATATCAGGAGGAATGACCAGTATGGCGAAGCAGATTGTAACAGGTGAAGCGTCCCGTCAGGCGATTCTGCGCGGCGTGAACGCTCTTGCCGACGCAGTGAAAATCACTCTCGGCCCCAAGGGCCGCAATGCGGTGATTGAAAAGAAGTTCGGCGCGCCTATCATCACCAAGGACGGCGTGACCGTAGCCAAGGAAATCGAGCTCCGCGATCCCCTCGAGAACATGGGCGCGCAGATGGTCCGTGAAGTCGCTTCCAAGACTTCCGACGTTGCCGGCGACGGCACGACCACCGCGACCGTGCTCGCGCAAGCCATCTTCCGCGAGGGCGTCAAGACTGTCGCCGCCGGCGCCAGCCCCACCGCTCTCAAGCGCGGCATCGAAAAGGCCGTCGAAGTGGCCGTCGAAGAGATCAAGAAGCTCCACAAAGACGTCAAAGGCGACATGATCGCCCAGGTCGGCACCATTTCCGCCAACAACGACAAGCAAATCGGCGGCATCATCGCCGAAGCCATGAAGAAGGTCGGCAAGGATGGCGTCATCACCGTCGAGGAATCCAAGACGATGGAGACCACCCTCGAAGTAGTCGAAGGCATGCAATTCGATCGCGGCTACCTCTCCCCCTACTTCATCACCGACCCGGATCGCATGGAATGCGTGCTCGAAGACGTCCGCATCCTCATCCACGAAAAGAAAATCAGCTCCATGAAGGATCTTCTTCCTCTCCTCGAGCAGACCGCCAAGATGGGCAAGCCCCTCTTGATCGTCGCTGAGGACGTCGAAGGCGAAGCCCTCGCAACCCTGGTGGTCAACAAGCTGCGCGGCACGCTCCAGTGCTCCGCCGTCAAGGCCCCCGGCTTTGGCGATCGCCGCAAAGCGATGCTCGAAGACATCGCCACCCTCACCGGCGGCAAGGCCATCACCGAAGACCTCGGCATCAAGCTCGAGAACGTGAAGCTCGAGGACCTCGGCCGCGCCAAGAAGGTCACCATCGACAAGGACAACACCACGATCATCGAAGGCGCCGGCAAGTCCGCGGACATCGAAGGCCGTGTCAAGCAGATCCGTTCGCAAGTCGAGAACACCACCAGCGACTATGACAAGGAAAAGCTCCAGGAGCGCCTTGCCAAGCTCGTCGGCGGCGTCGCCGTCATCAAAGTCGGCGCAGCCACCGAAACCGAACTGAAAGAAAAGAAGGCCCGTGTCGAAGACGCTATGCACGCCACCCGCGCGGCTGTCGAGGAAGGTATCGTCCCCGGCGGCGGCTCGGCTCTGCTCCGTTGCATCGCGGTCGTCGAGAAGCTCAAGCTCCACGATGACGAAGCCGTTGGTGCAGGCATCGTGCGCCGCGCTCTCGAAGAGCCTTCCCGCCAGATCGCTCTCAACGCCGGCCATGAAGGCGCCGTTGTGATCGGCAGGATCCGCGACTCCAAGGAAGAAAACTTCGGCTTCAACGCCGAGACCGGCGAGTACGGCGACATGATCAAGATGGGCATCATTGACCCGGCCAAGGTCACCCGCCTCGCGCTGCAGAACGCAGCGTCCATCGCGGGCCTCATGCTCACCACCGAAGCCCTCATCGCCGACATCAAGGAAGAGGCCAAAGCAGCGGCCGCCGCCGGAGCCCCCGGCGCTGGCGGCATGGGTGGCATGTACTAAATCCGAGTTGCACAGGCCCGCCTGCCCCTGGCAGGCTTCAGCCTGTGCTCGGGGCGGCTTTACCAGCTCGCCCACAACCTCAATCCTAAACCTTTTCGCGATGTAGAATCCTCGGCGTCAGCTTGCGGCGCTCCGCAAACCCGCGAAGGAGGCCCCTATGAAGCGTGCCACTCTCCTGGTCCTCGCCGTCGTTGTTCTCGTCTCGGTTGCCAATGCGGACGACGTCTGGAAAGCCAAGCCCTATCAGCAGTGGGACGCCAAAGACGTCCAGAAAATCTTGAACGAATCCCCGTGGGTCCGTACCGTCCACGTGGCCGCCGCTTGGCGCAAGCCCGGCGAAAATAATATCCCGTTAGATCCGGGCGGCAATTCACCCGGCAATTACGGCACCCAGGGTGCCTCTACCGCGAGCGGCTCCGGTGCTGGCTCAGGTTCCGCCTCGGCCCCCAGCGCCTACGGCATGCCCGGGCCCGGTGCACCTTCAAATGCCAATTCCGGCTCCATGGCCCAGAATCAAGCCATCATGAATTCCGCCAAGACTCCCGAAGCCACTTTCATGGTTCGCTGGTTCTCCGCGCTCGCCATTCGCCAGGCATTGGCCCGCGCCCAAGTACTCGGCGGCGCCATGACCGCAGCGGACGCCGACAAAGCCTTAACCGACGCACCCGCCGAATACGCCATCGTCATCGCCGGTGCAGACATGGCGCCGTTCGTGAAAGCCGAGGAAAAAGACCTCGCTGCCAAAGCCTCCGTCCAGCCAAAAAACGGCGAAAAGATGGCCGCCTCGCATGTCGCCATTCAACGCCTCCCCGGCGCCAAGCCCGAAGACCCGCGTTCCATCGCCGCCGTCGTCTTCTATTTCCCCAAGAAAATCGCCTCCGGAGAGCCGCTCTTCTCCTCGAACACGAAAAGCGTCGAGTTCGCCTGCCCCGTCGCCGGCGCCACCATCAAGGCCTCCTTCGACCTCCCCAAAATGTCCGGCGCCAACGGCCCCGACTGGTAGCCCGGCTTGGCTTGCCCTAACGAAGCTGGAATCTCCTGACATACGAATCGTCGGAAGGATCATCCCTGCGACATGTTGCTACAGAGTATGGAGAGAGGAGGGTGCCCCAGGCTCGTCTTGTGAGCCTGGGTCTTGAGTTAGCCTATCCTGTCTAGTCTAGGAAAGTTATGGGGAACTGCTGGCCTGGGTGGCTGGAAGTGTTATTCCCGAAATCGTCGGCACCAACCGCACATACACTTCAGCACCGATCGCATTAGGAACCCAGCACAGCCACGCAATCGCAGGGTAAGCAATCGAAAAATTCCAATGGAACACGAAAATCAGCGGCAAGTATATCCGCAGCGTGATGGCCGCCGCCGTCAGCGCGAAGCTGCGAATCATCCACCGCCGGTGCCGGTTCGCATCGCCTCGCAAAATGAACCGCACCGCCAGCCCCGTCGCCACAATCCACCCCGCGCCGAGCGTCAGAAACCCCGCCGAAGCGATCCAGCCAGTCTGCGAATGCGGCGCTATCCACACCGAAGCGCACCAGCCCAGCAACACCGCCCCGCAATAAATCCATCCCAGCAGCCGATGCCGGTTCCAGTTGCTTTCCCGGAACCGCGGCACAAACTGCAGCGGCCCAGCCAGCAACGCAATCGCCCCTCCCAACGCGTGCAGCGAAAGCGCGATGCGCCGCTCCCTAAAGTTATCCAGTTCCGCCGGAAACGGCACATGCGGCAGCAAGTAACGAAGCGCCTCCACCGCATTCACAAGAGCGAACACCGCCAGCAGGTACCACAGCACTTTAGGCAGGCGTCTCACGTTGGCCTATTTTGCCAACTTTCCTCGCCCCATGCATCACCGAATGAATTGACATTCCCAAGCGCCGTGGGCGCGTTACAATTTAGCCCAGCGCGTGAGCGCTGGGTGCCGAACGTGTAAGATGCCAAGCACCGGAAGGCGGGTAGTTTCCTGGATCAATATAAGCAATAAGGGTGGAGGCACAAAGAACCTTCTAGCCAAGATTAGTACCAAGAAGCGAGGAAGCAACGTATAAGGGACCTTTGTGGGAGGTTCAGAAAATGAAGATTCAGCATCTCTTCGTTTTGGCTATCTTATTCTTCTGCGCCAGCTCCGTTTTTGCAGGACCTGACGGTAGTCAGGTCTTGCGAGCCTGCCAGCAGACTTTGCAACATTTCGATGAGCAGCAGGCTAGTGACCCAAACCCACTCGGTACTCTCGACTCTGGGTGGTGTCTTGGCTGGGTCACCGCTGTGATTGAAATGAACAATTTGAAGGAGGGCACAGCTGACAAGGACCATCCGCTTCGCGCCGACATGTTTCACTTCTGCGCCCCGCCTTCGGGCTTGACAGCTATTCAAGCAATCAGAATTGTCGTGAAATATTTGAAGGACCACCCGAAGGACCTTCAACACGCCGGAATCGGACTAACGAATCTAGCCCTTATGTCGGCCTTTCCATGCAAGCCGACTTGACGAATTCAAATCAGCGAACATGAGTCTTAAACTCAAAAAAGCCGGGTGTCCCATGCGCTGCTTCTGAGTGTGGAGTTTTGAGCTTAGTTCACGCCACGCGTCCTATGGCGCTGTGGTAGCGGACAGTCCCATGCTCGGCGCAGTCACAAGCACGGGCACAATGAATCCCTGCATCGCCTAAAGCGCATCCCTACACAGCTCGATGAGATTCTTCGGATTTCCTGCAAACTGCCAGCCAGCCGCGCGCCGAGCCACGACCGCTTCGCCATAACGCGAGCGATTCAGCGATCGCCATCGACTGGGATCGCGAACCATCTTCGGCGCCCAACGCGACGAAGCCCCTTCGATAACTTCCAATGCGTATTGCTGATGCACCACCACGCCATCCTCGTGTACTTCCACGTTGGTCCGACTAAGTAGGAATCCAATTTCGGGATGACTCCGCAGCTGAGTTTGCAGGGCACGACTCGCGGGCCACCGAGTTTGTGTTCCGTAACTCCATAGAGCCGGAAGGCGGATGTCCGGAACGCAGAAAGGAAAGCACTCAAGCAATATAGGAGTTTTTCAGCATCCAGCTTCTCTTCGTAGTCAGCCATAAGCGCAAGAAAGTACCGACACTCGTAAATCTTCTCGACAATGCGGTCGGGATTTTTCGCTTTCTGATACATTGTAGCCCTCACTGTTCAGGTTATCCGGCATGGACTGGAGCGGTCAACCGTTTTGGGGCGGATGGCTCGGACTGATCAAATTGTGATTTGTTGACGTGGGATTCGTCGGAAGGATCATCCCTGCCGGTGCCCCGGAGACCCTCCCGCAAGAGCGCGCCTTGCACGGTCTTAGATTTGAAGGATTAGGGTCGCCAGTAGAGGTCCAGCGCCCACTGGAGGCTTGCGCGGCGACGGGCGGCGCGGACAAATCCGGCAGACTCCAGAACCGAAGCCATGCGCTCCCGCGAGTGCACGAAAGCGCGAAACGGATCTCGGCGCAGCCGGTACCATAGGTTTTCCACCACCACGCCGGCGCGCACGTACCACACGTCCAGCGGATAGGTGAACGCCACCATGCTGCGCGCGCGGCCTGCGGCTCCCCGGAGCAGCCCTTCCACATCCGGGTAACAACAGACCACGCGATCGAGCGTGACGATATCCGCCTCGGGCAGCGAGTCTGCCGTCTCGGCGAATTCCCCGAGGAAGAATTGAGCGGCGACGGAGCCGCCGCGAGAGGTGCCGCCGCGCAGCCTCCAGATAATCAGCTGACGCATCCGCCAGTGTCACGCTGGCCAGCCCCACGCCGCTGAGTTCCACCGCGATCACCCCAATCCCGCCGCCCACGTCGAGAAGCCGCAGCCCCTCCAGCGGCCACCGCCGCAGTTCCGCCACAAGCATTCGCGTGGAAGCATCCGGACCATGCCGTTGATACCGCCGCAGATCCGCGTCCACCTTCTTAAGATCGAAGTGCGCCGCAGCAGCGCAAATCCCATTGCAACACGTCATGGATGTATTCCCAGATTTCGTTCAGGTCTGGCGGGTGGCAGGCCTTCACCCTCTACCGCGCTTCCCTTGCTTTCTTGAAAGCTCTCCGCTGATCCCGCATACCGTCGAAGACGTGAAGAATATCCGTCCCGCGCCGCCTGGCGCGGTAATAGATAAGGTATTTTCCAGCGGGAAAGCATTTCACCCCGCCGGCGATGCCTTCCGCAGCTTTCCCCGCGCCGGGATGTTCGCCGAGCAGCCAGAAACGGTCACTAATCTTGTCGATGATACGGTCCGCGATCTCCACACTCGCGCGTTCCGCCCAATAAACAAAAATCTCTTCGAGATCGCGCTCCGCATTCTCTGAGACCCGGTAGCGCATTACCGCCCGGAGTCATCCCTGGCAAGTTGCTTACGCCCCCTCGCCTTCACGCCGTCGGCCAGCTCCTTCAATCCCCCGCGCCCCTCATATTCCGTGTACTGACCGGCATCGATGGAGGCAATCCCGGCCCGCACGCGTCGCCGAATGCCCTCCAACTGCTCCCCCGTCAGGTCCGTCAGGATATCTTCGGCGGAAGGCTTTGCCAGCCGCACCGCGCGCCCGTCCTCCTCCTCCATCCGTCGTAACGCTTCGCGCACCACCTCGCTGGCGTTGTTGTAACGCCCGCTTCTCACTTTTTTCCGCACATACCCCGCCAGCCGCTCCGTTATCGATACATTCATTTGGTCCATGGCTTTGCCTCGTGTTGCCGCGTCTTTCCTTTCAAATTTATCCCCATCCATCGCTAATGTCAATCTTTGACATTTCCTTTCCATCGCCACGTGGAACACCTTTAGACGCTTCGGGTTCGCCTCCGCTTTCTAGTTTCTGCCTTCTAGTTTCTAGTTTTCCCCACCCCCAGTGAACTCTACCCCTTTGTTTTCTTCCCCTTACGCACCCATTCGAAGCAATCAGCACTCGCGAATCTAGAATACTAAGGAAATACTTGACAATAAAGAGAACTTATGCTATCGTGAGTCGTGAAACCTAGCCACTCTACCCAGAACGCTCCATGCGAAGGGCATCCCCGACCCGACCCGCTGTCTCGGCACCCCTTCGCCTCCAGTCTCACTACCCATGAGACACTTTCGCGCGAAAAACCGATTTGCAAACCTCTTGTTATCAATGCGCTGCAAACTCTCCAAAACTCAAAATCGCGTAAGTCCTTTGCTTGCCACTCTTACGAAAACTGCCGGGTGTATACCCAAAGATTCCCATTTTGGAACGCCTCTGCAAGAAGTTTGCCCGTCGAGGTTCTTCCGTTTTCCCGACGTTCCAACGTTCGGACCTGCAGACGTTTCGACGTTCCGTCCCCTTTCTTTTCAAGCATTTGCACACTCTTTTGCTCTTGAGGGGGAGAGGGGCACTCCCATTCCAGCCAGCACCAGTGCTATCATGCGGAAGAAACTGAATACGAACCACTTATGACTGAAAACTCACAATTCGCCACCGTCGAAGAAGCCGTCGAAGAGATCCGCCAGGGCCGCATGGTCGTCCTCGTCGACGACGAGGACCGCGAAAACGAAGGCGACCTCACCATGGCCGCCGAAAAGATCACCCCCGATGCCATCAACTTCATGGCCAAGCACGGCCGCGGCCTCATCTGCCTCACCCTCACCGAGCAACGCTGCGACGACCTCCATCTCCCGCTCATGTCGCCCATCAACACTTCCGTCCACGGTACCGCCTTCTGCGAAGCCATCGACGCGCGCCTTGGCGTCACCACCGGCATCAGCGCCTCCGACCGCGCCATCACCATCCTCACCGCCATCGATCCCAAGACCAAGCCCCAGGACCTCGCCCGCCCCGGCCACATGTTCCCGCTTCGCGCGCGCAATGGCGGCGTTCTCGTTCGCGCGGGCCAGACCGAAGCCAGCGTGGACCTCTCGCGCATCGCCGGCCTCGATGCCTCCGGCGTCATCTGCGAAATCATGAACGAAGACGGCACCATGTCCCGCGTGCCGCAGCTCCTCGAATTCTGCCGTCAGCACAGCATCAAGATGCTCACCGTCGCGGACCTTATCCGCTACCGCATGCAGCACGAACGCTACGTGCGCCGCGTCGCGGAAGCCGTTCTGCCCACTCGCTTCGGCGGTTTCCGCATGGTCGCCTACGCCAGCGACGTCGATCACGATCAGCACATCGCCCTCGTCCGCGGCGAACTCGAAGGCGCCGAGCCCGCACTGGTGCGCGTCCATTCGCACTGCCTTACCGGAGATGTTTTCGGATCAACGGCATGCGATTGCAGCGAACTCGTCTCGCGCTCCCTCGCGGCCATCGCCAAGGAAAATCGCGGCGTCTTTCTCTATCTTCATCACACCGGGCGCGGCTTCAGCGTCGAAACCGCGGAAGAGCCCGGCGCGCTCCCGCAAATTCATTTTCACCAGCGCGGCCAG
>Ga0207111_10176_pt1 | contig 17017 bp, 17 predicted proteins | sample Alteio_BWMinHeat_71_FD_153577 | JGI IMG/M metagenome (GOLD analysis project Ga0207111, IMG submission 153577) | Enriched cells from forest soil in Barre Woods Harvard Forest LTER site, Petersham, Massachusetts, United States -... | ecosystem: Environmental > Terrestrial > Soil > Temperate forest >... | reverse complement strand
TTGCCGACGAATATGACATCGGCGAAGAGATGCTATTCACTGCCCTTCCCGGCGGCGGTTGGGTCCATGGAAGCTTGGGCATAAAGTCCGAGGACGTCTTTATAGAGGAGAACGCCGATGACGTGGTCGACATTCTCTCGATAGACGGGGATGCGGCTATACCCCTCTTTCATGAAACTCTGAACAGCTTCTGAGATGGGAGTTTCGGAAGGGAGGCTGAATACATCGATACGCGGGACCATGATCTCGCGGGTGATCCGTTCTTTAAAAGAGGCGACCGATGCGATAAGCCTTTGCTCGTGAGGATCGAGATGGGGTGAGAGTTCCGATTCGTGGATGATTTCGAGAATTTTCTCGCGGATTCGGGTCGTCGGCGAGCCGATCCCATGCTCTTTCGCTGGCGGTATCCATGATTTTAAAATTTTCATCCCGAGGTAGGAGAAGGGGAGCAGTAGGAGAAGGAATAACGAAGAGAATCCCCCTGTTAATGTAAAAATAACATGGGGGCGAGCCGTCGCCGCGAGTCGGGAGACTACATCGATGATGAAGGAAACAATGATCACGATAGCGGCCGTTGCAATTCCCCAACCCCATTGATAGAGGAGAGGGCCGGAGGGTTCGACGTGCAGAGTTTGGCTAAAGGGGTATATCGTGAGCAAAAAGAAAAAGGCGCACAGGGCGTAGCAGAGTTGGAAAACTTGCCTTGTGAAACCTAGGCAGAAAAATAGCCCCTCCCATTCATATTCGGGAAAAAGGGGGCGGATGAAGTGTTGGATGAAGAACAGCCTGCCCGTTTTTTTAAACTCTTCCTTAGCCTGGAATCTCCCAATTGTCTGAAGGGCAAACGTCGTCCCCGTCAAAACCGCGGCTGCGAAGAGAAAAATCAGAGCGAAAATGAGGAGCGGTAGTGACATAGGTTCTCTTTAAGTTTATTTAACGAAGATCGCAGTTTTTACACAATCGGAAAAACGGCATAGATACCATTGACAAATCGAGGGAAATAATTTATTTTAAAAATAGGAAGATTAGAGGAGTTGGTCATGAAGGCTATTAATTATATTGCCCTTTTACTGATTATTATCGGTGCATTGAACTGGGGCCTGTGGGGATTTTTCCAATTTGACTTCGTCGCTTGGATTTTTGGCGGTAACACGATGTGGCTTTCGCGCCTCGTCTACGCCATCATCGGGCTTGCAGGTCTGTGGAGCTTGAAGTTCCTCGGCTGTGGAAGTTGCTGCACAAAAGGGTCGTGCTCTTGCAACTGTAAATGTTGTGGCGGCAAGAAGTAATCTCTCTTGAGAATTCTCGTCACGGGAGCAAAGGGTCTGATCGGGACGAGTCTGGTCAGATCTTTCCAAGAGCAACATATCGATGTGATCCCTCTTGCTCGGATGTCCCCTTCGTGGGATCCCGGGCAGGGGATCGTCATGCCAGAAACATTCGAAGGGATTAACGCTGTCATTCATCTCGCCGGAGCCAACATCGCCTCCAAGCGGTGGACAAAAAGGCGCATGAGAGAGCTTTTTCAAAGCCGATGCCGCGATACTTGGCTTCTCTCACATGCTCTCTCCAGACTTAAAAAACCACCATCGCTATTTGTTTCGGTCTCTGCCATCGGGTACTATGGCGACCGAGGCGAGGCTTCATTAACCGAAGAATCGGGGCCGGGAACCGGCTTTCTTGCCGAATTATGTCAGCAGTGGGAAAGGGCCTCAGAGGTGCTCGAAGCGAAGGGGATTAGAGTTGTCCACCCGCGCCTAGGCTCGGTCATCACGCCAAAAGGAGGGATGGTGGCTAAACTACTACCCCTTTTCAAGCGTGGGTTTGGCGCAGTGCTGGGTACAGGAGAGCAGTGGTTTAGCTGGATCGCGCTCGAAGATGCGATCGCAGCATTTCACCATGTCCTAAAAAGGGAAGATTTGCGCGGACCTGTCAATTTCACTTCGCCGCATAGTGTCCGCAACAAAGAGTTATCGGAAGCATTGAGCCGCGCGTGCCACAAGAAGCTCCGTATGCGCATCCCTGCCCCACTATTGCGCCTCGCCCTCGGCAAAATGGCCGGCGAGCTTTTACTCGCCAGCACAAAAGTCTATCCAGAGAAGTTGATAGAGACAGGATTTGTTTTTAAAAAGCCTGAGTTTGCTGCAGCTCTTATCCCGTAAACGTGAACGTCTGCGTTACCGTTTCCGAATTTCGGGCACGGTAACGCAGACGTTCACGTTTACGTTAATCCTTAACAATGGCCTTCTCTAACTTTTGTTCGGAGCTGAAGTAGCGGGTGATGATGGCTTGATCGATCCATTCGGAGGCGGAATAGATGATTCCTTCGGCGGCATCGATGAAATCTGCGACGAGGTCGACATACTTATCGCCGTACTCGGCGGCAATTTTCTCAAGCTCGGGTCCTACCTTGTGGATTTCGCTACGAGCTTTTTGTTTGGCTAAGGCTGCCTGTTCTGCGGTCCCTTCTTCGAGCAAAACCAGAAAATTACCGATGTGCATGCTAATACGGCGCTTCTCATCGATCATTTGTTGGCGCATGAGGGAGCGGGGAGGCTTTCCTTTCTTCATGCGGCGCAAGGGCTGGGTTTTTCTTGGGGTTGCCATAGAGGACCTTCTTCTTTTTAAGCTTTAATAATAAGGAAGTTAAAAAGCTGAATAACACTAGTAATTCCCGATTCTGTTAATTTAATTTTTACTTTGTTCATAATTATTTGGCAAATTAAAAATCGCCCTTTGAATTAATTTTCCCCCTATGGAATAATCCGCAGATAGGAAAATTTTCCATCTTAAGGAGTGTTATTTTTATGAAACAATTGTGGATTCTAGGCACTGTAGCTTTGACTGTATTGGCAACGGGCGTTTCTCTTTTCGCAGATGCAGCACAAGCAACTCTCGAAAAAAAACAACCGCAAGCAGCTGCTCCATGTTCGGCTCCTTGCTCACAGGAGAAGAAAGAAGTCGCCTCTCTCGATGACAAAGAAGATGAAGATCTCATCGTTTTCGAAGAAGACGAAGAAGATGAAGCAGACATTGCTCCCTCTTCTGCCCTCCCTAAAAAATAAGCCTTCTCTTACCCCCCGCCATTTCTAGGCGGGGCGGTTTTTTTTAAACCCGCTTCTAAGCCATTCTATCCATTTCACTTCGAAATTAATTGTATAATTATTTCTGTAATTTATTGTTATATTAAAGATTTTAATTATATTATGAAGTCTAACAGGAGGAAATTACCGATGCCCAGAGAAAAGGGAGGACGTGTCATGGGCAATCCATGGCTCTCGATCTGGACCAGCCCACGGAAAACAGTTGGGGAGATCGCCCGCAAGAATCCATCCTATCGGTTTTTTTTCTTTTGCTTCATCTACGGCTTCGTCGCCATTTTGCAGAGCGCCCAGAGAGCTGAATCGGGGGCTTCTACCTCGGCAGGTATCGTTCTCCTAACGGCCCTTATCTTGGGGATTGTTATTGGGTACATTTCCTTATCGATCTCTTCTCTTTTCTTGACCTGGACGGGGAAATGGCTAGGGGGCAAAGGAACTTATCTCACTGTGAGGACCGCTGTTGCCTGGTCGAATGTACCTGTCGTTGTCGATCTCATTCTATGGCTCCTCATGATTGCGGTTTTCGGCTCTCAGCTTTTCACGCCTGCCTTTGGAAACGCTATCTTTATCCAATCGGCTCAGGGAAATCTGGTTCTTGCTCCGATGGGAGGGCTGCTTATTCCTTTGGGCCTCATCCGTCTTGCGCTTGGTATTTGGTCGATCGTCATTTTTATTGGCGGCTTGAGCGCGGTGCAAGGCTTTTCAATTTTTAAAGCGATTCTCAATGCGCTGTTATCCATCATCATCGTGTTTATCTTGGTCTGGATTGCAGTAATGGCCGTTGTGCTTTTGCTAGGTGCTACTAGAACATAAAAAACGAGGATATTATGCAGATCAAGGGCAGCGCAATCGTTAAAAAGGTCATGATGACTCTATGCTCATCATGCGTCCTGTGGGCAGCAGCGGGTCTGCATGCCGATGTGCCAGCAGCAACAGCTCCTAAAGCGAAGCCGAAAGCAATCATCCAGCACAAAGAGTGGCCAGAATTCAACGCTACGGCTGGAAGATGTAAGATGTGCTTCCCTACAGCTCCCGAGCACGTGAGCCAAAAGCTGACCGGGCCAGAACCTGGATATGACCTCAATTACGACGCCTACATCTCGGCACTTGATGAACGGACTGTGTTTATGCTCCTCGTTGCGCAGTACCCTGAATTTGTCGATGAAACGTATGCGCAAATGAGCTTAGAGGCCTTTTTGAATGGCATCCTGACTTACAACCCAGAAAACCAGCTAATCTTTGCCGACCTTCTCCTCGTCGAGGGTCATGAGGCCCTTGACTTCTTCATCCGTACAGGCAGCGTTTACTTTAAGGGACGAGCCATTATGGTGAAGAATAGCCTCTATTTGATGGCGATGGAATGCGATGTGCAGATTTACGATGAAGCGAACTACAACAAGTTTGTCCAATCGTTCAAGCTTTCGCAGCTAGAGAAAAAGGCCATTAAGCCTTAATTTGAAGGCGACGGGTCAAGAAGTGGCATTGCGTTTGCAAAAGAGATAGCTCAAGTGTTAGAAGCTCGTCTTCCGCCGGTTTTACCTTTTGCTGCAGCTGCGCGATCTGCCTTTGAGCGTTCTGAACGGTCTTTATCGTGCACTCCGAGAAGCGAAAGCGGCAAACTTGGAGTGTTGCAGCAATCTTCATAGCTCGGTCCCAATTGGATGGGGTGCGGGCTATTCTCTCAAGTCTTGTCAGATTGAGTCTCTTTAAGACCACCGATTTTTCGAGTCGTCTTAGGGCCGCTTCATGTTCTGCGGTGCATTGCTCAATTTGAGCATGCTGCTGTTTCCGAAGGGCCTCGACACCAGTTTGTGAAACTTGGATATATTTGGCTTGAAGGTTTTTTACTGCGGAATCGATGAGTTCCACCGCATGTATCAAGGGCTGGCCTGCGAAGTCTATCTGTTCGTCGAGATTTTTCAACTTGAGGTACCCAGGGGCAACTTTCAATGTTCCCCTTTTGCAGATCTCTTGCTCTTTTTTTAGACCAGCATCTGCAGCATCTGCTTCAGCTTGCAGGCGAGTAACTTCTATCTCGGCAGCGGCGATATCCGATTCAAGTGCTTTTGCTTGGTTATAACCCTCTTGCCACTTTTCTTTAAGCGCTTCCCGTTCGGCTACTTTTTCTTTGTTTTGATAAAGTTGGCCAATTTGGGCTTTGAGAGCATTGATTTGAAGAACAATTACGGAACGGTTGGCAATTGCATTTTTGCAAAACTCATGTCTATCGTGAATTGTTGTTACCGCTTGGGTTTTGGCTAAGGAAAGTTCGACCATTCTACCAGATGCCAAAGTTATGAAACCCTCGAGTTTTTGAATTTTTGCGAGCGTTTCTGCTCTTTTTGTTTTCATTCTGGCTAATTCAGCGGCTTGTTCCACGGACAGTTCTCCAGAAGAGGCGTCTCGTTGGTCTCGAAGGACTAATCTTTTTTCGCCCCATTCGCGCGAAGCCTCCTTGTATTGGGCTTCGAGCGCCTTTTTCAAGGCTTGCTCTTCATCGATATGCTGCATGTTCAGAACATGGATTCTCTCTTCATAAGCAGCAGTCAGGGCGGCTCTTGTAGTCATAATTAACCGTAATTTATTTTAAATAATGATTGATTATAACCGATGCTGATTATAATTAACAATAATGTAAGATTAAAATTTAATTTACCCTTGCATGCGGAGGAGTTCTTGCTCCTTTCCGGCGGCAGTAAGTGAATCTAAACGTGTGAGGGTACGGTCCTTCGATTCTTCTTTGACGATCCTGATGTGGTGATGGCAGCGCCTCGCCACCTGGGGGAAGTGGGTGACGCAGAGGACTTGCCTGTTTTTGCCGATGGTGGAAAGAGTATCAGCGATAGCAGAAGCAGTCTGACCGCCGACATTGGCATCGATCTCGTCGAAGACAAGGACAGATGCGTGAGTGTGCGCGGACAAAGCGGTTTGCAAGGCGAGCATAAGTCTTGAGAGTTCGCCACCGCTTGCATGCTCTTTGACGCGCGAGGCCTTTTCGCCGCGGTTAGCGTGGAGGAAGAAATCGACACTATCATCATTCACATCGATAGTGATTTCGGCTTGAGGCATGTGGAGGGCCTGGAGTAGCTCTGTTAGCTTGGAAGCTAACAGCGCAGCCCCTTTTTTTCTTTTTTCTAAAAGCTCATTTCGCAAGGCGCTGTACTTATTTTCGGCATTCGATAAGGCTTGCGAGGCAGCTTCGATTTTGTCTTCGATAGAATCGAGTCTACTCAATTTTTCATGCAGGCTTTGCATGTAGGCAAAAGGATTGCCATACTTACGACTAAGTTTATGATAGACAGCAAGCCTTTCTTCAAGAAACGAGAGGCGCCTTGGGTCATTCTCTAGACGGCCTAGATAAGTTTGCAGTTGATTACGGAGCTCTTCGAGACTGACGATCCCTTGCGAAAGGAGTTGCTCGCTTTCGTCGAGGGACGCATCGAGTGAGGAAGCCGATTTGAGAAGGGAGAAGATTTTCTTGAGTTGGGCGAGGAGAGCGAACGGGGGTTCTTCGAGAAGTGAATTTACGGAGCTGAGCTTGGAGGCGATCTCTTGAACATGGGCAAGCTTCTTATGTTCTTGGCTTAAACCTTCTTCTTCCCCTTCTTTTAGAGAAGCAGCATTCAGTTCTTCGAGCTCGAATGCCGCAAGCTGCCGTTCTTTTTCGCTCGTGTGAAATGCTTGTTTCAACTCTTCTAACTCTTGTTTGCAGCGGGTGGTTGTTTTCTTGGCTTCCTCTACTTCTGTGACTAAGTCGAAATGGCCTCCAAAATGATCGATGGCTGCTCGTTGGTATTCTTCTTTCCGAAGGTGGTGATGGGCGTGCTGGTCGGTGAAATCGATCAGCTGTTCTCCGATTGTTTGCAGAAGAGAGATGGGGACCATTTGGCAATTGATGAAGGCGCGGCTTCGCCCTTCTTGCGAGATTTCTCGTTTGAGGACGAGAAGTTCACTTTCGGACCATGGAATTCCTGCTTCTTCGAGGAGATGAGGTATTGCAGGGTGGCCTTTGATGTCGAAGGCGGCTTCAACTATCGCTTTTGGAGATCCGCGCCGCACAGCATCAGAATCGGCGCGCTCCCCTGCGGCCAGTCGTAAGGCTTCGAGGAGAATCGTTTTACCCGAACCTGTCTCACCGGTAATGGCGGTAAGGCCGGATGAAAAGGAGATTTCGGCAGATTCGACGAGGACAAGATTGGATATGCGAAGCTCCTTAAGCATTTCCGAGGATCTCTTGTGTGGTCTTGAAATGGAGCTTGGCGACTTGTTTCAATATTTCTTGGCCATGGGTGCGAACAAGCGATTTACCGGCAGTGAGGACAGGCGCGCCGGCTCCTTTAGGAAGTTCGATCGACCAGGGGGCGCCTGTTTTCTTGAGCCCATCTAAAAATGCAGACCTTGCGATGATGGAAGCAGCGGCGACGATTGGGTCTTGCTCCCCTTTGGTTTTTTGGTTGAGATTGATCTCGAGGTTCTTTCGTTTGACAGCATTTTCGACGACCGACTCATCAGCGAATTGGTCGATGAGGACATCTTTGCACTTTGTCTTTTCGACAAGTTCGGCAATGGCTGTCGCATGGCCCCAGGCTAGGAGCCGGTTCAAGTTTTGGAAATTGGCGTAAAGCTCGTTGTACTTGGCCGGAAAGAGCATAATGAGCGAATAGGGGAAGCGATCTTTGATCTTCTTGGCAACTTTATGGACCGTCTCGTCCGATAAGGCTTTGCTGTCCTTCACCCCTATCTGCATCATCTCTTTGATCCCTTCGCCATCGGCATACACACCGGCGATGCATAATGGGCCAAAGAAATCTCCCTTTCCTGCTTCGTCGATGCCGATATGGGGAGTGAAGTCGACATTGATCTCGGGGTGGGTATAACTCAAGTTACCCAAAATCTCCGGTTCGAGATAAAACTCGATGAATTCATCTTTCCCTTTTCCTTGCACGGTCAGTTTGCCGGAGGTATATAAGGTGCAGGAAAGTTTCTCCTTTTTGGCTGAAAAGACAGTATAGGGGGGCTTTTCGAATTTGAAGCCGCGAGACGCGAGATCTTCGCGCAACTTATCTGCGAGATTCAAATCGATCGTAGCTACAAAGGTGGCCGGTTTTTCCATCCCACCTATTGTATCGAAATCGATTTTGTTTGGAAGATTTTCCTCTGATGCGTAATGTTGATACATAGCTGCTTTGGAGTAGTAACTATGTCTGATGAGACTAAAGAATTAGGCGACTTATTCAAAGAAAAGAGGCGGGAGCTTGGGCTGTCCTTAAAAGAGGTGGAAAACGTGACCTCGATCCGCGCAGGCTACCTTGAAGCGATTGAAGAGGGTAGAATCGATCAGTTTGTTTCCGGTGTTTACGCTCAGGGCTTCATGAAACAGTATGCCTCCTATCTTGGCTTCGATGTCGATCATCTGATGCGGGAGCACCCCGAGGCTTTCAAAATCACAACTGAAAAGCATGAATTTTCCTACGGGATCGGCACTCTCGAGATGAGGGGGAATATGGGCGGGGGAGTCAAATGGGTTCCCAATCTTTTATGGGCTGCTGTGATTACGGCCCTCCTTGCTCTGGCATGGTATTTGGCCCGGTTCCTCGGATTATTTTAATCTATGGCGGCGCCTCAGTTTACCAACAGGCTGATCAAAGAAAAATCTCCCTATTTGCTGCAGCATGCCCATAACCCTGTCGACTGGTACCCGTGGGGCGATGAGGCATTCGATAAAGCCAAAAAAGAAGATAAGCCAATTTTTCTCTCGATCGGGTATGCGACATGTCACTGGTGCCATGTCATGGAAACCGAATCCTTTGAGAACACGCAGATTGCCGATCTTCTGAATCGCGAATTCGTCAGCATTAAAGTCGATCGAGAAGAGCTCCCCGAGGTCGATAGCGTCTACATGGACCTGGCGCAGGCCCTGATGGCCAACGGCGGCGGCTGGCCCCTGAACTTAGTCCTCACGCCCGATCTCAAACCCTTTTTTGCTATCACTTACCTTCCTCCGACTCCACAGAAAGGGATGATGGGTTTCACTCAGATCCTCGAGCAAATCCGCGAACTGTGGCATAGCCCCGAGCGGGAAAAGCTGATCGAGCAGGCCGATAAGATCGTCGAGCTCTTTGCCACCAATATCATGACGACCGGAACAAATCTTCCCACCGAAGTCACGCTGCAAAAAGGGATCGAGGCCCTCTACGAGATTTGCGATCCAGTCTATGGAGCCGTCAAAGGGGAACCGAAATTCCCGATGAGCTATCAAGTAGAATTGCTCCTTTCCTATGCGCGGGCAAAGTCGGAGAGCCGCGCCCTTTTTCTGGCCGAATTGACCCTCGATCAGATGGCGCGAGGTGGGATTTATGACCAGCTCGGCGGCGGATTTTCCCGTTACAGCGTCGATGAAAAATGGCTCATTCCTCACTTTGAAAAGATGCTCTATGACAATGCGCTGCTCGCTTCGGCTTACACAAGGGCGTTTCGGTTTACGCGGACTCCCCGATATAAAGAGATCGCGGAAGAGATATTAAATTATATCTTACGGGACATGACCTCACCTGAAGGGGGATTCTATTCGGCGGAAGATGCCGATTCGGAAGGTCATGAGGGTAGATTTTATACCTGGACGCCTGCCGAAATCAAATTGGTCCTTCCCTCGCCCGATGCCGAAAGGGTCTGTCTTTATTATGGGGTGGGACCTGAAGGAAATTTCGAGGGGAGAAGCGTCCTGCATGTCGACACGCCAATGGAAATTTTAGCTCCCGAACTCCATATTCCTCTTGAAGAGTTGCGTGCGACGATTCAGCAGAGCAAGTTGAAGCTTCTTGAAAAAAGAGCTGAGCGGCCCCGCCCATTTAAAGACGATAAGATTTTGAGTGCATGGAACGGGCTTATGATCTATTCCATGGCGGAAGCGGGTAAAGCGTTTAATGAAAAGAGATTTCTCGATGCTGCCGAAAGATGTGCCCGATTTATCCAAAAGAATTTGTGGAAAGAGGGGAAGCTTTACCGCCGTTTCCGCGAAGGGGAGGCCAGGTTTTCTGCTTGTCTTGAGGAATATGCATTTTTAATGAAGGGGTTGCTTTCCCTTTTCCAAGCGGGCAAAGGGACCGAGTTTTTGCAGTGGTCTCTCGACATCGCGAATCTTGTCGAACAAGACTTTAAATCTCCTGATGGGGCCTTCTTCCAAACCGATGGGAAAGAGGCGCTGCTGCTTCGCAAATGTGAACTTTTTGATGGGGCAGAACCCTCCGATAACGCCGTGCTTGCCGAAAATTTCGTCATCCTCAATCAGCTCACTCATAACAATCGCTTCTTGCATATGGCCGAGGATATTTTCAAGGCTTCGAAAGAATTGATCGAAAACTATCCGCCGGGGGCTGGCTACCATATGCTAGCCCTCGAGCGTTATTATGATGCAAAGGCTCCCCTTGTTCTCGTCGCTCTCGATGAGGGGAAACATCTTTTTGAAGAAATCGAGGGCGCTCTTCGGGAATCGTCAAATACCCATCTCCTTACGATCTGGAAACTACAAGAGGATCTCGTTCTCACAAAACTTCTGCCATGGACCGAGGATAAAAAACCGATAGCAGGCACGACGGTCTACATCTGCGAGCAAGACCGGTGCAGGGCCCCGCTTACAGAGCGGGATGCCATCCTTGAAACCATCCGTAATTTGTAAGAGGTCGTATGAAGACAAGCATTGGTGCAACTATTGGGGATTTTGGGGTCATTCAGAAGCTCGGTGCCGACCTCTTCGGTGTCCGGTATCTGGCAGAACATCGCTACTTGAAACGCCTCTTTATCTTAAGAGAACTTCCTCAAGAAATGGCAACGGATGCTCGTTTCATCACCCGTTTCGAAAATGAAGTTCGCTTAAGCGGCGCGCTAGAGCATCCCCATATCATCAGAATGCATGATGCGACCAATATCGATGGTGCCTTTTATATTATCTCTGAAGCCATGGAAGAAAGGGCCGATTTAAACGCGTTCCTAAACTCCCATCCCGATCTCACCGAGGAAGAAATTTTTCAAATCGCTGGTCAGATGGCTTCTGCCATTGACTACGCTCATGCCGCTTCGGTGGTTCATGGAGGAATTCGCCTTGCCAATGTCCTTGTCGACGATTCGAATGGTAAGCTTTCTGTCCTCCTCGACGAATTTGCCTTGACCCGCGTCATTGGGGCCGTCTCTATTCTTAGACATTTGTACTCCCATGTTGCCGAGCTGAATAAAAGCTTTTTACTCGACTTCGCTTTTCTTGCTCCGGAACAAAGAGAAGGAAAAGACGATCCGAGGAGTGACGTCTATGCCTTTGGTGTGCTTCTTTATTATCTTCTCATGAAACGTATTCCGGAGGGCTTTTTCGAGATGCCTTCGGCGCGGCATCGTGTTCTTAAATACAATTGGGATCTTTTACTCTTCCATTGTTTGCAGCAGGACAAAGAAAAGAGGCCATCGTCCTTATTGCAATCGGTGCAAGATCTCTTGGCCCCAAAAACGATTTTGCCTGCGATTTTAAGCGAGTTGAAACCTGTTCTCAATCCGACCGAGCTCACCAAACCTGAATTCATCGATGATCCTGCTTCTCTTTTTGTCGTCGATACGGTTGTAGGGCGATACCAGCCGCAAGCCCAAGAAGTTACGAAGGCAGAGCCTTTACTTACCGATATGGCCATTATCCATGGGGGTCACTACTTGCGCGGCAGCCAGCAAGGAGGAAGGGATGAGATCCCGCGCCACCAGATCATTTTGAAGAGCTTTGCCATAGACACCCATCCTATCAGCAACGAGCAATTTGCTCGCTTCTTAGAGGCTATGGGTGGTGAAAAGGATGTCAACAACAACGACATGATCCGGCTGCGCGACTCGAGGATCAAACGGAGCGCAGGAAAGATCAATATCGAATCTGGTTACGCGAAACACCCGGTTGTCGGTGTATCGTGGTATGGGGCGGTTGCCTATGCCAAATGGGTCGGTAAGCGACTGCCGACAGAGGCAGAATGGGAAATTGCCGCTACGGGAGGCTCAGAAGAGAATGTCTATCCCACAGGCAAAGAGATCGAGAGATCGCAAGCAAATTTCTTCAGTTCCGATACGACAGCGGTCATGAGCTATCCGGCCAATGGATATGGCCTCTATGACATGGCAGGGAACGTCTATGAATGGTGCTACGATTGGTACGAGTTTCATTATTACGACATCTCGGTGCAGGAGCCCCAAGATCCTAAAGGTCCTCTCCAGGGCAATTATCGCGTCTTGCGCGGAGGGTGTTGGAAAAGCTTGAAAGAGGATTTGCGCTGTGCCCACCGCCACCGCAACAATCCGGGTACCATGAACGCGACCTATGGCTTCCGATGCGCGGCCGATGTCTCCTAATCCCTATTCGGTCCTCTTCGTCTGCTCGGGCAATATTTGTCGCTCGCCCCTTTTGATGGCTATGCTGAGGAAGCTCGCAAAGCAAAGAGGGGTCGAAGGGCAGATTAAGGTCGATAGCTGCGCATTGACTGCCTGGTTCCTCGGTGAGCCTGTCGATCCTCGCATGGTCGTTGCCGCCCAAGGAAAGTCTTTGAGCCTCGATCACAGAGCTCGTCTCATCGACGGCTCTGATTTTGCTCGATTCGATCTCATCATGCCTGTTGACCATGATATTCTCACCCATGTTCAATCCCTCGCCCGCGAAGAAGGGTACCGAGGTGAAGTTTGCTTAGCTACTACCTACAGCCGTCGCTTTAACGGCGAGGAGATTCAAGATCCTTATTACGGAGGCCCCGAAGGTTTTCAAACGACCATCGAGATGGCCGAAGATTCTTGCCTTGGGCTCCTCGATCATCTCGTTGCAATTAAGCGTATTTCTGGCTGAGCCGTCCAAAAGCGATGGCGCTGAGGAAAAGTCCGAAATCGCGCAGCGCGATATCGTAATAGCGGCCAATCATCAGTAGGTTAATGATGATTAGAGCTAGCCAAATCGCAGTGATGTAAGCGAACACTCTTGGTTTAAAGATGTTCATTATACCTACAATGATCTCGACTATCCCAACGATCATCATGAAGCCACGGTCATGGAAATGGATCGTCGATAAAGCAAATGGGGAAATATAGACAGACCAGTTGGCAAGTATATAGAAAAATTTATCAAGGCCTGCGACGATAGGTGCCACGACAAAGACGATTTGCAAAAGGCGGAAAGCCTGATGGCCATATTCTTTAACGGTTTTAACAGCCATAGTAACTCCTAGGTTTATCCCACTAAGTACATGTTAAAAAATTTTTTTGCAATTCTCAATTTCAAAGAATTTTGGTATTTTTAATGCTTTACTCAAGGGGTATCAATGAAACTTCTTCTCTCCAAGCCTCGGGGATTTTGTGCAGGCGTTGTTCGTGCAATTGAGATAGTTGAGCGAGCGTTAGAACTCTATGGCGCACCGATCTATGTCAAGCATGAGATCGTGCATAATCGCCATGTCGTTGATGACCTGAAGAAAAAAGGGGCGATCTTCATCGAAGACCTCAAAGATGTTCCTCAGGGGAGCCGCTTGATTTATTCGGCACATGGCGTCTCGCCGGCAGTCCGCGAAGAGGCTAAGCAGCGTCAATTGATCGAGATCGATGCCACCTGTGGCCTTGTGACGAAGGTCCATTCTGCGGCCAAACGTTTTGCAGAAAAAGGGTACCAAATCATTTTGATTGGACACCGCAACCATGTCGAGATCATCGGAACGGCCGGAGAAGCGCCCGATGTCACTACGATCGTCGAGTCGGTTGCTGATGTGAGGGAGCTCAGCTTTTCTTCAGACCAAAAGCTCTTTTATTTGACCCAAACGACGCTTAGCCTCGACGACGTCAAAGAGATTGCTGACGCCCTCATTGCGAAATATCCCCATATCGAAACGCTTCCCAGTTCTTCGATATGCTATGCGACGACCAATCGGCAAATGGCACTTCGGGAGATCACGAGCCAGCTCGACTTAGTCCTCGTCGTGGGCGACCCTAAGAGTTCCAATTCCAACCGCCTTCGCGAAGTCGCTGCTTTGCGCGGGGTCAAAGCTTTCCTTATCAATGGCGAACGAGAGATCCACGAAGAATGGCTCGACGGTGTTTCGACCATTGGAATGACAGCCGGGGCCTCGACACCCGAGTCGATCGTGCAGGCATGTATCGAGAGACTAAAAGCCTTGGGTGTTACTTCTGTTGAAGAGGTCGTCTACACCGAAGAGAATGTCTATTTCCAATTGCCTAAACAGCTTCAGCCAGCTTAATTTTCGTGCCCGTGCCCGTGCCCGTGTGCGTGCCCGTGCCCGATTTTCTTAATTCGGGCACGGGCACGCACACGGGCACGGGCACGTTTTTTATACATTGCAGAAAAACCTTTGCCCCTCCATATCTGAAATATGAAAGAAAGACTTGTAGCTCGGATGGAGAAGGCGAGCATCAAAAGGGTGCTCACGATGGGAGAGATTTTCTCCATCGGCTATGGAGATCTGGGCTCGTCGATCTATTACGCTCTTGGGATCACGGCCCTTTTTGCTTTAGGGTTGACTCCGATAGCCATAGGATTGGCGGGGGTTGTCTTCCTTTGCACCGCATTGAGCTATGCAGAACTGAGTGCGATGTACCCCGAGTCGGGAGGGTCGGCCAGTTTTGCCCGCCATGCGTTCAATGATACAGCCTCGTTTGTCGCGGGATGGGGACTCCTACTCGATTATATTGTCACGATTGCCATCTCAGCCTTTTCGATTACTCCTTATCTCGCTGTCTTCTACCAACCATTGAAGAATGTCGACGTCCAGATCAGTTTTACAGTCGGCATCATCGCCTTTCTTTTTTTTATTAATTATTTCGGTGTCCGCCGTTCGACGAAGATGAGTTTTGCCTTAGCGATACTAGCCCTCTTGACGCAGATCGTAATTATCGTTGCCGGGGTAATTTTGATTCTCGATTTACCCAAAGTTATTTCCCACTTCAAAATTGGCGTTCCCGGAGTCGATTGGTCACCTAGCTGGCCCGATTTCATGCGAGGTGTTGCCATGGCGATGGTGGCTTATACAGGAATAGAATCGATTGCCCAACTTGGATCGGAGGCGCGGAATCCCAAGAGGGATTTACCTAGGGCTATTTTTTTTAACATCATTGCCTTGTTGACCCTCTATTTTGGCGTTTCAATCGTGGCCCTTTCTGCCTTGCCGCCGGAGGTTTTAGGTCATCAATATACGAATGATCCATTGGAAGGAATTGTTTTGGCATTTCCTGGCGGATGGACGTGGCTTGCGAAGTGGGTGGGATTGCTTGCAGCAGCTTTGCTCTTCGTCGCATCGAACGCAGGATTGATGGGCTCCTCTCGATTGGCCTACAACATGGGACAGTATTATCAACTTCCCCAATTTTTTTCGGCTTTACATCCCAGGTATTTAGTTCCAGCTAGGTCGCTCGGCTTTTTTGCCATCCTCGCAATCCTACTTGTCCTCTTGAGCGGTGGCCGCCTCGGGTTTCTTGCCGATTTGTACAACTTTGGGGCGATGATCGCGTTTTTTTCGACCAATGTGTCCCTGATTGTTTTGCGGGTGAAGAAAAAGAATTTCGAACGCCCTTACAAAATCCCGTTCAATATTCGCATACGCGGCTACGACATTCCTATATCAGGTGTTATCGGCTCGTTTGCTACTCTTGGAGTGTGGTGCCTTATTGTGATCACCAAACCAGAAGGACGCTATTTAGGTCTTGGGTGGTTGATATTAGGAGTAGTTACATACCTTTTTTATCGCAAGAGGCGCAGATTGCCCGCCGCAGGACGGGTTCATGTCAAAGAAGTCAAAGTGGAAAAACCGACATTTCCACCTGTCGAGCAGATCCTCGTGCCCATCCAAACTCTAGCTGATCAAGAGATGATTTATTCTGCTGCCAAGATCGCTAAAACTCATAACGCCAAATTGACTCTTATCCATGTGATCGAAATCCCCGCATCTCTCCCGCTCGATATCGATGTCGAGCAAAAGATCATCGATGCAACTGCGATCTTGCAATATGCCGAGGCAATTTTGCGCGAAGAAAATGTCAACATGGAACATTTCATCTTGCGAGGACGCTCGTTCAATCAAGTCCTTCAGGAAACGCTTAAGGAAAATCGATGGCAGCTCGTCATGCTCGCGGGTCATCATTGGGATAGAGAAGCCACCTCTATTTTCCAAAATCAACCGTTCCGGCTCTGGATCTACTATTAACGCTATTTTGCGAAGTGGCACGCTGCAAAATGGCTAGGAGAGATTTGGCGCATGGCGGGGCGGTCAGTGTGGCATATCGACTGGGCAAGGGGACAGCGGGTGCAGAAGACACAGCCAGGAGGAGGAGAATAGGCGCTAGGGACCTCTTCTTTTAAGACGATACGGGAACGGCGCCTCTCTTGGACCGGATCGGGCAAGGGGATTGCAGCAAGAAGGGCTTGAGTGTAGGGATGGGCGGGGCTTTGGTAAAGGATTTCGGTCGGGGCGCATTCGACGATGTGGCCAAGGTACATGACGGCGATATTTTTCGAGAGGTACTTAACGACGCGGAGATCGTGGGTAATGAATAGATAAGCGATCCCCATTTCTTCTTGTAGTGTTTTGAGTAGATTGATGATTTGGGCTTGTACCGAGACATCGAGGGCCGAGATCGGCTCGTCACATACGATGAAACGGGGGCGTACGGCCAGAGCGCGAGCGATGCCGATCCTCTGTCTTTGGCCCCCGGAAAATTCATGCGGAAAACGGCTGGCATGGTGGGGGCTTAAGCCGACAAGCTGCAGAAGTTCATGGATGCGTGCAAGACGGGCGGCTCCTTTTTCTAAGCGGTGGATATCGAGCGGTTCGGCGATGATATCGCCCGCTGTCATGCGAGGATTAAGAGAGGCGTAAGGGTCTTGGAAGATGATCTGCGATTCTCTGCGA
>Ga0207111_10175_pt1 | contig 17022 bp, 16 predicted proteins | sample Alteio_BWMinHeat_71_FD_153577 | JGI IMG/M metagenome (GOLD analysis project Ga0207111, IMG submission 153577) | Enriched cells from forest soil in Barre Woods Harvard Forest LTER site, Petersham, Massachusetts, United States -... | ecosystem: Environmental > Terrestrial > Soil > Temperate forest >... | reverse complement strand
GGAAAACGGTTGGCAATGGTTACCCAAAGTACGGTATCCTCTACAATAACAATATCCTCCCTGAATGAAGAATCTTTAAGAATATCGCTGTGAATACACACTCTTGCAGGAACTACCGGATTGTTAAGAAAATAGTACATCGGATTTTCTTCTCCCATTCCCGGAATTTCCGGCTCACTGACCTGATGATGATTGATGAATACATAATCGGTAAAAAATAATGCAACAGGAAAGGATTTCTCCGTTATATGTTTGAATAAAGTTTCGAGATGGTTTTCCCTGAATTGGTCATCGCTGTCGAGGAAGCAAATATAAGTTCCTGTTGCGTTTCTTATGCCTGCGTTCCTGGCGGCGCTGCGTTCTTTGTTTTGCTGGTAAATGTATTTAATGCGGTTATCGCTGATGGCAGCCACCACTTCTTTGGTATTGTCAATGGAGCCATCGTCAACAATGATGAGTTCCCAATCGGTAAAGGTTTGGTTTAAAACGCTTGTGATTGTTCTGTTGATAATATATGCGCGGTTATATGTGGGGATGATGACTGAAAAGAAAGGCATTTTTTTAGAGTTATAAATTGGAGAACTTATAGTTTTTGAGAAACAGGTTTATTTTCTATGTTGTTAAGAATGTTTTTCTTTGCGTTTTACTTTTGGCTTCAACCCTCATTTTCATCATGAATTTTATTAAAACAATAACTTATATGGCATTTAGCGCTTTTAAAAAAAGGGTTAAACAAAATTTTGAGTTTCATTTTATTTTTTTACTCTCGGTTTCGTTTATTTTTTCTGTTTATCTTGCATTAACGCTACCATTATATGTTGACGAGATTATAACTTATGTTTTATTTGCTTCCAAAGGGATACTAACCTCAATTTCTTATTATCCGACTACAAATAACCATGTTTTTCACTCTATCATTACCAGTATTTCAGTTTTACTTCCTTTTAATAAACCATTCCTGATTCGTCTTCCCGTACTGATTGAAAATGTGTTTGTAATATTTTTTTCATACAGTTTCCTGAAAGAATATTTTAATAAAAATTTTGCGGTTATTTCAACTACTCTCTGCTCATTCTTATTTATGAGCGTACATTACAGTTTCCATTCAAGGGGTTACGGATTGGGCTTTTTATTCTTCATTTTATCAACTTACAGTGCATTTAAAATTACAAATAATTATAAAAACCCTTACTATTGGGTGTATTTCGCAATTGCCAATATTTTAGGGCTTTTTACCATGCCTTCATTTATGTATTCATCAATACCAATCAATTTATTTATATTATTAAGTTTAAAGAAAGTTACCAAAGAACAAATAATTGCAAACCTAATCATTATTTTAACGGTTTTATTACTGTACACACCAATAATCACAGTCAATGGATTAAATGCCTTAATAGCCAATGAATTTATTCAACCGCAAGACCGGGCATTGTTCATTAAGCGGTTACCCTGGTTCATATATTTAACTTACGAGCGGATTTTTGGATTTGCAAGTTTGCTTTATGAACCTAATACCGCTTTACGAAGCGCTAAATTAGCTATAATTAATATTTTTAAACAACCCTTTCCTTTTTATTCTTTTTTTATAACCACCTTAGATGTTTTAATGTTTATTTATTTAATAATATTAATAATATTAATACCTTTTTTAAAATTAGAGAACAGAATAAAACTATTTTTAGCAGTATTCATGTTAACTCCACCATTTATCATGTATATTCATTCATTTATTCCTTTTAGCAGAACTTTTGCATTCTATGCTTTTATGTTAACAATGCTGCTATTGTTTCCATTCAAGTTGTTTATCACCAAAATGAATGGGAAATTGATTTTTTTTATTCAACTTTTAATAATGACTATTTTAATACCAAGCTATTGTCATTTAATTAAAATATATGAAGTTGATGAAATTGAAGTTAAGCAAATTGTTAATAAGGTTAATCACTCCAATAATGTTTTTATCAATTCGGATATCCTGTTCTATTATTTAGCTTATGATATAAAGGTAAATAATAATAATAATAATACAAAAATCACTTATCAAATTGTTCCTGTTAATGTTGATACAATTAATAAAAGAAATTTTAACTATGTTATTACTTCAAAAGATTTAGATAGTTCTAAGTTTTCAAAACCGATGTACTCAAGTGAAAGATTCAACGTATATTAAAAACTCATTTATCATTCAGCCATGCGCCCCATTAGCCGAAAGTGAGGTTTGTCGTGGTCTACCTTTTGGATTATTTTTTCCTGTTCATCATTCCTTTTTTCATATTTACCAACCAAATGAAAATAATCAAGGGTAAAAAAAGCAATGATGACAAGTTGTATAAAAAGAATACCGGTGTTGTTGATTTTACTGATAAAATGATATAACGGAAGCAAAAGCGTTATCGTAAATATCACAGCATAATATGAAAATGTTCTGCTGAATGGAATAACGGAATGTACTAACAACAGCACAGGAGGCAATATTAATAACACCATAAGATATAATTTCATTTGTTTATTGATGAAATTGAAAAAGGGAATAAAGAATATGGAAACTGCAATAATGATAAACATTAAAACGTCAGTTGCTGTTACAAAAAATGAATAGAACGGAAACGGCTCTTTAAAAATATTAAGCACTGTATGTTTAGCTTCTCTCAATGCTGTATTTGGTTCATAAATCTGGTTGGCAAAGCCAAAGATTCTTTCAAAAGTTAAATACAAAAACCAGGGCAATTGCCTGATTTCCTCAATTCTGCCGGTTGGTTTCACAAATGTATTGCCGTATAATGCTTCCGCTCCGTTGGTGATAATGATGGGTGCATATAATAAGCCAACAATGGAAATGATAGATATATTGGTTAACAATTGCGCTTTGGTTATTTTTTTTAGGTAAAGAAAAATAAAAAGGTTTACCATAATATAAGGATATAAAAAGGATGGCATTGTGAAGAAACCTGCAATATTTGCAATGGCAAAACAAGCCCAATAATAGGTATTTTTAATGCTGTCTGTAATTTTAAATGCACTGTAGGACGATAATATAAAACATAAAAAAACCAAGCTGTAGCCCCTTGCATGGTAGCTATAATAAATGCTCATGTAAAGGAATAAACATAAAGTAGTTACAACTACTGAAAAATTCTTATTAAAATATTCTTTTAAGAAACTGTAAACAAAAAATACAACAAACAGGTTTATAAGCAAAGAAGGAAGTCGAAGGCAGAATGTTGTATCGAAAGGGAGTAAAACTGAAAAATTGGTCAGGATGGAATATAACACATGATTATTTGGAGCGGGATAATAGGAAACAGAAGTCATAATGCCTTTTGAAGAAAACCATAAGTATGTAAATAATTCATCATTACTTATCGGCTGCGTAAGGGCAAAATAAAATGAAACAATAAATATGAGCAGCAATAACATAAGAAAACTGCTCTCGTAATTCTGTTTTAATCGTCGGATTAATGAATCAAAGATATGATTAAAAAATATTTTAAAACTATTATATATCAAACTTTGATTCAAATTATCAGTATTCTTTGCTGCACAAGCCGGGTGTATGGCAACTGAAAAGGGATGATACCATACTATTATCTATCATTCCCTTTTTTTGTAATATATTCTGCAAACTTTTTTGAAAACAATAATGCTCCTTTATCGTTCCAATGCAGGTCGTTTTCATAAAAGCAGGCAGCGGCATCTTTGCGGTTTAAATCACGATAAGCAGCTTCATAACAATTAAAATATTCAATATTGTTAAAAGCGCAAAACTTCTTCAACTCTTCATTTTGGGCAAAGGGTATACCTGCATTGTAATCGTTAATTTCATCTAAAACGGGAACTGAACTAATTATAATGCGTTTTCTGTGATTGCAGCAATAATCAATAATTTCTTTGAGCCGCATTAAGTATTGTCTTCCATACTTGTTCGCAATATACCGCTCAATATCAATGTCCTGGATAATATTATTACCGGATTTTAAATCTTTTTTAATGAAAACTTTAAAGAAAACCGCTTTTGAAGTCTTGTATATCCTGTGATAGACCAATTCTAAAAAATAAAGGTCGGGCTTATTGAAAGTATAGAAAGGATGTAATGTCTTAATTTTCTCATCAATCTCTTTATCAGATTTAATCAGCCAGTTGCGCACTGCTTTTTCAGGTATATTGGTTTTAAAAAAGTTTAGCGTATCGAGCGGCGGAATGTCTTTATAAGCGCCGATGTATATGGAATCTTTGCTGCAAGAACGAATGGAGAACGAGCGTTTCCAGTCGTCATATAAAAAGGCGAAGATTATTCCATCAAACTCATAATTCGGCACTATTTCATTAAAAAAAATGCTGTTCCAGTTTATTACGCCTATGCCGGATAATGAAAATGAATAGAACTCCAATTTCTTATCTTTCATAATATCCTGCAAATTATCAACCCATGATTCAGCGTTGTATTCGCCTGCCGTAAAGGAATCTCCTAAAACCAAGTAGCGTTTCACAGTACTGTCTTTCCTTGATGAATAATTGCGCGATGATATGTAGCCGGCATTATTTATTTTAATCACCCTGTCAAAGACGGTGCTTATACCATTAGCCGCAATCAATACCACCCTACAATTACTGTTCGGAACCCATTTGTAACCACTCGAAAAATCATAAACAAACGGCGCTTTGTTAAACATAAATACTCTATTGTCTATCCTGTCATCAATATGCACAATATTCAATGCTGGGAAACCCGATAAAAACCAGGTGGTTAATTCTACGACAAGGTAGCATAAATTGAAAGTGGTAAAAAGCAGGATAAAGTTTTTAAACCTGGTGAATCTTGATGGAAAAAAACAGATGGTAAAAGCGGTGATAAAATGTATGATTGAAAATACTGAAAAGAATTTAAGAAAAATGGATATGCTGATATCATTGTCCCTGATGAGGAAACTTTTTAATGTCCACAGGCAAAGAATTATTGCTGCAACAATGGAGATGATTCCACCGCTCCGAATATATTTTAATTCAGAATTTACTGAACTCATAACTCATAATTTATAACTCTAATCCATCCTTCGGGTATTATATTTACAGGAAATTCCTGTTTCACTTTAAAACCGAGAAAATATTCGGGCACATATATTTTTTTGTCGGGTTTATCATTCAGCCAGGCGCCCCACCATCCAAATGTACTATTTGAAATGACGCAAATATCGGCAGCTATTAGAAACTGGAGGTCGGTAATTGAATCATTATCAGAAAACCAGGCATTTTCAATATGCCCGAATTCTTCTTTAATTCCCTTCATATCATCGGACAAAAATATAAAAAAAACATCATTTGCATTGATTTGATTTATGACCCGGTGATAATAAGAAAATGGAAGGGTGAGGTCGGGTCCGTTAAGATAGTCAGGTCCGAAAGTTTTGTAATCGCGGCGGCGAAAATGCACCGCCACGAGCTTCCTGCCGCCAATCGGCAACGTCGGGAAAATATATTGAAACTTCGTTTTAAAGCCGGATTGAATTTGGAAGCATTGACGGATGTCGTTTTCATTATCAAAAAAATAATTCAACCCCTGGAAATAGCCGTAATACCAGCAGTTTTTGCTTGTTTCATTCAGCAATATAGCTGCGTAATCAATGCGGTTATCCTGCAAATGATGTTTGGTATAGCCCGAAGGCGACAAAAAATTCCGGAACCTGAAAAGCATGTATCTTAAACGGTTGGTATTGTCTTCGGGTGCTAAACGGAAATATCTTAAATGATTCAGTTCACTTAAACAATAGGGTAATTTTCTTCTTTTAGCCAAACTTCTCGCGCAGGCATAGATGAACATTTGGTTGCCCATTTGGCAATGGGAATGGAAAACAAGCATCGAATGTCGGGCTTTTTAATTAGTTTTGTGCTGCAAAGATAAATGATTCGGGCGAACAATTTTTTTTAAAATACAGGTAAATCATAATTTCAAAAATGCAAAAACTAAAAGTCGCAATCCAAAAATCAGGCAGGTTGCATGAAGACTCCATCAAAATCCTGAAAGAATGTGGAATTGAATTCAGCGACGGCATTAACAAGCTAAAGGCGGAAGCATTTAATTTCCCTATTGAAATATTGTTGCTGCGCGATGACGATATTCCACAATATGTGGAGGACAGCGTGGCGGATGTGGGCATTATCGGCGAGAATGTATTTCTTGAGAAAAATAAAGATGTTGAAGTGGTGATGCGGCTTGGTTTCGGACGATGCCGACTGTCCATTGCCGTTCCTAAAGCAAAAGATTTTCAATCGGCGCAAGACCTCAACGGATTGAAAATAGCTACTTCCTATCCAAAGATTTTAAATGATTACCTGCTGAAAAATAAGGTGAAAGCCGAAATACATGAAATAAGCGGCTCGGTGGAAATTGCTCCCGGAATAGGGCTGGCGGATGCAATTTGCGACTTGGTCAGTTCCGGCAGCACGCTTTTTATGAACGGGTTGAAAGAGGTGGAAGTTATCCTGAAATCGGAAGCGCTATTAGTTGCAGGAAAGAGTTTGCAGGAATGGCAAAAAGATATTTTAAACAAAATGGTGTTCCGCATCAATGCGGTGAAGAAAGCGCGACACAATAAATACATCCTGCTGAATGCTCCCGATGAGCAACTTGCTCAAATCATTAAACTGCTTCCCGGAATAAAAAGTCCCACGGTGCTCCCTCTTGCAGAAAAGGGATGGAGTTCGGTTCATTCGGTTGTTAATGAAGATGATTTCTGGGAAATAATTGAAGGACTGAAAGCTAATGGAGCGCAGGGAATTCTCGTTATTCCAATTGAAAAAATGATTGTATAGATGTCAAAACTCAAACTTGACCTGCACGAAATATTCAACAGGGGGCAAAAGATAGAAGACGCCTTAAATAATATTATTCAGGAGGCGGTGCAAAGGAAAATTGACATTGTGGAGATTATTCCCGGAAAGGGAAGCGGGCAACTGAAGAAAACCGTCATCAGGTTTCTGGAGCAAAAGCATATCAAACAAATGTATCACAGGATTGACAAGGACAGCAAGAATTTTGGAAGATTGTTTGTGAGGTTTAAACATTAAACGCTCCTTACTTCGCCCTTAATTCTCTAACCTTTTTTCCTGCCTGCCACATTTCGGACTCCCTTATTTCTTTCAGTTCTTCAGAAAGCCGTTCCCTGTAATCGGGTTTGCTATTGGCAGTTATGGTGATTGCGGCTTCTTTACCGCTTGCGACGCTTTCGTATAGTTCTTCAAAGACAGGTGCTACCGCATCCCTGAATTTATGTCGCCAGTCGAGTGCACCGCGCTGTGCAGTGGTGGAACAGTTTGCATACATCCAATCCATGCCGTTTTCAGCAACTAATGGCATTAAACTTTGCGTTAGTTCTTCCACGGTTTCATTGAACGCCTCGCTTGGCGAATGACCTTTCCTGCGTAACAAATTATATTGGGCTTCAAAGATTCCTGCAATAGCTCCCATCAAAGTACCTCGCTCTCCAACCAGGTCGCTGGTAACTTCTTTATAAAAATCAGTTTCAAACAAATAACCTGAACCAATGCCAATTCCCATTGCAATCGCCTTATCTCTTGCCTTACCCGTATAATCCTGAAACACCGCAAAGCTGGAGTTAATTCCTTTTCCCTGCACAAACAACCGGCGGACGCTGGTGCCTGAACCTTTTGGCGCAGCAAGGATAACATCTATATCCGGCGGAGGTATGATACCCGTTTTCTCTTTATAAGTAATCCCGAAGCCATGCGAAAAGAAAAGAGATTTTCCCTTTGTAAGATATTTTTTAATAACCTGCCATGAGCCGATTTGTCCTGCATCAGACAATAAAAAAGCAATGATGCTGCCCTTTTTACAGGCATCTTCAATATCGAAAAGGTCAACTCCTTCTTTCCATCCGTCGGCTAATGCTTTGTCATAAGATTTGGAGGGTTTTCGCTGCCCCACGATGACCCGGAAACCATTATCACGCAGGTTCAATGCCTGCGCAGGACCCTGAACGCCATAGCCAACAATGGCAATAGTTTCATCATTCAATACTTCATGCGCCTTTTCAAGCGGAAATTCTTCGCGGGTGATGACGTTTTCTTCCACGCCTCCGAAATTTATTTTAGCCATGTTTGATTTTATTAAATGTTTGTTTATAAATGGAGGGCAAATATACGAACTCATTTCAGCATCCACTCCAATTCCATATCCCAATTCGACCTTACATTGATTGTTTCAGGATAATAAATCACTTTTTCGGGCTGTTTCTTTGCCAGATAATTGCCGGTATCCCATTTATGATTGTTGTTTTCATCATAAATTAACTTCAGCCGATATGTTTTTGCTTCCAAATAATCGAACATAACATCCTTTTTCCCTTTGATTTCTTTTTTCAAAATAACATTTTCCTTTTCATCAAGCAATTGAAGAATATAATTGCCCTTTGTTGCCGCAATGTTCAACTTCACGAGGAGGTTACCATATTTCAGCGGTTTGGTTTTGAAGGACACTTTCATGGTATCGTTGCTCAACCCGTACATATCGGTGAAAGTTCCGGGGGGAATGAGCAGCGAATAGTTCTTTTCCTCTTTCCATTTGTAACTAAGTTTAAAATTACGAATGAGCGAATCGGTGGGAACTATCTTAAAAACAAGCGTATCGCTGTCCTGCTTCAAAATTATTCCGGAGAAATCATGTTTAACAACCGGTTGTGATGTGGTTAGTAAAATATCCTTATTCACATCGAAAGCGCCGCCTTGTTCCACATTGCTTTGAATCTTCAATTCTAATTTAACGGGCGCTTTCGGATTTCCTTTATGGCTGACTTCCTTCCCGGATTTCACTACGCCGGGTATCATGCTGCTATCACCGGAAGCGCCTCCCCAGTTTTTTTTGCGCAGCGCAATTTGAATGGTATCAAGTATAACTTCACCGTCAGAAACTTCCATAATCAGCGAATCGCCGGAAACATTTCTAAGCCAAAGCGTGAGGGTATCTCTGTTTAATGAATATTCCTCCACATAATTGTTGGTATCAATAATACTGTTCAGCGACTTGAAGGATGGATGCACGAGGGGTATGGCAAACGCTAAAGTTACCTTTCCATATTGCTCATGGAGCACTTTTTTGAAATGTTGCTTTGCAGGTAATTCAGTAAACAGCCGAATGTTGATGATGGGACTTGTATTTTTATGCAGAGAATCTTCAAAATATATATTTAAGGAATCGTTTAGCGCTTTGGCTTTAGCCGTGGAGATTGATGTTTCGGGTTTCGGGTTTGAGGTTTGAGGTTTGGGGTTAAGAGAATCTTTTACCATCGTACTGTCCACTTTCTTTACAGGATAGGTATAGCCGGGTTCAACCAACGAATCAACAAAGCCAATCATTTCATCAGCCGCGTCATAGAGGTAATTGGAATTACCGTCCTTGAGCGCGAAAACTTTATAGCGTCCCTCCCTTATATTCTTAATGAAATAATCACCGGCATCATTGGTTTTACTCAAGTATAACGGAATCTCTTTGTAAGGCAGGGAATCAATATCCTGGTCATATAGCATCACCAACTCACCTTTTTCAGTTTTTTGGTCAAACGCTGTTTTTACATTCCCTTTAATGGATAAGGAATCAACATAATCTCCTGTTGAAACCACATATTGAAAACCGTCGAGGATGTTGTTTTCGGTAATATCATGGATGGCATCAGTGAAGTTAAAAGTGTAAGTGGTATTAAGCAGCAATGTGTCGTTCAGCTTCATGGTGAACGATTTTCCTTTCATGATAAATTCGGGAGGATGTTTCAGCGGGGGTGAAACAATCAGTTTGTTGCTGATTTCTTTCAGGTCAACATATTCATTAAAGAAGAAATTAACCGTTTTTGAATTGAAGTTGACTGTAAACGGTTGCGGAATTGTTTTGAGTATTTTTGGCGGAGTGGTGTCTTTTGGTCCGCCTGTCGGGGCAACCACGTTGGCGCAACCATTCAACAGAAATAATAAAGTAAGGCAGTAAAGCAGATTTCTATTCAAAGTAAAGTTTCTATTAATATTACCGCTTCCTGCAAATATTGCTCATCCGTTTCATCAAATGCAGCCAATTCATCGCTGTCAATATCCAATACCATAAACACTTCTCCGGCTTTAAAAACAGGAAGCACGATTTCTGACTTAGATTCGTTGCTACACGCAATATGCCCGGCAAATGTAAAGACATCGTCCACATTGATAATTCTTTTTTCTTTCCAGGCAGCGCCGCAAACTCCTTTTCCAAAGTCAATGCGGGTGCAGGCGACAGGTCCCTGGAAAGGTCCAAGCACCAATTGATTTCCTTTCACCAAATAAAAACCAAGCCAAAAGAAGCCGAAAGTTTGCGTGATGGCTGCGGCAATGTTGGCAAGATTAGCGATTAAGTCGGTTTCCGCTGCTGTTAACGACGCTAATTGTTTCAGCAATAGCAGGTACTTTTCTTCTTTAGTCGCTGTATCGGGGAGTTGGTTTAATTGTTCGGGCATAATGTTAATTGGAAGACGTTTTTCAGGGAGGGAAATTCCTGTAAATTTCTTTGCGTAGCAAAAACCGCAAAAGCGTAATCCTGTCTCCTTCCGCTTTTATGCCTACCCGATATGCACCGAGCCGGATGCGATAATAGTTGCCCTTTGCTTTCATCTTTTCAACATGCTTTATTTCGGAAAGCGATTGGGCTTTTTCAAGGTCTTCAATCAGTTTGTTAAGTTGTGTAGCAAGTTTTTTATCAATGATATTGCTAACATCTTTCTCGAAGAGTTTCTGAACTGATACTTTCATTTACCCGAAGCGACTTTATTTAGATGGGCTTTAACCTTAGCCAAACTGCCCTTGCCCGATTGTTCAGCTTCTTTAAGGGCTGCTATGAAAGCGCGGTCTTCCATTTCATTGGACGAAAGAGTAGTGGTTTCCTTGTGCATCTTTTTAAGTAAATCCTGAAAAAAGGCGGTTTCTGTTTTTGTTTTTGTTGGGATAATGATGTATTCCATTGTATTGAATTATGAATTATGAATGCAACAAAAATAAGAAAAGAAAAGGAATGAAAAGTGAAAGATGGAAAACACAACTTGCCCTATCTCCTTTTTTAATACTTTTGACCCCCGTAATTCATAATTCATAATTTCTTCAAATGGCTGCCACAAAATATATTTTCGTTACGGGAGGGGTTACTTCCTCCTTAGGCAAGGGAATCATTTCCGCATCCTTAGCCAAGCTGTTGCAGGCGCGGGGTTACTCCATTACCATCCAGAAATTAGACCCTTACATTAATGTTGACCCCGGAACGCTGAATCCTTATGAGCATGGCGAATGTTATGTTACGAACGACGGCGCTGAAACCGACCTCGACCTGGGGCATTATGAGCGCTTTTTGAATGTCCCCACTTCGCAGGCGAACAATGTTACGACCGGATTGATATACCAAACCGTCATCAACAAAGAAAGAGAAGGCGCATTTCTCGGCAAAACCGTGCAGGTTATTCCTCATATTACGGACGAAATTAAACGACGTATTCAACTGCTTGGCGAAACAGGCGATTTTGAAATTGTGATTACCGAAATTGGCGGAACGGTGGGCGATATTGAATCGCTGCCTTATATTGAAGCCGTGCGCCAGTTGAAATGGGAATTGGGCAATAGGTGTTTGGTTATTCACCTTACATTAGTGCCTTATCTTGCTGCAACGGGTGAGTTAAAAACAAAACCCACGCAACATTCTGTAAAGACGCTGCTGGAATATGGTGTGCAACCCGACATTTTGGTTTGCCGCACCGACCGTTCTCTTTCGCAAGAAATAAAGCGGAAAATTGCGCTGTTCTGCAATGTTACCGTGAATGCCGTTATTGAATCGGTGGATGCCGAAACCATTTATGATGTCCCGATTATGATGCTCAAGGAACAATTGGACAGGGTTGTGTTGAGCAAACTAAAGCTGAAACTGCGACAGGAGCAGCCCGATATGGCGCATTGGAAAACTTTTCTCGGCAAGTTGAAAAACCCGGTTTCGGAGGTCAGGATTGGTTTGATTGGGAAATATATCGAACTGAAAGACGCATATAAATCTATTGCGGAGGCGCTGATTCATGCAGGAGTTGAAAACGAATGCAGGGTGAAAGTGGAGTGGATTCATTCCGAGCATCTCCATGAAGGCAATATTGAGGAGAAACTGGCGGGGCTGAAAGGAGTGGTGGTGGCTCCCGGTTTCGGCGAGCGGGGAATTGAAGGAAAGATTGCCGCCATCCGCTATGTCAGGGAAAACAACATTCCTTTTTTCGGGATTTGCTTAGGGATGCAATGCGCGGTGATTGAATTCGGGCGGAATGTGCTGGGTTTGAAAGATGCACATTCAACTGAAATGAATGCCAAAACCAAACACCCCGTCATTGATATTATGGAAGAACAAAAGGACATTACAGCCAAAGGAGGCACGATGCGCCTCGGCGAATACCCCTGCCATATTAATAAAGGCACGAAAGCGCTGCACATTTACGGAAAGACCAATATAAAAGAGCGACACCGCCACCGTTATGAGTTCAACAATCATTATCTTCGGCAATATGAAAACGCAGGCATGATTGCTGCGGGCATTAACCCCGAAAGCAAGCTGGTGGAGATGATTGAACTGAAACATCATCCCTGGTTCATAGGCGTGCAGTTCCATCCCGAATATAAAAGCACAGTAGAGAATCCTCACCCGCTTTTTGTGAAGTTTATCAAGGCGAGTTTGGGTAGTTATGAGCTGTGAATGGTTTAAGACTTTCCAGGTTTTAAAAACCTGGAAAGTCTAAAGAAAAAGCCCTCGCTGATAAATCAGAGAGGGCTTTAAACTTTACCAAAGTTCTAAACTTTGGTAAAGTTTCTTTAAGGAATAACCGTATTCGGCATAGGCGCGCCCACAGGCGAATAAACTTTTGAGGGCGAAAGATAAACACCGATGCCATAAACCGCCAACCCGCGACCGGCAATAGGGTCATAGCCGCCAAGTTCAGGAGTTAAAGTCAATATTGTATCGCCCGAAAGAATGTGAATGTTATAATCTTTGACAGAAACAGGAGCCGGTCCGCCGATTTTCAACCTCACCTCCCATCCGCCACCTGCGCCGAGTGGCAAAACATGTTTGGTTGCGCCATCCTCTCCCTGCGGAATCCTTGCATATAAATCCAAAGTTCCAACGCCTTTGCCGGGTTTTGATGATAATTCAGGACCAAAAGCAGGCGGGTTAATGTGCGTTCGCGTTGCGCCGTCAATAGGAATACCCATGGCTGTAAGGTCAGCAATCGGCACATTGTTGTTATATTTAAGAAACGATTTGGTAAAAGCGCGAATGCCGAAAGGTTTATCGCTCTTAAAATGCTTCAAGGCGATTTGCGTTGTTTCCTTTTGCAGCGAGTTGCTTAATTTTTCGTTTTTCGAAATCATCCTTGCATTATCATAATTGCTCTGCAAACCCAAAAGCGCAACTACTGCCGACGCCGGGATGCCATAAAGCACCTGGTTAGCAAGAACCTTCGCGCACAATAGGTCTGCAAAAGGATCAAATTTTAACATACTGGGTGGTACCCAGTCTTTTCTATTGTTTTGTGGCATAATATTTATTTATTTAACGATTGGTTTCTAATATAAAAATTGTCTTTTTTCAACTTCCGGGACATGTCCTGGAACTTCCGGGACATGTCTTGAAACTTCCGGGACATGTCTTGAAACTTCCGGGACATGTCTTGAAACTTCCGGGACATGTCTTGAAACTTCCAAGACATGTCTTTGAACTTCCGGGACATGTCTTGGAACCCCCGGGACATGTCTTAGAACTTCATGGACATGTCCTGAAACCTCCGGGACATGTCTTAAAAAATGTAAAGATAAACTATTATTTTTGAATGATTCAACATTTATTTTCATGCAATTTATTTTTGATGGAAAACTTCCCCGCTCTTCAATCTTTGAACGATTTTAACTTTGGGATACCTTGTATATATAGGTAGAGGAAATTTTTTGAGGGGTGATTCTGAAATTATGGGTATGTTTGCGGGCTGGGAAGGGGAAAACTATGCTATGAAAATCTTTATATCAGAAGTTGATAGAGAAAACTCCCGACAGTCAAAAAAATCGTCAGACAATTTTTAATTCAAACTTTAAATGAAAATGAAAAATATAAAATTATTGTTAGCAAGTACCTTAATGACAGCTTTCGGTATATTCTCTTTTACAGAATGTAAATGTCAAACTGACTTTTGTTGTTTTGCTACTGATACAGATATGTGTTGTATGGATGCTAATAATAGAACAAGCGTGCCCAGTCAGGAGTTTGTAATAACTTCATACGGATATTACAAAATACATATTGATTGTAGTTGTGAAGGTGGAGGTGGATGTGAAACCCAACAAGTTGAAGTTATGTCTTCAGGTTTAGCTTTAGTTTTAGATGAAAATGTCTCATCAACTATACCGATTAGTGATAAAATACTATATATTCCAGGGGTACCGGCATCTGAACAGAAATCCAATACCTGTTATATTGACGTAAGGGGGCATGGCGCTGACAATAAACCTCCTCTTTGTGCTGAAAATCCAGGACAAATAACTCCTTCATCAAGCACTGTAACAAATTATTTTACTGCCGTATTTCACCATCCCCAAGACGACAAAATATGGGCAAAAGTTACAATAACTTATCTGGGATTAATTGAACCTAAAAAAGAGTGATTAAAGCTAAGGGCTGGGAAAAGAAGGGAATATTGCTTATTATACTAAAAACGTGATAAATTATCACATTTTGGTAATCGAAGGGATTAAATATGAATAGCCCCCGATGAAATCGGGGGTACATGAGTTCACAAAAAAACAACCCTGAAAGGGTTGAATAAAAGAATAATGAAGAAGAAATTTATAAAGATTAGTCATATAAATATGTTCAACCCTTTCAGGGTTCTGTTGATGCTTTGTTTGTTTCCCCCGATTTCATCGGGGGCTATTCATATTTAATCCCTTCGGGATTATTTTTATTAATTCATCCCTTGATTCGCGTAAATAATCAATTTTCAGTTTCTTTTATCAGCTCCCCACATTAATTTGTTTCTAAGCGTTGAAATAAAACTTTCATTGCTTAAACGAACCAAATTGAGGGTGAAATTTTCTTTGCGCAGCGTTAATTCATCGGTTGGTTCGATGGTTTCGGAACGCGAATCGAGCGAGATTAAAAACAGCGGACTTCTGCCTTCCGCTTTCAGTTTGATGATACTGTTGTCGGAAACAACAATTGGGCGCACATTCAGGTTGTGCGGGGCTATCGGGGTGATAATGAAGCTTTCTGAATTAGGATTGACGATGGGACCGCCGCAACTCAAAGAATATCCGGTGGAGCCGGTTGGTGTTGAAACTATCAAGCCGTCAGCCCAATATGCGTTCAAATATTCGTCGTTAATCCAGGTATGAATGGTTATCATGGAGGTGGTGTCTTTTTTGTGAATTGTTACCTCGTTGAGGGCGAAATTGTTTTTTCCGAAAAGCTGTTTTGACGATTCGAGCCGAATCATTGTGCGCTTGTCAATGGTGAAACTTCCTTCGTGTAATTGCTTAATTGCGTGTTCAATATCTTCTTTCGATACGCTGGAAAGAAAGCCAAGCGAACCGGTATTAATTCCAAGAATGGGGGTGTTAGAATCGCCTATAATTGTTGCGCTTTCGAGCATTGTGCCATCGCCGCCGATGCTTATAAAAAAGTCGTAATCTCTGATTTCTTCTTCGCGCCTGTTGAAAGTATGGATGCCTTTGGGCAGCCCAAGCGTTTTTTTCAGGTAGTTATAAAAGGAAGAATAAACATGGATTTCGGCCCCCGATTTCTTGAGAGAATCAAATAATTGACGGATGTAATCGTTCAGATTAGGGTTTAATGTTTTTCCGAAGATGGCTATTTTCATTTGCTATTGATTATTGATATGAATTATGATTTATATTTTATAATCCCGGAGGGATTAAATATGAATAGCCCCCGATGAAATCGGGGGAAACAAACAAGATAAACCAACATAACCCTGAAAGGGTTGAATATATTTATGATACATTTTATGATTTTTTTCTTTACATATTTCTTTATTCAACCCTTTCAGGGTTGGGCTTTTGCAAACCTTATTTCCCCCGATTTCATCGGGGGCTATTAAAATTCAATCCCTTCGGGATTATTTCATAACCATCACAAAGGCGCTGAAAAGTGGACAAAAAATCCTTTTCCTCCATATTTATTGAACGAATAATCGAAACCCCAAACGAGGTCGTAAAAAGTAACGAAGTCGAATCCGGCTCCTGTGCCATATAGATATGTATTTGAATAAGGATTTAATGTGCCGTATTGTTTATCAACCACATATCCGCCATCATAAAACACGTTCACATAAAGGGCATAATGTATAAGGTTGAATTTTTCGGAGTGAATATACGGAATCCGTTGCACACGCTTGGATATGAGCGTGTATTTGATATTTGTTTTGAACAAAGCGAAATCCTGCCCGTCGAACACATAATTTTCAAACCCGCGGATTAAATCGCCGGAATATCCCAAACCCTGCTGTATATAATAAGGTTGCCGGGTGTTTGTACCTATTTTTCCGGTAAAACCGGCAGAAACATGCGTAAGCCGGTCAATTTCCCAGTATTTCTGAATTTCAGCCCTTAATGTTGTCATATTCACCTGGTATTTATGAATGAAATCTATGCCTGATTTTACGACTTCGACCTTAAAATTATATCCTTTTAAGGGATAAATTTTCCAATCGCGCATGTCTCGTTGAAAATTATAGGCAAGTTCAACATAGCGCGTGGTGTTTTTATTGTGAACGAAATAATCGGGATTGAGTTTAACAATCGTGTCTTCCACATTTGCATAATCGTATTCGAGCGTAAATTGCTGGGTATTATAAATTCCGTGCCTGTATGACAGCGCAATGCCCGCATCCACCTTTTTTAAAGAGGAACCATTCGGGTCTCGGTAATACAATAATTTATTGTTGGTTGAAATGTAAGCTATTT
>Ga0207111_10173_pt1 | contig 17045 bp, 12 predicted proteins | sample Alteio_BWMinHeat_71_FD_153577 | JGI IMG/M metagenome (GOLD analysis project Ga0207111, IMG submission 153577) | Enriched cells from forest soil in Barre Woods Harvard Forest LTER site, Petersham, Massachusetts, United States -... | ecosystem: Environmental > Terrestrial > Soil > Temperate forest >... | reverse complement strand
GGAACGGATGGAGTCGGCGGCGAGGGCGATGGCCTGAAGTCCCGAAGAGCAGAAGCGATTGATGGTCATGGCGGAGACCGTCACCGGCAGACCGGCGCGCAGGCTGGCGATGCGGGCGACGTTGGTTCCCTGCTCTGCCTCGGGCATGGCGCAGCCCAGGATCACGTCCTCGATCTCGCCAGGGTCGAGGCCGGGGACACGATCGAGAACGCCCTTGATCGCAATTGCGGCAAGATCATCGGGACGGGTAGTGGCGAGCGTGCCTTTGGGAGCTTTGCCTACGGCGGTACGAATGGAGGCGGCGACGAGGACGTCAGTCATACGGGGAACCTCTGCTAATCAAGATATCGCAGTAGGGGATTTCACCACAGAGAGCTCAGAGGACACAGGAAAGACCACGCACGGATGAGCATCAGGGATTGGCGTCCACGGTGATCCACGAGCCGTTTTGGAAGTAGTGGATGGATGTCGACTTTTCAATGTTGCTGTCTTCGATGCCGTCGTGGTCGAGGGGTGGGTGGAGTTGATCGGACTTGGCGACGGGGATGTGCGAAGGACGGCGCAAGGCGATTCCCCAGGCCGAGCCGTAGGCTCCAACGATTTCCGCACCCAGCCAGTCGGTGTTGCGCTGCTGACGGAGCGCGATGGGGGGTGCCGGTCTGCGATTGAAAGAAGACGTAGAGGGTGGTGGTTCCGTTGACCGAACAGAGCGCGGCCCAGTCGTCACTTCCCTGCTTCTCGAATGATCCGCGGATGACGTTTTCGGGACGCCGGGCTTCGTAGGTTTGCGGAATGAGGCAGTGGCGATCGTTGAGCAGCGCAGCGATGGGCTGCGGCAGCGCGGGAAACGCGGCGACCGGCAGCAGGCGAATGCGATAGATGACGTCGTTGTGTCCGGGGAGATGAATTCGTCCGGTTTCGATTTGTTCGGTGGAGGAGTCGGCCTGAGATGAGAATGCGGTTTGCGCCTTCGCCACCACCGCAGAGATGACGAGCACGAAACCGACGGTTACACGAAATAACATCAGGCGCCGAGGATGTTCTTGTAGGAGTTGTGGGTGAGCCATTCTGTGGCGGAATCGAGCAGCTCGTGCAGGTAGGCAATGGCGGAGTGCGGCATGCGCATGGTGAAGCGGCTGGCGCGGGTGTCGTCGGCTTCAGAGAGTGCGGAGATGGTATCGAAGACGCCTTCAAGATGCTCGCGAAATTGTTGCGGGTCGCCGGCGATGCCGAGGAGCAGACCTTCGCGGAAGGCGTAGGAAATGCCGATGCTGCGCTGGTCAAGGCGCAGGTAGGCAGGCTGATAACGGGTGATGCGCTTATAGGCATCGAAGAGCGAAAGGGCACTCGACAGCTCGTCAAAATCGGCAAGGATGAGAGCGGAGTGATGCTCGTCGGCAAGGAATATCTCGATTCCCTTGGCAAAGCCTTCCGCGAACTCTTCGCTTGCCGGGGGCGGTTCGGCGCCAGGGTCGTCGCCAGGCTGCGCCGCAGCATGGGCCGCCGGCGGGTGGGTGATGTCCAGGGCGAGAACGCTGGAGACGCGGAGACGAGAGTGCAACGCGGAATCGTCGGCGTGAGCGGCCTGCACAAGATGATTGCGGCGGATGATGACAGCATTCGGCGTTTCGAGCAGGGTGCGCAAGCGCGTGGTGGACGCGGCGGGCAGCGCCTCGGCAACTCGGAGTTCAAGGGCGGGCATCAGGGTTCTCCGTGACGTGTAGCTGCGGATTGTGCTTCTGGGATGAGGTCATTTCTTGGCCGTGAAGATCAATTTCGCAGCGGTTTGCCGGTCTGCAAAGTATATGCAATGCGCTCCTGAGTTTTGCGCTCGCCGCATAGAGAGAGAAAGGCTTCGCGCTCCAGATCGAGCAGGTACTGTTCATTGACGAGCGAGCCGGGAGTTAGTGAGCCACCGCAAAGAATGCGGGCGATGTGCGTGGCGACCTTGACGTCGTGGTCGCTGATGTATTCGGCTTGACGCATGAGGTGAATGCCCAGCTTGAGGTTGGGCAGAACGGCTTCGCCGGGAACGGGGAAGGTGCGCGGCGCGGGCGCGGTGTATCCAGTTTCAGAGAGGAAGATGGCGGCCTCGCGCGCGTCGATGAGGAGGCGCTCGCGGTTGAGGGTGATCTGATCGGCGGGCGTGAGCAGATCGAGGGTGCGGGCCTCTGCAGCGGAGGTCGAGACTTTGGCAAGAGCGACGGTCTCAAAGCGCTGGCGGAGAGCGTCCTGAAGATCGGCGGAGAGCGCAAAGCGTGCGGGAGCAGTGGACGGGTCGAGGCCGGATGAGGCACGGGCGGCATCGATGGCGTGAAGAGCCATTTCCCTGCTGCCTCCGCCGGCGGGAACGAGGCCGACTCCTGCTTCGACGAGGCCCATGTAGAGCTCGGCGTGGGCCTGGCGGCGAGCAGCGTGGAGAGAGATTTCGGTTCCGCCACCGAGACATAGACCGAAGGGCGCGACGACGACGGGGCGAGGGCAGAACTTGATGGAGGCGGTCATGCGCTGGAAGGCGCGGACGGCGAAATCAAGCTCGTCCCACTCGCCTTCCTGGACGCTGAGCAGAAGCTGCATGAGGTTGGCGCCGACGGAGAAGTCGTTGGCGTCTCCGCTGATGACGAAGCCGCGGAAGTTGCGAACGTGCTCGCTGGTGGCGGTGAGCGTCTGGGTGACGAGCGAGACGATGTCGTCGCCGATGGCGTTTTTCTTCGAATGCAGCTCGAGAAGAGCGACGTCCTCGCCGATGTCGATCAGGGAACAGCCGGGATTGTGGCGTACGACTTTGTTAGCGCGACGAAAGGTTGCGGCGGAAGCGATGCCAGCCGGCTGATCGATGGGCTTGTAGCTGCGAGAAGCAGGATCGAAGACAAGCCGGCCTTGGGGAGTGTTCTTGTACCAGCAGGTGTTGCCGGAGGCCAGCAATGCTTCAACCTGCGGGCTGACGTGAGCGCCGGCGGCGCGCAGACGCTCGACGGTTGCCGGAACACCGACAGCGTCCCACATTTCGAAGGGACCGAGCTCCCAGTTGAAGCCGGTACGCATGGCGCGATCGATCGACGCCGGAGAATCGGCGATTTCGGGAAGGCAGTCGGCGGCGTAATTCCAGATGCCGGTGAGCAACGGCCATTGAAAGCAGCTTGCTTTGTCCTGACCGGGACCGGGGCCGATGAGGACGCGCAGGCGCTCGGAGACTGCGTCAGCGTTCTTGGCCATCTCCAGGCGTGAGAATTTCGGACGCTGCGCGGGACGGTAGTCGAGGGTCTTCCAGTCGAGAGCGAGGCGGTTGTCTTTTGCGTCACCACCTGAGGCGCCAGCCGGTGCCTTTTCGCCGGACTTCTTGTAGAAGCCCTGGCCGGCCTTGTCGCCGATCCATCCGCGTTCGAGCATGGTCTCGAGGAATGCGGGAAGTTTGGCGGCGCTGGCGTCATCACTGCGCAGGGCGGCGAAATTGCGGGCGACATGCGCGAGGATATCGATGCCGACGAGGTCGGCGAGACGGAAGGTGCCGGTGCGCGGCCATCCAATGACGGAACCGGTAAGCGCGTCTACCTCTTCGATGGTGAGGTCCTGCTCCTGCATGAGGCGCACGGCGGTGAGCATGGAGAAGACGCCGAGGCGATTGGCGATGAAGTTGGGCGTATCGCGGGCGTAAACGACGGATTTGCCGAGACGGCGATCGGCGAAGGCGGCGATAGCGGCGATGGCCGCGGGGTCGGTGCGCGGCGTGGGAATGATTTCAAGCAGGCGCATGTAGCGCGGCGGATTGAAGAAGTGGGTACCGAACCAGCGGCGGCGGAACTCCGGAGGCGTGTGCGCAGAGATGGAGGCGATGGGGAGTCCGCTGGTGTTGGTGGTGACAATGGAGTCGGGGCTCAGGTGGGGCGTGATTTTCTCGATGAGCGCCTGCTTGATGTCGAGGTTTTCGGTGACAGCTTCGATGATCCAGTCGCAGTCTTTGAGGCGGGGAAGGTCGTCTTCAAAGTTGCCGGGGGTGATGAGCGCGGCGGCGGCGGGGTCGTAGAAGGAGGCTGGCTTGGATTTGAGCAGGGCGGCGATGGCTCCATCGGCGATGCGGCTGCGCGATTTGGGGTCGGAGCTGTCGGGCGGCACGATGTCGAGGAGCAGAACGGGAACTCCGGCATTGGCCAGGTGTGCGGCGATACGCGAGCCCATGGATCCGGCGCCGAGGACGGCAGCGCGACGTATTAAGGGGGCGGCGATGGGGGATGCAGATTTTTCTGCAATGGCCGTGCTCATGAATTCGATACTCCTTCTGGAAGGACGGTGCAAAGCGAAGAAAAGCACCGTCGCAGCGAGATTAATACAGATTGCGCTCCCGGCGCGTTAAGGCCAGCGGGCAGGATACGGAGCGGCACCGGGGATGGTCAAGCGACCGGAGATTACGCGTAATCGAGTGCTATCTGTTCCGCTCCGGAAATGCATCTAACTTATCTCGCCGCAGAATTGAGCCGATGGCGGCCTTGAGCCGATGACAGGAGCCGATAGCAAATGAAACCGACCTTCCGTGCGACAGTGGCCTTCCTTCTGTGCATTGGCGTGGCGCAGGGCGCGTGGACGGCGCCGGCGAAGCCTCCGGTCAAGGGGGCGGTGGAGATTGAGGTCCAGAATGCCGTCTTTCACGTGATGGATGGCGTGATGCTTTCGGTGATCCGGCTGGATGCGTGGATGGTTCCCAAGCCGGGACAAATGGTTACGCTCGACCAGAAGAATTCGTTTGTGATGCAGATTGTGTCGGGCGAGACGCGCCTGAAGGCAAGCGATATGTCGGCGCTGATGAACCAATATCTTCTCCCTCATGCCAAAGCGCCGATTAAAAATATGGCTGTCAGCTTCGAAGGCAACTCCATACTCATCAAGGGCCAGCTGCAAAAGGGGATTCCGGTGCCCTTCGAGGCTAAGGGGACAGTGACGCTCGCCGATGAAAGCGATATCCGGGTGCATTTGACGGAGATGAAGGCGGCCGGCGTGCTGAAAAAAGGCCTGCTGGATTTTCTTGGCATCAAACTGGAGAACGTCGCTCAGCCCGGAAAGGAGTCGCGATTTCATATTGAGGGCAACGACATAATTTTGCCGATTGCGGCGTTGTTTCCGCCACCGCGGATCTCGGGCAAGGTGACTTCGGTACGGATTGAGGGCGATTCACTGGTGCAGGTCTTCGGGCCGCCGGACGCGAAAATGAAGCCGCCGCCGACTCCGGCGAAGAACTACGTTTATTTTCGCGGCGGCAGGATGAGATTCGGCAAGCTGACGATGGAGGACGTGGATCTGGAACTGGTGGACCAGGATCAATCGAATGCCTTCGACTTTTCGCTCGACCACTATTACGACCAGCTGACGGCCGGATATTCGAAGACGCTGCCGAGCATGGGATTGGTAGTGCACATGCCGGACTATGCAACGGTGGCGAAGAAGCCGGACGCAGCGGCAAGCGGCGAGGCGAAAAAATAATAGATTGGGATGAATTGCACCGGCACTGTGACCAGTGTCCAATCGCGGCACAGGATCGAGTGCGTGTGATCAGATGAGAATCAATTCTCTGTTTGACACTGCGAAAGCGCGCAATTAGCGTCAAATCAATGTGTCCGGCGCGTTGGCCGGGATGTGACCGACTTCATCTGGTTTTCGAGGTTCCATGAAATTGATCTCTGCCCTGCGCTGCCTGGCGCTGGGCTGCTGTGTGGCCCTGGTGGCGCGGGGGTTTGGCCAGGACCTGGCCAGTTTTGAGAAGCGCGTAACCGTGAAAGTGTTGCCGAACGGGTTGACGCTGATTGTCATGGAGCGGCCAGAAGCGCCGGTCTTTTCCTACTTCACGATTGTGGATGCGGGCGATGCGAATGATCCGGGCGGCGAGTCCGGGCTGGCGCACATGTTCGAGCACCTGGCCTTCAAGGGCACCAAGGACATCGGAACGAAGGATTATGCGGCCGAGAAGGTCGCGCTGGACAAGGTGGAAGCAGCCTATGCCGCGTACGACACCGAGTTTCGCAAGCGGGTGGGGCGCGATCCGGAAAAGCTGAAGCAGCTGCACCAGGCCTTTCTCGATGCGCAGAAGGAAGCGCAGCAGTATGTGATTCCGAATGAGTTTACGGAGATTGCGGAAGCGAATGGCGCGTCTGGAGTGAATGCCGAGACCAGCCTGGACGCGACGCAGTACTTCTGGAGCATGCCGTCGAACCGGCTGGAGCTGTGGGCGTACATGGAGAGCGACCGCATCGCGAATCCCGTGCCGCGCGAGTTCTATAAAGAGCGCGACGTGGTGATGGAAGAGCGGCGCATGCGGGTGGATTCGAGCCCGATTGGGCGAATGGTCGAGGAATTTCTGGCGGCGGCGTATGTGGCGCATCCCTACCATCGGCCGAATGTGGGCTGGGCGAGCGAGCTGAGCCAGATTACGGCGACCGAGGCCGCAGCTTTCCACGCGAAATACTACGTGCCGGCGAATATCGTGATCGCGGTGGCGGGAGACGTCAAGGCGAGCGAGGCGATGCCGGTCCTGGAGAAGTATTTCGGCCCGATACCGGCGGGTCCGAAGCCGGAGGAGATGACGACGGTCGAGCCGCCGCAGCGGGCGGAGAAGTCGGTGATTATCAAGGATCCGACACAGCCGTTGTATCTCGAGGGCTATCATCGGCCGGATTATCTCGATCCGGATGACGCGGTGTACGACGCGATTCAGGACATTTTTTCGAATGGGCGGACGTCGCGGCTGTATCGGTCACTGGTGAGGGATCAGCAGATTGCGGCGGCGGCGGAAGGGTTCAGCGGATTTCCGGGAGACAAATATCCAGGGCTGTTCGCTTTCTTCGCAGCGCCGAATCAGGGGCACACTCCGCAGGAGATGCGGACGGCAATTCACAAAGAGATCGACAAATTGAAGACGACCGATGTGAGCGATGAAGAGCTGGCCATGTTCAAGACGCGCGCACGCGCGGACCTGCTGCGCGGGCTGGGCGACAACCAGGGACTGGCGGAGCAACTGGCGATTTATCAGCAGCGATATGGCGACTGGCGGGAGCTGTTCAATCAATTGAAGAAAATCGATGCGGTGAGCAAGGCGGACATTCGGAGAGTGGCGAACAAGGTGTTCGTCGAAAACAATCGCACCTATGCGATGGTCGAGTTTGAAGCTCCGAAGCAAACGGCGGCGGCGACCGGGGGTGCAAGATGACCGAACTCGTCCAGACACACGCGCCTTCAGCGCATAGGCTTGCGAGAGTTCTGGCCGCAGCCTGTGCGTTGACGCTGGGAGGGATTGCCTTCGGACAATCTCAATCGACACCGGTAGTACCGCCAGAGGCAAAGGGAGCGCAGCCGGTTGAGCCGTGGATGAAGATTCCGATTCCGCCGCTGCCAGAGTTCAATCCCGACCAGCCGAAGCGGATCGAGTTGAAGAACGGGCTGGTGATCCTGCTCGAGGAAGACCATGAACTGCCCTTCATCAACGGCACGATCAATATTCGCGGCGGGTCGCGCGATGAGCCGGCGGCAAAGGTGGGACTGGTCGATCTCTACGGAGAGGCATGGAGAACGAGTGGAACGACGACGCAGAATGGCGACAAGCTCGATGATCTGCTGGAGGCGAAGGCGGCGAAGGTGGAGTCCGGAGGAGATGTGGACTCGACGGCGATCTCATGGTCGTCCCTGACCAAGGATGAGGACCGGGTCTTTGCGATTGCCGTGGACCTGTTGCTGCATCCGGCGTTCAGCAATGAGAAGCTGACGCTGGCCAAACAGCAGGCGGTTGCGGGAATTGTACGTCGCAACGACGACGCGGCGGGGATCGCGGAGCGCGAGGCGGCCAAGCTGGTTTATGGAGCGAACAGTCCCTATGCACGCGATCCCGAGATTGCGACGGTAATGGCGGTGACGGTCGATGATCTGAAGGCCTGGCATGCCAAGACGGTGACGCCGAACAACATCATTATTTCGGTCGAGGGCGATTTCGATTCGGCAGCGATGGAAAAGAAGCTGCGGGATACTTTCGAGGGATTGCCCAAGGGCACGGCGTGGCCCAAGGCGGGCGGGGAGTTTCCCGGGCCGACTCCGGGCGTGTATGCGGTGAACAAGACCGACGTAAACCAGAGCAATGTGTGGATTCTGGGAGTGGGGACGGAGCGCAACAATCCCGATTACTATGCGCTTTCGGTCATGAACGAGATTTTCTCGGGCGGCTTCGGATCGCGGCTCTTCCAGAATGTGCGCACCAAGCAGGGGCTGGCCTACGAAGTGGGCGGCGGCTACGGTGCATCGTACGATCATCCGGGCGTCTTTCGCGTGGTGGCTGCAACCAAAAGCGAGAGCACGGTGAAGGCGACGCAAGCGATGCTGGAGGAGATTGAGAATCTGAAGACCCAGCCGTTTACCGATGCGGAGCTGACGAGCGCCAAGGATCAGCTGCTGAATTCGTTTATTTTTCACTACGACAGTAAGGAGAAAGTGCTGACGGAGGCAACGACACTCGAGTTCTACGGCTATCCAGCGGACTTTCTGGCCAAGTACCGGGCAGGAATTGAAGCGGTGACGATTGCCGATCTGGAGCGCGTGGCGAAGAAATATATCGATCCGGCGAAGCTCGCCGTGCTGGTGGTGGGCAACGAGGGGCAGTTCGGGACGCCGCTGACGGATCTGAAGAAGGGTCCGGTGCATCCGGTGGATATTACGATTCCGATGCCGCCGGGGATGCGGCAGCAGATGAGCGGCGAGGGCGAGCAGTAATCGACCCAGGCGATAATCAACGGAGCGATAATCAACCGAGCGATAATCAACAAGGATGAGCGAGTGGGTCGCAGAAGTGCGACCACTCCTTTCTGTGAGGGATGGAATGCGGCTGGGGATCGTGATCATGGCTGCGGGCAAAGGCACGCGGCTGAAATCAAAACGGGCGAAGGTGTTGCACGAGATTGGCGGCAAGGCGCTGCTGCGACATGTGATTCAAAGCGCCAGCCAGATTGTTGCGCCGCACGATATCTACGTTGTGGTCGGCCATCAAGCGGAGCAGGTGGAAGCAGCGGTGAAAGACACCGGCGTCAGGTTCGTACGCCAGGAGGAACAGCGGGGCACGGGACATGCGATCCAGTGTGCCGAGGCGGCGGTGCGCGGCTACGAAGAACTACTGGTGCTTTCCGGAGACGTTCCGCTACTGAAGCCGGAGACGATTGCAAAGCTGCGGGATTTTCACATTGCTGAGCGGGCAGCAATGACGATTCTGACCGCGGCTCCGGAGGATTCGGGCAGCTACGGGCGGGTGCTGCGCAAATCGGCAAATGCGCCGGAGGTAAAGGCGATTGTGGAGCACAAGGCGCTGACGCCAGAGCAGAGCAAGGTGCGCGAGATCAACTCCGGTATTTACGCATTCAGATCAGAGCCGCTGTTTAAGCATATCGACGAGCTGAAGACGGAGAATTCGCACGGAGAACTCTATCTGACGGATATGGCGGAGGTGCTGGTAAACGCAGGCGAGCGGGTGGTTGCACTGGAAGCCGAACGGCCGACCGAGGTGCTGGGCGCGAACACCATCGCCGAGATGATGGAGCTCGATGGCGAATTGCGGATGGAGACCGCGCGCCGGCTGATGGCGGAGGGCGTTACGATTCTGCGGCCGGAAACCACAGTTATCGACGAGGGAGTGGAGATCGGCGCGGACACGGTGATTGAGCCCTTCGTGCAACTGCTGGGCGCGACGAAGATTGGCGCGGAGAGCCGGGTGCGATCGTATTCGGTGATCGAAAACTCGACGCTGGGCGACCATGTGCTGGTGCGGCAGGGCTGCCTGATCGAGGATTCGATGATCGCGAACGGCGGGTTTATCGGTCCCTACGCGCGTCTGCGGCTTGGGAGCGAAATCGGCGAAGGCGCGCACGTGGGGAACTTTGTCGAGACAAAGAAATTGAAGCTGGGCAAGGGCTCCAAGGCGAACCACCTGACGTATCTGGGCGACGCGGAGATTGGCGCGAACGTAAATGTGGGCGCGGGAACGATCACCTGCAACTACGACGGCGTGAACAAGCATAGGACGCTGATCGGCGATGGGGTCTTCGTGGGAAGCGATTCGACGCTGGTGGCTCCGTTGAGTATCGGCGACGGAGCATACATAGCGGCGGGATCGTCGATTACAGAAGATGTGCCGGCAGATGCGCTGGCGCTGGGCAGGTCGCGGCAGACAACGAAGGAGGGCTGGGCGAAGAATCGCCGGGCGCGCGATGCGGCGCGGAAGAAGCTGTAACCTTCAAACCCAAGTTAGAAAAAGCGGGAAGGACGAAGCTGCGGGAGAATCTCTACGCGGCTTCGCGCTGCTCAGAGTTGGTATTGCCCAAAGCCTGGCGCAGCCGGATGCGAGCAGACATTAAAGAGCGCATAACTTTGGATTCGGGGATGTTGAGCAGTTGACCGATGGCCGAAGGGGTGTAGCCTTCGACGTCGCGCAGGAGAAAGAGCAGACGCTCAGTCGGAGGCAAGGTCTGAATCGCCTCCTCGAGTTCGTGGCGGCGGACATTTCTGCCTGCCAGCTGTGACGCAGCGTGGGTGCGAGCATTGGCTGCAACCGGAAGGTCGTGCTCCTCAAGGGGAAATCGCTGGCGTAATTCGTGAACCAGAGCGGAATCGACCTGCTGCGCGCCCGGTTCAGTAGCAGCTGAAAAAGCTTCGATAAAAGTCCGGGTGACGATGGTCTCCGCCTCGATTTCGTTGCCGGTCATGTAAAAGGCGAGAGCGAAGGCGCGATGGCGATGGCTGTCGTAGACATCGCGGCGGCGATCAACCGCACATTGTTGCACGGAACGGGTGGCAACGATCTCTGGAGAGCTATTTGGACCCAAATACCTGTCGATCTCGAACAAATTTGACCTCTTCAGTTGTGTACCAAACCGTTACTTCCACTATCTTAGTGTAACCTGACCGGAATATAGCATTTATTGACGAGGGAGAAGGATATACCTTTAGAAGCGTGATCCGGTCAACCGGGTTGCTTCGATACACTTAGAGGCTGGGCCCCCATGGATTCAGGCAGGACAATGCTAGCGCAGCGCGGTTCGGCCTGAAAGGTGAAAATAGAGTTCTACTCCTCCGATGCCAATTAGCGGGCATTGGATTGCGCCCTGGAGAGAAATGGCATCGGAAAGAATCCTGATCGTCGATGACGAGCCGTACGTGCGGACGGTGATGGCCGCCATGCTGGAGAAGTCGAATTATTTTCCGGTGCTCGTGGCCAACGGCCTGGAAGCGATCGAACATATCGAACGGGACCCTCCCTACGACCTGGTGCTGTCGGACATTATGATGAGCGGGCTGGACGGGATCGGCCTGCTGGAACGGGTGCGATCGGTGCAACCGGACACGCCGATGGTGATGGTAACGGCGATCCACTATATCGGCGTTGCGATCGCAGCGATGCGCAAAGGCGCCTACGACTACCTTCTGAAACCGTTCGAGAAAGACCAGCTGCTGACCACGGTCAAGCGAGCGCTCGATTATCGTCACCTGCTGCAACAGAACTCAATTTACCGGTACAACCTGGAGCAACTGGTGAGCGCGCGGACGGAGATGCTGCGCCACGCGATGACCGACCTTGAGCGATCGTATGACATTACGCTTGAGGCACTGGGCGATGCTCTCGATTTGAAGGATGCCGAGACGGAGGGGCACTCGAAGCGAGTCACGGCTTACACGATTGCGCTAGCGCGTGCGATGGAAATCGATCCGTCGGAGATTCGAACTGTGGCGCGGGGCGCCTTCCTGCACGATATCGGCAAGATGGCCATTCCGGACGCTATTCTGTTGAAGCCGGGCAAGCTGGATTCGCATGAACAGGCGATGATGCGCGAACACTGCGCACGCGGCTACCAGATGCTGCGCAAGATTCCGTTTCTGCATGACGCGGCGGAGATCGTGTACAGTCACCAAGAGCACTACGACGGCACCGGTTATCCACGAAGCTTGAAAGGAGAGCGCATTCCGCTGGGGGCGAGAATTTTCGCGGTCGCAGACACGCTCGACGCCATCACATCCGACAGGCCCTACCGCAAGGCCAACACCTTCGAGGCTGCGCGGCGGGAGATCAAAAGATGCTCGGGGACACAGTTTGATCCGCGGGTGGTGAAGGTGTACCTAAGTATGCCCGATCAGGTTTGGGAAGACCTGCGGCGAGAAATCAGCCATCATGCGCGATTCTCTCCGCTTTCATTTGCAGGGACAGTAGAAGTCGAGTAGAAAGTGCTCAGACTCACGAGGGAGGCTGGATGCCAATTCTTACTGCTGATGACGTGCGGCACAGGCTCAAATCTCTCCAGAACTGGAAGTTCGAACAGGGAGAGATCGTGCGGGAAGTGAAATTTACTGATTTTGTGGCTGCCATGAACTTCGTCAACGAAGTGGCTGCGAAAGCGGAGGCTGCTGGACATCATCCGGACATCGATATCCGATATAACAAAGTCCGATTGGCGCTGGTATCTCACGATGCTGGAGGCCTGACGCATCGGGACTTTGACCTGGCGTCGTCGCTGGAAAGTCTTTTGAAGCAGGAATAAACGAGGCGGATCGGGGGACGGATCGTCCCCTAATAGATATCTTCTTCGTGTGACTCGGGTTGCGGGCCAGGTTCAGAGACGCGACTGCGCATCTCGGCGAGTTCCTTGCGGTTCCAAAAGGCTACCGCCAGGCCGCCAAAAGCGGCAGATCCGGCGAGAAGCAGAGCGGTTCGCCAGAATTTGCGACCCGGAGAGGCTGCGCCGTCAGGAGATGGACTTTTTTCAGTCGGTTGATCAGTCATATTTTTGTTGGATGGACTGAGCGGTAACGATGGCTGATGCGTCTAAATAATATGAAATATAGGAAGGCGCAACATTTCCGAACGGATGGGATCCAGTATAAATGAGAGAAATGGGACTTGTGCTCTACAGAAAATTGTCATATACTACAAAAAATTGAATGGGAGCAGATGCCCGTTCTTGACGCAGGATAAAAAAAGCGTCTATTGTGATTATCTCGGCATCTGATGTTGTAAAGGGATTCTGACTGGTTGAGTATGCTCCCGGTCAACGAAGTTTATAAGTTGCGTCACTGGCCTCCCGGCACGGACAAAGTACCGTTCGTGCCGCCTTTTTTTGCTGGATCTCCCCCTGCCCTCCCCTTCCCCCAAGTGCAAATCCCCCCTAGTGCAAATCAATCATGGTGCAATTCATAACGCTAAATCTTTGGCTATGCGCGATGCTTGCGGCATGCTGCAGTTTTCCTGAGTGCGATATACGATAGTGAACGGATGGGCTTGCTGAGGTGCAAATGAAGCGTGTTTTGCTGAGTGCGGTGCTGGGCCTGGCGACGGTCGCAGGATATGCGCAATGGTCGAATCCAGGAGATGAGATTCCCGCTTATCATCCAGCAGGTCCAGAGAAAAGTGAGGCTCTGCCTCCGATTCTTTCGGGAAGCCAGCTTACGGGCCCGTACTTCCGTTATGCCTGGCAGGTGAAAGTCTACAAGGAAGCAGCGACGATCCCTGACGTTCTTTATCAGCTACCCTGCTATTGCCGTTGCGACAAGGCGCTGGGCCATACCAGTCTGCACAGCTGCTTCGCGGGAACCCATGGAGCAATCTGCTCTACCTGCGCGAAAGAAGGCGCCTACGCCTACAAGATGACCAAGCTGGGCAAGACACCGAAGGAAATCCGCGGCGGAATCGAGCGCAAAGAGTACGAGCAGATCGATCTGGATCAACTCGGCAATTCCTGAGCTCGCGTTTCTAATCTCCTGAAGTCCAATTCCCTGCCCTTCCTTCAGGTTGTGGTTAGATGGCTTACAGCCGTTTTCCATTCACATCTGGTTTCTGGACGGCACACGTGTCCCGCGTGGCGTGGTGGATTCTTCTCTTTTGCTCCGCAGTGGCTTTTGCGCAGGACGCACCCATTGCACTGAGGGGCATACTCGTCACTCCGGATGGAATCGTACCGCACGGCACGGTGCTGATTGAGAATGGAAAAATTGCCGCTGCAGGAGCGCAGATATCGCTGCCCGCGGGAGTGAAATCCATTGATACTCACGGGATAATCGCGCCCGGACTGATCGATTTACACAATCACCTGACCTGGAATGTCTTTCCGCGCTGGAAGCCGGTGGAAGAGTTCGGCAACCGCTATGACTGGCAACAGAAGCCGGTCTACAAAGTTCTGATGGACGCGCCGCATCACGCGCTGCTCGCCGAAGGGCTGGAGTGTGAGATGGAATGGTTCGCCGAAGTTAAAGCCGTGAGCGAAGGCGAAACGAGCGTGGTGGGTGGAACAAAGGAAGACTGCGGCAAACGCCTGGCGCGCAACCTGGACTATGATCCGCGGCTGGGAAAAACAGGCGCCGGCCCGGTGGTGTACGACGTATTTCCCTTCCAGATGACGACGGATGAAGCGAAATCGGCGAACGATGCGCTGAATGCTCATGGGACGCTGCTGATTCATGTGGCAGAAGGGGCTCCCAGAGATGCCTCGGCGGCGCGGGAGTTGCCAATGCTCAAAAGCCGTGGGCTATTACGCAAAGGCGTTTCAATTATTCATGGAGTGGCTCTGAAGCCCGAAGATTTTGGCGAGATGGCGGCTTCGGGCGTGGGGTTCATCTGGTCGCCACGTAGCAATCTAGAGCTCTATGGCGGAACGGCGGACGTAGCCGCAGCGAAAGCGGCGCACGTACATATGGTGCTCGCTCCCGACTGGAGCCCGACGGGCAGCGATGGGGCGCTGGCGGAGCTGCAATATGCGGCTGCGTGGAATGCGGCACAACCGCACCCCATTTTTTCTGACCGAGAGCTGGTGGAGATGGCGACCAGCGGGGCTGCCGCATTGGTTGGCCTGGAGCATAGCATCGGAAGTGTGGCTCCGGGAGATGCGGCCGATTTACTTGTGCTGCGTCCACACGGCGCGGATGCAGGCAAAGATGCTTACTGGAGCGTGACGCATTCGAATGCCGAGGATGTCGAGCTGGTGCTGATCGGCGGCAAAATGGTGTACGGCGATGCGGCGTTGACGGGTCAAATTGGCGGAGACGCGATGGATCGTGTGGAGATTTGCGACGTGGAAAAGAGTGTGTTGCCGCCAAGCATTCCTGACAAGTCGGCGAGCATGCGCACGTTGCAGGCAGGACTCGATACCGCATTACGTGAGTGGGGACGCCGTCTGGCGCCGCTGCCCGAATGCGGGCAATGATTCCCTTCCCAAGAAATACACATCGGATCAGGAGTAAAATAGAAATCGTCACAAGGGATCCCACTCCTGCAGATGGGGGCGTCACGGTTTCGACGGGATCGATTGCGGCAAAGAGGCATGCCGGGGTGTGAGCACCCGTAATCGCTTGCAAAATGATAATTGCCGATCATCAACTGGCATACGCTGCTTAATTAATTAAGTAGCCGTCCTCCGCGGCTTCGCCTGCGGGCTTCGGAAGGACGTCGCACAGCAGGCTGGTTTTTATGGCTGGGTACGGGCTATGAGAACGAGATTCACGGACTAGCGTTCTACGCATCTTGTCGGTTCTGAGCGTAGATCGCGAAACTATCGGAATCCGACTGAGCATGGAGTCTCTTTGTTGACAACGATTTCGGACGCGGGTTCGACTCCCGCCGCCTCCACCAACTCTAAACTACTTGTTTTTCAGTAGTTTGGAAATTTAGACGAAAAAATTCAGGCGCGACTGTACAGTCACTGTACAGTCGCGCCCCAGAGTTTGCCCCAATTTTGCGAATCGAGCAGAATCTCGCTGAAGTCGGGGTGTTCATGCTTTCCGTCTATAGCCGCCACCATCCAGACTGTAAGAACGCCGGCGACAAGACTTGGCGCCGTTGTAGCTGCCCCAAGTGGATATGGGGATCGCTCAACGGCAAGTTCATTCGCCAGAGCGCCACGACCCATCGCTGGGAGGAAGCCGAGGAACTTCGACGGCAACTGAGCGAGGGCCTACTGCCGGCAAATCGTCCTGCCACAAAACCGGATCTGGCCGTCGACGCTCCGGTTCCGCGTCGCGATGGCTTAAATTCCGAGCGACCCCAAAAGCGAAGGGTTACGGTAGAGACGGCCGTAGAGGCCTACCTGGCCGACGCAACGAGCCGCGGCGTCGCGCAGGCCACGCACACCAAACTGACGACGATCTTCCGAAAGCAGTTTCTCTCTTGGACGCAATCGCAGGGGTTTGCCTACCTCGATGAGATCGACCTTGACGCTCTCCTGAACTTTCGCAGCACCTGGAGTGACGCCGCCCTCGCAAAGCAGAAGAAACAAAGCCGATTGATCGGTTTCTTCTGGGCCTGCGTGCGGCGCCGGTATCTTCAGGAAAACCCGGCTCTCGGATTGGGCAAGATCAAGGTTGTCCAAATCCCCACGGACTACTTCCCGCCGGAGGAATTCGACCGCATCATCGACACCACCTACCACGTCTGTGACAATCGCGGCGGATTCATCGATACCGATTCGAATCGCACGCGGCTCCGCACTATGACGCTGTTAATGCGCTGGAGCGGGCTGCGCATCCGCGACGCCATCACCCTCGAACGGCACCGCCTTCACAGCGACAGCCTTCTCCTCTACCAGGCAAAGACCGGAACACCGGTGTATGTTCCGCTCCCTCCCTTCGTGGTCGAGGCCCTCGAGAATCTACCGGCCGGTCCGAAACCCAATCTCCGCTACTTCTTCTGGAGCGGCAACGGGGATCCCAAGAGCGCGGTCGCCAATTGGCAGAGAAGCTATCGTCGTCTTTTCAAGCTGACTGATATAAGGACCCCGGACGGCGAGATCAAGCGCTGCCACCCGCACATGTTCCGCGACACCTTCGCGGTCGAGATGCTCCTCGCGGGTGTCCCCATCGATCAGGTCTCGCTTCTGCTTGGCCATGCTTCTGTGAAGATCACCGAGAAGAGCTATTCCCCGTTCGTGAAGGCTAGGCAAGTCCAACTGCAGGAAAGCGTCCGTAACGCATGGAAACTGGGTCAGCCCAACGGGAGCGGACCGGGAACCAGCCCCGCGGCTTCGCATATAAGGAGCGCAGGCTGGCAGGTGATT
>Ga0207111_10171_pt1 | contig 17076 bp, 18 predicted proteins | sample Alteio_BWMinHeat_71_FD_153577 | JGI IMG/M metagenome (GOLD analysis project Ga0207111, IMG submission 153577) | Enriched cells from forest soil in Barre Woods Harvard Forest LTER site, Petersham, Massachusetts, United States -... | ecosystem: Environmental > Terrestrial > Soil > Temperate forest >... | reverse complement strand
TGCTAGTGGGAATGAGTCCCGAACAAGTCCCGGCTCCACTAAGCTATCTAAACTCTTTGCAAGCGCGGGGTGTGGGAGAGCTTCATCAATTCGTCAGAGACATAGCGAATCGTTTGGATAGAACCATACAAAACCCTACTTCCTATGAGAAGTACATCAAGGCACTGAGTAAGCTTGCCCGCACACTTCCCAATCGTCTCAAGGCCGAACCTGCAGCGCGTAGACCAAAGCCAAATGCCATTGCGAAGAGGGGCAAGATTATTTGGGCATCCGAAAATCGAGGTTGGTTCTTTGAAGGTCAGAATCACGACTCGCCATCATTGAAGACTGTCGTCGCTGAATTTAGGCATGAACCCCACACGGATAGAAGTGACGATCCTCCAGTCTGGTATGACGTTCAAGCAGCAATTTCTTATCTGGATGAAGAAGGACACGAATTGTTACACGTTGGCAAGGGTAATTGGCTCAATCACGAAGGAGTGACGGTGGACTTTCCCCTTTTTGAAAACCGCGACCTAGTCATAGCGATACTAGACCAAAACGGCTTATGGTGGGCACCTATTGAGTGGGATGAGGGCACTTACACATTGAGTACAGATGTAATAGCCGCAAAGATCGTGTTACGGGATAACAAGGGAGTAGTGCTTCCTTCCTTCACGCTTCTAATCAACTTAGTCAGAGGCACCGTCGGGCATTTTGTGCAGCAGTAAGCACCCACAATGGAGTGCCGTAGCGCGAGCACGGATCAGCGCGGCTCAAAAGAAGAGATGGGCGAAGAAGAAGAAAGCGGCAAAGCGAAAGTGAGTCTCCTGATCATTAGGAAACCAGAATCATTTAGCCTTTTCCGCGACGGACGCAATGACTTTGGCCGCGCTCTCGACAAGTTTACCGATACCCACCCCTTCACAGGGCACCCGGACGCCTTCCAATGCGCCTCCAGCACCTGACGAACACGCGGAGTCTGCCTCAAGGCGGGGCCCGACGCGAGACTTTATGAAATCCGCAAGAGTTGGAATTGGTTCTCTACGGCGAATGCCCGCTTCGCCTTTTTGCCAGAGCCGAACGGTGGGCCGCTTCCATCTGACGAGCAACGTTTTGATTTGTCGGACGCGTGCCGGGGCGCAAGAGCAACAGTCGAGGCCGTCGCCTTGAAGTCGTCCCGACCTGGGATCTTGGTGGGCAGTACATCCACGCAATGACTCCGGCTGGCGAATATGACTAAGCTGCTTGGAGGAGCATTTTCAATGCGTGAATGTACTTTGCAACCAGCCGGGCGATGTCAGCGCCGCCCGCCTCGGCCTTTCGCAGCCGGTCCGTGTTGAGATTGTCATAGAGGTCAGCCAGTTTTACCTTGCTCGCGATGCTGTGGCCGGACAGCCGCTTGATGTAGTATTCGTAGTTCATGTCGTGGGGACGGGTGAGCAACCGCAGAGTTGCGACGACACGGTTGCCGAACTTCTCCTCGATAGTCTGGACGCTGACTGGAGTGTCTTCGAGAGAATCGTGCAGCACGCCGCAGACAGCCGCCTCTACGTCCGGCAGGAGTGAGACTCCCACCCGCAGCACATGGTAAATGTAAGGCTCGCCGCACTTGTCAAACTGCCCTTCGTGCAAATGAAAAGCGAGGTCGACGGCATTAAGCAAGCTGTGATCGAGGGTGTTGATTTCTATAGGCATATTCACTTGAGCCATCGTTGAGTTCCTGTTTGAGAGTGAACTACGAAGCAGGGGTTAAATCGGACGCCCCACGATATCCCGTAATTAGAAAACAGAAAATCCGACCCTGATCAGTTCACAATGCCGTGGATAGTGTCGGAATCCCGGAGAAAGTCCAATATTTGCTGCGCGCGGCCTCGCAGCTCATTCGTGGGCTGGAGACAGAGAGTAACTTCGGGCCAAAGATCGACAGGGCGATTTCGGAGAAACTGCGATACGTGGGCCAACATGCGTCCGGGATACTTGAACTGCATCAGACAGCCCTCGCCTTCCAGAAAAAACGCGGTGCTTTCCTTGATGCCCCCGGCACAGAGAAGTCTTGGAAATGACTGTAGCAACTCCATCATGATCGAATCCGGGTCAATGCGCCCTCGCTCCGGTATCGTCGCAAACTCTAGGTACATGGGCGAGTCGGTATCGGGCGGTGTGAGTCTGCATCTGAACTTTAGCGCTCCGAGAGAAATAAAGCGGAAGTGGGCGGCCAACATCGCCGTGGCATAGGCGTCCAGCGCCCTGAACGCATAAGAGATGAACTCCGGCGGGTTCCAGAAACTGGTATCCCCAGCGTGCTCTGGGAACTTGCGCGTGACAAACAAAGACCAATCAAGGCCCAGCAGAGAATCTTCCATTTTCGGCGAGCACAAACCTTCTTCCAGCCAGCGCTTCACGTCCTGAATCACTTCCTTCACGGCCTCTGGTGAGAGTTTCTCACTGGACTTCTCTGGTTTGTTGGCAGGTTCCTGATGCTGGGCTTTAACTGGGGGACCAAAGAAGGCAGCTCTGGCGGTTTCCGCTTCATTCAGTGACCGAAAACTATCCCCACCCAGGTACATCCAACCTCTCCATGTCGGCACAATATCTTTCAGCCGATCGCCATACTTTCCCCTGAATATCGCGGCAACCTCACCATACCGGCTTCCGTGCTCAAAGCAGGCAGGCTCTCTAAATAAAACAACATCTCGATACATGAAATATGTATAGGTGCCGCGGCTCTCAGGACTGCTTTCCACCATGTTCCAGCTTTCCACTGTGTCCCAGGTGATGACAATTTCATCCGAATCTATCTCCGGCAGTTGATCCGCCGATTTGAGACACTGCCGAGAAAAACGGCCCCAATAAGATTCCATCACCTTAAACATTGCTATGGTCTGTTCATCTCCGGCGGCCTCCGCTTCTGCTTTGTTTGGAAACCAGATGTAAGCCACAGCCTCATGGCAATTGCCACAGAGCGCTTCCAGGTGATCGCTCTCAAGGTGTGTAGATTCGTTGCTTAAGCGCCCGCGCCAGCTGCAATGGGGACACTCCGTCTCGGTTCCTTCCCAATTCTCGTAAGCATTAAAAGTCAGAATTCGCGATTTATTCGTTGGTTTTGGTTCGTTAACGCTCTCAGTGTCTTGATTCCGCGGATTAACTGGATCGTCATTTGAAGACATCCCTTACTCCGTTCTGCGACATCGGCTGTTGACTCGGAAATCGTTGCACTACGCTCATACAGCAGCCTTCGAAGTCATTTGCAGACACTTGCTTCACCATGTGCGACTCTGCCAGGCACATGCAGCACCCTCTCTTTGCCGTGATTTTTCTCCTGCATCATCTGTGCGTGAAGGGTTGGTTGTGATTTGACTGAGCGGTAGTCCCAATTCTTCCAGGTGATGGATCGACTGCTCTGCCGAGATGTGATGAACGAAAATGCCTCCTGCTTCTACCCAGAGATGGCGATATCTCAAATAGTCATCGACAAGAACATCTCCTCGATTTTTGAGATAGTCCCGCTTATCTTTGGATCGGCAGGTAATGATCTCGACGCCGGGAAAATGACGTGCAGCCCACTCGATCTTCTGTGATTCCGCCCAGCCTCCTTCCGGACAGCCAGTCAGAATGATCGGGTTCAGGTGAACCACTGCCTCATGGAGACGCCTGGCATCCGCCAGAAGCGGGAGGCTGCCATAGAAGTTCTCATGGCTCCTGATCCGGATCCAGAACTCTTCTGTTCCCAGAAGTGCTTCAGCATCGCGCGGATTTTGATTGAAGAGTTGTTCGGCTGCAGTGTCGAAGTCGGCTAGGACGCCGTCGCAGTCTAGGTAAAGCTGCTTCATCTTGTAGTTTAGTGCGTCTCTGCAGCAGACACAACAAGAATCGTCATTTCCTTACGCTTCAGTGCCTGACCGCAATCATGAATGCGCGACTCTCATGAGAAGCTGATAGAGATAGGTTGCGCGTGATGCTCGTCTCCTGAGTGCATGAAAGATTCGGGCACACGTCCTGGCGGTCGGCATCCCAAAACGACCAGCGGACTGGACGGAAGGCCGTGTGACCGCATAAGCAGGGCTAAACGACGTAACGAAACTCCGTTCCAATCTTTGGGACAGGGGAGGAGGTGGTAAGGCATGTCCCTCCAAACCTGTATTGGTCTGAATACACAGGGACATTAGGGGTGACAGCGCAAGCACGCAGTGCCCCTGTAATTGTGGGGACTTTTGTTGGTAACTGCAGAGCAATTGAGGGTAATTCGATAAGTATTAACTGCCACTAAATATTGGAGTTACGCAAACGATAACACCCGAGAGTAAACGGGGGAATCGCAAGTGCTACGTCTTGGACTCGACATAACAAACAAACGCTAAGCAACTCGTTTCAAACTCGCGTCTCACGTTCTTGCCCTTGCGAATGGATGTAGTTGTGCGCTGATACGACACCATCAGTTGGTTGCGGGGCTGCGTGTATCGTCGCGAACGCTCTCTAAGGTTACGGCTTGGCAGGTTACATCGCTGCCTTGAAGGCCTGCATCGTTCAGTACACATTGCATCATGCGCTTGTGAAACTGGCGGGCTTTCCAGCCGAGTTGCGAGACCGAATAAAGGGACTCGGTGATTCCGGTCACGGGATCCCAGAGATACGGCATGCGGCCGCTGGCGAAACAGCTGCGCGTAAATTGGGAGACTGGGTAGTCAGGCTTGCCTTGGGCGAGAGTATCGTCACACTCGAATGAACAACGCGGGATCCTTCTGATCCTTCTTTGATAACAGGGTTGGTGTTGTTGAATTCGCAACCGTTGCAGTTGATCGTCAACGGATAATCTCGATCAGCGACCACGTTGGCACCATTCTTGTTGCCCAAGCCAATCTGGGCATCGATAGAGTGGTTTATGATCGTCGATCGCTTGCTCAGCCAGATCCATAGGCGATCGGGATTTCCCGGCGTGATCGGACCGTCGAACGACGAACCTGTGCGGTCTGTGCTGGTGAACGGACTAGGAATGGAGAAATGGGAATCCAGCTCCTGGTTTTGAGCCCGGCGGAGACCGTTCTCCTTTTCATCCAATTCGCTGATCTGGCGCTGGATCGACGGCAAGTCGGGCGAATCCTTCTGGAGTGTTTTCTGGCGCAACTCGAGTGCGAACGATTCAAGATATAGGCTCTTCTCTGCATGGATTTCATCGAGAAGCTTGTCGACGTGGACTCGCCAATTAGCCATGGAGGCGCGAATCTCACGCCATGGGGGATAGAGGTCCTGGCCTGCCTGGATGGCGGCGACCCATGCAGAGAGAGATTTTCGAGGTTCGACGAAGAGAGGCCTGAAGTCAGGTCCTTGGCCCTCTACGAAGAATGCGCACAGACAGTTAGCATTGGCACGCTGCCTAGCCTCTTCGGAGGGAGTATCCGGAATTCGCATTGCAAAGGTCGACATAGTAACCGTCCCAGACGGTTTTGAGAGCGGTGGAAACCTGGTCGAGATCAGCGTAGATCTCGGGAGGCACGGTGGCTGGCGTATCGCTGGCCGAAGCTGGCAGAAACACGACGCCGAGAAAAGCGAGCGCGAAGATGGACCGATATCGCATAGTCCTCCTCGGGTGTAGTACATGCAGGGGCCAAAGACCAACGCGATCTGTGCCCCGATTATACCGAGGGAAAGTAGCAAACATCTTGAAGGAAGCGACGAAGGGCGTCAATAGGATTGCAAGTTCGCCATCTCACAATGGGCTCGCAAGCTACGCGGACATTTTCGTTCTGCTGGGTCAGGGGATCAGCGGAGCGGGTTCCCAGGAGTGCGCGATATGGTTGGCTGCATCTAAACCTACATGCTAGAGACGCTGCCGCCCTGGGATTGCATTTGCTTCGTATCGAAGCGGGCAATCCAAGTCCGCAGATCCCGTTCCTCGAATATACCGTTCTTCATTCCCACCGCATGATCCGCCAAGAAGGCCGCCAGCATTTGTCCGTCCATCGCAACTACCCCGCTTCGCTCTAACAGAGTCCAACTGTTCGCTGTGAGACGCCCTGTTGTGAGGAATAGGTAGAACACAGGATCACATGCTCTCACGGACAAATCGCTGTATTTATCCTTTGAAGAACCGAATGCGTGACCTTTCGCGAGATGAATCGCTCCAACGAGATCTCGGATCTCCGGTGTTGAGACTTGGCCAGTCCTGTAGTGCTTGGCCTGACCGATGAGCCATGTAATCAGTTGCCGCTGTAGCCCTGGCAAGCGCTTGTCCGAGAATATATGCTTGTCGAGTTGAAGCTTGCCGTAAAAGTCGATGCCTTCATCGCCCGAACTGGGCGTAAGTACGGGGACGTCCACTCCAATAACCGCCAGAACCCCGACGCACAGCATTTCGAATTCCCTCGGAGTGAGCCGCTCCAGTATGTCCTCATAAGATTCGAATTGAGCCCGATTCCGCTTTGCTGCCTGCAACTCTTCACTATCGCGAGGTTCGATGAACGCACAGCCTTGGATATGACCAGGCGACGAACTGTTGAACGCGTACGGGGCAAACCGACCCACGCGGGCAAGCTCGCTGTGCTCCCGGCGAAGAATCTCTATGACTTCGGCCTCCCAGCGCTCGGCCATTTCCCGTGCGTCGGCGGAATTTGTCACCCATGTATTTTCGAGACAGACCTCGGAAATGAGGTCAACCACCCTCCTTGGCCTTGCAGATACATCGATTCGTGCCTGCAAGAACCGACTTGCTAGCACCGGCCCCGGCTTCATTTCAGCTTCTCGTAATTGTCTAAGGTGTTCGCGGAAAGATCTCGTAACTTTGCGATCTCGCTGCGTTCCTCGGCAGTCGACCCTTGAAGCTCCAACACACTAATGCGGGTGAGCGCATCGATCGCTGCAGCAATTGATGCGAGCCAGTTCTTGGACAGTTCCTGGCGCTTTGCGATTGTAAGTGCGTCTAAGAAGCTGCGGGCCGGATCTAGAAGAACCGCGCGAGCTTCACTGTTGCCTACGATATGTTTGAGTTCGCGGACCTCTCCATAGGTAGTGATTTTCGCGTTATGTTTGTGGTCGTCTTCCGATTCCGGCGAAATCAATGAATAGAATTGCTCACGCTCCTCCGGCTTCGTGAACTGAAGGGTGGTTTCATTCCAGCCTAACCACTCTCGAACGACCGGTAGGGAAATGGCTTCGTGGAACAACGGATACAACTCAGGTTTGGCCCAAGCTCCAAACTCTTCGTCGTCTTGCATCTGCTGAAGTGCCTTGAAAGCTCGATACCGACGATTGACTTCCTTTGCATCCATACCAAGGCGATCGGCGACCTCACCTGTTTCGAGTTCAAACTCGTCCTTGAGTTCGACAACGAGTTTCGCGCGCTGGTAACCACCCCATTGATCAATTCCTGACACATGCCTGACACCCATGAGGGCGTGTTTGAATAGGTCGGTCGCATCACCTTCGACAACAATTACGGGAACAGCTGACAGGACGGCGATCACATCGGATGACACGTCAACACCAGCTTGATGATCCTCTGAAATCCACTTGAGGGCTGCGAGCCTTCTATTGCCCTCGATTGTGACGAAGAGATCAGGTTTGGGCGCATACGGCGTAACTACAATCCGCTCAACCGGAATAAACCCATTGTGCAAAATGGAAGCCTTCAACTGGGGAAGCTTGGGTGTGTCTTTGAGTGTCTTGTATGCCCTTTCTTGCACTCCTTCCTCGTGAAATCGTTCGCGGTTTGCGTAAACAAAGTCTTTCGTCTCCTGAAAGCGGTAATTGTTTGGATCGAATAAAAGAACGTCGAGGCTTAGCTTATCTTCCTTGTATTCAGGCACATAATCTCCTAGAGCATCGTCCGTCCATTATCTCATCCACTCTATAAACCACCGAGCCCAGGCTGTTGGCCAGCGGAGACCCAGTGATTTCATTGCAGGCTCCTCAAAAACCGAACATCGCGGAAGAATCGCCCGTCGCCGCCCGTACCGAAAAGTGGGCGGCGAAGCCGTCGATGCCATCGCCTCGGCGTGCCGGCTAAATCGCCCACCGGTCCCCTGGGCAGCCCATCCTGCCATTGAGAGAAGAAGCAGGAAACGGCATGGTCGCCTGGCCGGAACTCCGCCACGCCTCGCCCGCCGCTTCGACCACGCCGGCGCCGTCGGACATCAATACCCGGCCGTCGGTTGATGATGCAGATCCTTTTGAAGTGATGGGGCGAAACTTTTGGGATTCGCTTGTCCGAGTTTCACCTCGGCCACATCAGGACGTACAAGATCGACCGGGCGACCGAGGTAGAGGCGGCTGTTGTCGATCGTGAAGTTGCGACGTTCATAAATCTACTCCATATGCTGGGTCTGGCTCAGGGGATAGAAGAGTACTATAAGCCCCTCGTTGATCCCTCCGAACTTACCAGGGAAGAGCTGAACGCACTTCCGCCGCGCGTCCGCAAATATATCGAAGCTCTGAAAGAAAAATCTCCGAGCTACGCGCAGGCAAAGCGCGTGCTGAGGACGAGTTCAAAGCTCTGCGGCGGAAGCACAACTGGAGCAGAGCAAGATATTAAAAACTGGCGCCTGTTTTCGGCGCCGAGTAAGGTTTGCACAGTCGTCGATCCCCTGGACTCACCGCGGCCGGATCTCCTATAGCTCAATTGACCGTCAAGAAAAAAGTGTGCGGTCTAAGTCACCAACGTAACTCGCGCCCCGCCAATCGGGTTAGCGATACTCCCTCTAGTGACCTAACCGCGTGGGGTAAGATGCTCGACACAATTGTATTCAAGAGACAGAGGCATCAATGCGGTTGAATCGCTGGGTGCGTATCGGCATTTTGCTTTCGGTCATTTGGGCGGTACCTGCGGCCATTCAAACGCACAAATCCTATCTCGAACACGCTAATTATTGGGTAAAGCTCTCCTATGACACCTGCACTGCCGGCAAACAAGCCGATCATGATGCGGACCTGTCTAGCTGCGACGCAAAACGCAAAACACTTTTCAAAACGTGGATGGAGGGTAGCAACGCAGGTGCCGCTTTAGTTGCGCTCGCCCCGATTCCGTTCGCTTGGTTGGCAGTGTTTGTCCTGGTCTATGTCGTCCGGGCGCAAATCGTAGGGTTTCGCGCTGTTGTACCGTGGGAAACACTGACGCGCCCCAAAAAACTGTTTGTCGCGTTTTGCTGCATATGCAGCGCCCTCTTCGTGATGGTCGGCGCTGTCGCGGCGATGAATCTCTACGTCGATGCGAAAGTGCCGGTCGGCATGAGTAGTTTTCAGGATTTGACGAAGACCGGGGATGGGTTTGTCACGGTCACAGGCACGTAGACGCGGACGGATCTGACGGACGACACAATCGCAAACCCTCTTCAAACTTCAAAAATCGAATGCGATAAGGCCGCAAATAGATGTACAGAGGCTGTGGCGTCTGTCTCTGGAACGACGCTAATGACTGACCTGGTTGATTACGACATTCAGAACTGGACGCCTGACGCCATTGTGATGCGTAAGGATGACCTCTGCGCGACAGAAGTTTTTACCATCGATCTGAATACAAATGCGGTAACCGATGCGGGCCACACTACCCACGAAACCGATGCGTTTTGCGCTATGAACCATAGCGACCCAAAAAGCTGGACCTTCCAGCTCTCGAACGGCTTCAAAACCTATTGGGAACTAAGACAAAAAGCGAGACCGATTCCGCTTCGAGTGATTTACTCGCTTTTTGGCAACTGAGCTGTAGCCGAGCAGCGGACTAAAGACGCCCACCTCCTAGTTCCTCCTTCCCGCGATGCGAGCATCCGGGTAGTCGCGGCGGAAGTCGTCAATCCGGTCGCGGGGAACGTGACCGTACCTCGTCACGCGTTGTCCGCAAGCCACACGGCGAGCGCTGACTGTGGGGACAATTGTGGGGACCCTGTTGGGGTTTCAAGGGTAAAGCAGGGAAGTCGGATATGTGGCAGAACGCTAGATATGACTAGCGTTTGAGCGCACCCGGGCACGTTAAGGTAATTGCGGGTAAAGCATGCTCCTACGACTCTTAATCGACAGGTTGAAGGTTCGATTCCTTCCGCGTCCACCATATCCTTCAATAACTTACCGTCGCTTAGATCACTTAACTCAGGAACAACTCGGAACACTTGATCTTCCGCTTTGGTAATTGAGTTTTGAAGCCCAACTCAGCGGTGCCATTCCAGATACCAAGGGTCTCGCGCGTCGTAGCATTTACGGCCGCTCCGCAGGCTTTCTGGGATCTCTTGAAAGATGTCTCCCGTCGTGGTGATACTTGTTGGCGCAGATGTACATGCACGTCTTTCACGGAGCCATGCTTCCGCATCGTCGTTCCAAAGGTTTGGTGCGAAATTTGGAAAATGATCAAGGCGGGATCAATCTTTAGTTCCCCTTACAGGCTGGATAAGATTCAGTCAGCTACGGCTTCCAAAATTACCATCGGTGTCTTAGTTGGAATTACTTGGGTGCCGCGTAGTCCTGCCGCTTCGAACAGTCGTTGATATTCCTCTATGCTTCGTTCGCGCGCGGAGTATATGACCATCATGGCCATGTCAAAAATCGGAGCCAGACCCGGTTCCCCGATCTCACCAAGCGCTAACTCGATCACTACGACCCGTCCACCTGGACGTAACGCCTGCCGACAGTTTTTCAGTATGCGAATACAGGAGGCGTCATCCCAGTCATGCAGGATATGCTTCAGCAGATAGAGGTCGGCTTCCGGAACGGACTGAAAGAAATCCCCGCCCACAGCCGTGATCCGCTGCTGGAGGTCAGATTCGCCTGCCGCTGCGTCCGTATTCGCGATCACGTTTGGACGATCGAACAAGATTCCCCGAAGATCGGGATGAAGGCGTAATAAGGTATGAAGCATTGCGCCTCCAGCTCCTCCGATATCAGCCACAATCTCTACAGCACTCGTATCGATGAGTCTTGCCGTTTCTTCTGCGACGGTCGAAGTAAAGCTCGTCATTGACTCTGTGAATGCAGCGGCCTCATCGGGGTTGATTGCAAGATATTCGAAGTGCTCCCTTCCAAGCGTCGGGACTGTTTGGCCCTTTCCCGACTTAACGGCATCAATAAAGCGCCCCCAAGGCAGCCAGAAACTAGTCGCTGGCCATGACAGCGCCATACCGCGTAAGTTTCTAGGATTATCCTTTCGCAGCGTGTTCAAGAGCGATGTCGCTGCGAATCGCGATTTGCCGTCATAGGTGACCATTCCGAGTGATGTGCAGGTCCTCAGCAGTCGAAAAGTCGCCGACGGGTCAGTTCCTTCAGTTTGGGCGATATCCTCTGCCGTCGCGGGTCCTTTGGCCAGATGATCGGCGAAGGAGAACACTGTTGCGGCGTGAACAACCTGCGTGATCCAGTAACCGGTAATCATCTGCGTCATGCGATCGAAATCTGAATTCATAATGAGTTCCTTTTTGAGTGAAATCCGTCAATCAAAAAATAATTTCGAAGTCCGTGGCGAGTCCGTGGAACCTCTGAACAGCAAGAAGAATCCCCCAGCTTTTTGATTCACGGCTAATCGAGGGACCAACGTTGACCGCAAAGATGTGCTGGATGTGCAAGACGCTTTCCATCTCATGCCTGGGGCAAACCATGCTCTTCTAGCACCAGATAGAGAGGGCCAGGTTAGCGAAAGGATTGCCAGGCAGAACCTATCCCGTGGTCGACCACGCATAAGCGGATCTTAGACAGTATCTTCATTACAAAGGTATTCTCCGACTTCGTAGCACCGTCATTTACGGGTGGTGTCTCGTTCATCGATGACATGCATTCTGATGAGGTTCGCCGCTGTCGCGGTGTATTTAAATCCCGGATTTCTGCCTGCCGATTTCACAGCACTTGAATCCCCGACTGCCGGTTCGCTCACTCGAAGGAATAGATATATTCGAGGGCCGTGGGATCACATTCGAAATGTTGGGCGCATCGAGGGAAACCCTCTACCGATTCTGCGAGGTATAGATGTTCGTAACCTGCCGCTGATCGAAAGCGTCAAAGGGGACATTGTAGATCAGAGCGGGCGTGATGCCGAGACGCCCCGCTGTGACACGAATGTACGCAGATACGGAGGGTTGTTGTGCCGATTTGGAACGTGAGGGCGCTGGTAGCTGGCGGATCGAAGCTTCGGGAGGTGGATCGCAACAAGTTGCAGGGCATGATCTTTGCGGCCTGCACGAATTGGATTCGGCCTACCCTCCTAGCAACGATTGGCTGCGTTACCATCCAAGCTTCGTACATGACTTGGGCGCAACAGTCACCCGCTGGGAATCCCCCCTCGCAGGTGTCCTCTGAGGTTCCTACTATGTTCTCCGGAACCTTACGCCAGAAAAACCTTGCAGCACTTCATGATCCTTTTCTTCCAGGCACAATGGTTGTTTATTACAGCCCAGGCCAGAAACACCGGGCCAAATTTCTCCAGAACCTGCTCTCTGGAGAGATGGATTTCTACGCTGATCAATTCAATGTACATTTTCTTCCCGTTACTTTGGCTGTGCTAAATCCAGGCCAGTGGGAAAAAGTTGTAATCTTCGCCTACGGCTTTCCGTCCATGAGTGCTCCGCCCTCCATCTTCACGATGCCATCAGATTGGAGTAAGTCTACCGTCGTCCCCTTTCCCCGTAAGGCCGATGTCGATGCAGCCACATTGAAGCGGGCCCGTGCTGAAGGGCATACATGGAAGGAGTTTCAGTATGAAGGCGGTGACGGCATTGGCACACATGAAATCGGACATTCGATCATCCGCCAAGCCGGAATCGTACCGCAAACACGCTGGTTCACCGAATTTCTAGCGAGTTATATAGGTTACGCGTATCTGCGTGCCAAAGCGCCAAAAGAGGTCCTAGGAAATGAAATCTTCTGGAAAGCCGGCTATCTGAATAGCCCCCACCCGCACACGGACCTCAATTACATGGAAACGAATTACGTCGATCTGACGACGAAAGAACAGATCAATTATGCCTGGTATGAATTCGCATTAGACCAACGATTATTAGAGGTCTATCGCGAACAAGGTCTGAACTTCCTCTTCAAAGTGAGGGAGAGTTTTCCTGCAGGTGGCCCGAAGCTCGACACTGATCAGGTCCTCAACAAGTTGGAAGCGATACAGCCCGGCTGGAAGAAATGGGCAGAGAACATCGCTGCCACCCCCTCTACAGTCTCTCCACAATGAATAAGATTCAAATGGCTTGTCCGAAGCTTTGTACTAGTGGGTAGTTAGTGAACGTGTCATTGAGGTGGACTAGTTTTCCTGTACTAGGTTTGATGTTAGTCCGCAGCCGCTTGAGGGGTCCTGGAAAAACTGGGGCAATTAGGGGTTTAGTCTCAAGCTCCGAAAGAGAGAGAATTGTTGCGAACAAGCGCCATAGCTTTTCTTCTGTTCCTCGCTAGTATCGGCGCGCTTGCACAGACGTCTTCCATTTCTGGAGCAGGCACTGCAAGCACGAGGCTTTCGAGCGGTGATCACGTTGCGGTGCTCGCCGGAATGTCATTTCACTATGTGGTTGCAGGAAGCGGACCACTGCTTGTGGTGCAGGCTCCGGGATGGGGCATCGGCTCAGCTTATTTGCGCAATGGCCTTGCTCCCTTGGAGAAGCATTTCACAGTGTTGACGTTCGATCCGCGTGGAAGCGGACTTTCAAGTCGCTCATTGAACTATCAGTTGTTGAGCAATTCGGACATGGTCGACGATCTCGAACACCTGAGAAAATATTGGGGGCTCGAGACGATCAACCTCATAGGGCACTCGAATGGCGGTGCTATTGCCGTAGGCTATGCCGAGCGCTATCCGACGCATGTGCGAAAGCTTCTTCTTGTCGGATCTGAGTTGAGTGGATATCCGGGGAAAGAGGGTACACAAGAGCAAGATGCATGGCGACGTAAAGACCCGGATTTCGCGCATGCGATGGCGCTCCTCGACGCTCCTGAACCTAAGGAGGACGCGGCCTTCACTCAATGGTTTCGCGACACGGCGCCATACTACCTCTATGATCCCGGGAAGAACGCAACGGCATTTCTTGTAACCGTAACGGCACCCCTCACCGCCGCCGCAACATCGGTGTATTTGTCGAATGCCCAAAAGACCAGAATGCCTCCGATATCAGCTCTGGCAATGGTAGAGGCACAAACCCTTATCTTGGTTGGGAGGCAGGACCCCACCTGCCCCGTGATGGTTTCAGAAAAGCTTCATGAGGGCATTCAAGGTTCGACGTTGCTCGTGTATGAGCAAACTGGGCATTTTCCGTGGATCGAACAGCCTTCGGACTTCATTCGCGAGGTGGCTCAATTCTTCCAGCAACAAACATCCCATGCTGAGGTAAAACCGCAGTCAAGCGGCATCGTACACACATCCGATACTGACATTGCATATGAACAATTTGGACGTGACGCCGGTCACACACCGGCACTCATCGTAAATGGCGGACCAGGCTCCTCCCACACTTATATGTGCCTGACCGATGTGTTCACAAAACAATTCGCCCACAATCGTAGCGTCACGTTTTACGATCAGCGCGGCATCGGAAAATCCAAATTGCAGCGCGAGTCCGCTCCTGAGGGGATAGAAGCGCACGTAGCCGACCTCGAAGGACTTCGCGCAAAACTCGGCTATAACAAGGTCGACCTCATCGGTCACTCGTGGGGCGGCAATATCGTAATGGCGTATGCTGCCGCATATCCCCAACACGTCCAGCATTTAGTCCTTATTGATTCACGAGCGCCAGCTTCCGGTGGAACGCTCTCGTTGGTCCGGCAGGTCTATCCTGACCAACTTGCCGACGATAAAAAGACCGAAAAAGGAAGCAATGCCGATGAGAAGTCTGAAGCTGAAATGATCCGGCGATCTCTCGCGCGAACTTTTTACAGCCAGGACAAATTTAACGACGTGATAGGAAAACTCAGCGACGACGAAGTTGTCAAAGTCCAGAGTGCAGACATCAACAAGGCTGTCGGGAATGCAATAAAATCTCTCGATCTGACCGATAGCCTGAAAAAGTTCGACTTTCCGACTCTGATCATGTGGGGACGTTTTGATATGGGTATCGCGGTGCAGACGGGTTGGGAAATCTCGCAAGCAATACCTAAATCCAGGATGGTAATTTACGCGAAGAGCGGTCACTACCCGTTCTATGAACAGGAATCACAGTTTCTCCGCGATCTGAACGACTTCCTCGACAAATAAAGAAAAGGGCATTGTCAGCTTAAGGTTGGGCACGACATATGCGCGTACACCATCTGTATCGGGGACAAGTCACAGATTGGAAAGGCAGTCAGGCTCCATAACATCAGTTGGTTTTAGGTGTATCGATCATAGGTAAGTGACAAAGGCTCTCTGCGACCGTGCGGCGTCTGGCTCATGAGAAAGCATTTTTTGCATGGGGGGAAGAATTTCCTCAGGTGGTGAACTCGGCCGTGGCTTGGAAAACTCAGCTATTCATTTCGCCAAAGGTGTCAGTCTAAATTCGAGTGGATTCAATTCTTTCAAGGAGAAACAATGCAGCAAGTGAAGACCGAACTGGAAGAGTCTCTCTATCAATTTGTAACAGCCTGGAGGCTCCTCGCGCGGCCATTTCCTCAGGCTGATCTATCGGATAAGCCTGGTTTAGCGGTCAGTTGGCTGAGTACTCGCTTTCCCTTTTACAACATCGTCTTCCTCACAGAAGAACTGAAAGATGAGGACGTATTAAGAGACAGGGTGCGGGAAGCGGCCACCTATCTCCGCGCCAGCCACGCCTCTGGCCTGTTTCTGGTTTGCTTGGATCGTCTGAGTGGGGCGGCGGAGGATAGTTTCAGTTCGATCGTGGCGCAGGAGAAACTAGTTCCCGCGATACCCATGACCGGCATGGCTGGGGATGTTCTTCCTCTTCCAGGCACCCCGCATCCGGATCTGAGGTTCGTGCGAATCTCTGACGACAACACAATCCAGATATTCGCGGAGATAAACTGCGCGGCGTACGGCCTCCCGGCCGAAACTGCTCTCTCCTTAGTCAAGGAGCACACGTTCTGGAACAAACATGCCTATGGATTCCTGGCTTACGTCGGCGATGAACCAGTGGCAACTGCAACTGCAATCATCAATGAAGGATGTATTTTCTTGTTTCTAGTTGCCACGATGCCCGAAGCACAGCGGAAAGGATACGGGAATGCCGTCGTAAGGCATGCGCTGAATACGGCCTACGCGGCGACCGGCATCAAACGATCCGTGTTGCATGCCACCGAAGCCGGCTATCCTGTATATCTGCGTTTTGGCTATCATCCAACCGGGAAGTTCATGGGTTGCATGCTGGAGAGCTGATACATGTCAGTCTTCCCATCCAGCAGCGGAGCCAGGCATCATATGGCTTGGCTCTTCTCGCTGATGATCTTAGACATTGTGGCGGATCTTCCTGCTAAACACAACTCCCGCCACTATCCAGGCTACTACGATATAAGGCAACAGGTTATCGGGAAACTGAGGAATGGGATAAACCGTCTTGTATAAAGGCCAAACGAGTAACGGGACACTGAGTAAGCTGACCACGATTCGGAAAATGCTGCGGGCCGAAAAGGATGCGGCTAACTCGGCGAAACATACCGACAGATACACTATTATTAACGCGAGGGCTCCAATCGAGGCACACTCCGCGGCATTAGGTGATCCCGCCCAATCGTGAGCCTAAGATTACAGTGCCGGCTGCGCTGCAGATGGAGACTGCCAGTAGTGCCTTCCATGGCGTGCCATGCTTGCGATCAATACTTCCAAACCATCCACGTGTGCTCTCGAGGCTTAACGTCATCAGCATCCGAGAGGCCGCACTCAGAGTACCCATCGTACATGCGAAAGCACTGGTCATCACTGCGACGTCGATCAGCAAAGCATACTTTCGCGAAATAAAACGGGTTTCCAAAGTGCTTAATGGCGAATCGCTTCCGACCAGTTGCTTAATGTTTTCTGGGCCGAAGCCTAGTATCTGCGCATACATGGAAACGCCAAAAAACAACGCTGCGATAAGAACCGTTGCTATAAGAGCTATCGGGATGTTGCGTTTAGGGTTCTTCGTTTCCTCGTTAAATGCCGCCGCGCCCTCAAACCCACCGAACGCAAGTGTCGTAAAGATCAGTGCGTATCCAATACCAGACCATCCGTGAGCT
>Ga0207111_10170_pt1 | contig 17101 bp, 14 predicted proteins | sample Alteio_BWMinHeat_71_FD_153577 | JGI IMG/M metagenome (GOLD analysis project Ga0207111, IMG submission 153577) | Enriched cells from forest soil in Barre Woods Harvard Forest LTER site, Petersham, Massachusetts, United States -... | ecosystem: Environmental > Terrestrial > Soil > Temperate forest >... | reverse complement strand
GGTGGAGATCAATCTTAATTAAGTTTAATTTTGAATAAAAAAAGGGGCATCTGAAAAGGTGCCCCTTTTTTATGTGCGTCTGTTTTGGATCGTGCACAATTTTCAAAAATATGAAATACTTAGTCCTGTTTGTAAAACAGTTTTATGTGAAAGGACAGGGTATGAATTCGTATAAAAATGTCTTAGTTATTGTTGCCAGTGTTATGTTATTTGGGTGTGGCAGTGTTGCTCAACATAAAGATGGCATGAATGCAGAGGAGTATCGAACAATGTTTGACAAAATTGCGTCAGTTGATGATGTGATGAAGCTGTTTCCCCGTACCGTTGCCGAAGTAAAAAATATGCAAGACCTGTGTATCAAAGAAGCACAAAAAGGGCTTGATGAACTATTAAAGATTGATGCATCACAAAGAACATTTGAAAATACCGCCCGGTTTCTTGATAAGATTCAGGCACGGTTTAGAACGACAGCAAGTTCCTTGCATTGCTATGAAATGGTGTGTCCTGATGAAGCTCTACGAAATGCTTGTCACGATGCGGTGATTGCCTTGCAGCAGTATGCCGTTGATGCTTTTAGTTGTAATATCGCAATGTATAATGCATTTAAAGATTATGTTGAAGGTAATGCAAAAAAAGAAACATTAAGCCCTGAAGAACACTATTTCCTAGAAGAAGCTATGCGCGATTTTAAGCGCGAAGGGCTTCATCTTGGTGAAGAGAAACTTGAAGAAGTTAAAAAATTAAAAAAAGAGTTGGCTGAGCTTGAAATGGCTTATGATATGAACGCAGCCAAAGAAGAAGAACTTGCTGGTGTTGATGCAAATATGATAAAAAATTTCAAGCGCGATGATAAAGGAAATTGCATGGTAACGTGCGATTACCCAACCTATCATGAAGTGATGGACAATTGTACGGTAGGCCAAACACGTAAACAGTTGTATTTTGCCTACATGAATCGGGCTTACCCTCAAAATCTTGATGTCTTACATAAAGTTATTGCACAACGCGATGATCTTGCCAAAAGGCTTGGTTTTGCAAGTTATGCAGCGCTCGACATCGATGCTGCCATGGCAAAGAACCCTGAACGAAGTGAAAAATTTGTTTATGATCTTGTTGCCCTATCACAGAAAAAAAGCAGAAAAAGAGATCAATGCATTTATGCAAGAATTACCTGCGGGTGTTTCGCGTGAGCCCGATGGTAAGTTAAACCCCTGGGATCTGAGTTATATAAAAAACAGTTACAAAAAAAAGCACTTTGCTTTTGATGAACGTGAAGTTGCAGAATATTTTGAAGCAACCAAAACAATCAATGGTTTGTTTGATATTTATCAAAAATTCTTGGGGTTGAAATTTAAGTTGGTAAAACCATCATGGGCGTGGCATGAAGATGTACAGGCGATTGAAGTATTTGATGCGAACACTAACACATTACGCGGTTATATTGCTCTTGACCTTCACCCTCGAGAAAATAAATATAAACATGCTTGTTGCTACCCGCTCATTCATACGATAAAAAAGGGTGATCAGGCAACCCCATCATTTTCGGTGGTTATCGCCAACCTTGCAAAAGCAACCAGTGATCGGCCAGCTTTGTTGAAACATAGTGAAGTAACAACCTTTTTCCATGAGTTTGGACACGCAATGCATGGGTTACTTGGTACAACCGAAATGAATGGCTTTTCAGGGACGTCAGTAAAAACCGACTTTGTTGAAATGCCGTCGCAAATGTTTGAAGAATGGATGTATGATCAACAAATGCTTAAAAACGTTTCAGCGCATTATCAAACAGGAAAATCACTTGATGATAAAACAATCGATACCCTCATTGCATTGAAGAAATTTGATTCCGGTTATTTTGTGCTTCGTCAATGCTGGCTTTCGTTAGTTTCACTTGAATTTTTCAAAGAAGGCGCAGCTAAAGATACCAACGCAATCACCAAAAGATTATCTGAAAAACTCTCCCCATGGATTCGTTTTGAGCCAGAAACCCACTTTCAATCGTCATTTGGCCATTTGATGGGATATGGTGCAAAATATTACAGCTACATGTGGGCTAAGGTCTTTGCACTTGATATTTTCGATAAGGTCAAACAAGAAGGTTTGCTTAACCCGCAAACGGGTAAAATATTTGCCGCCCGCGTCCTTGGTCGCGGTGGTAGTGTTGATCCAGATGAAATTCTTAAAGAGTTCTTGGGTCGTGAACCAAATCAAAAAGCATTCTTGCATGATTTAGGCATGGCATAAGTTATCAAAATAAAAATAGGATGGGATGATTATATCCCATCCTATGAGAATGTGTTTTTGATTCAATTATTTACCGCATCTGCAGTGCTTCATTTTCATGCCGCACATTGGACATTTTTTTTCACATTGGCAAGGAGACATGCCACATTTTTTACAAACTTTAGCACCACGTTCATGAGATTTTTTTGATTCGTGGTGTTCAGCTTTTTTACCGCATCCTGATAAACCGACAAGAGCAATACCAGCAACAAGTGTTACGATTGCTAAGAGCGCTTTATTTTTTATCATAAGATCTCCAAAAAAATACAATAGAGTTATTTACAGCACATTTTTCCGCATTTACAATTGCAACCTTTTGGTGTGCATGAACATTGGCTACTTGAGCATTTGCAATTTCTATCGTTGCATTTACAAGCCATTCCCTTGCATTTGCACGGTAGTGAGTTGCATTTTGGACATTTTCCACCAGCCATTGAAGACTCCCTTCGTTATTTTTAATAAATTTTTAAATTTAAGAAAAAGCAATTGATCTTATTGTCTCTTGACTTGGGAGTCTTTTGCAAGAGTTTGGATTGTTTGGAAAAATAATCATGAACAAGACGAGCTTAAAAGTACTCCCTTGCACTGATCATGCGATTGTGAGATTATTTTTGACGATCATCAAGACGTTCAATTTTTTCATGCTGTTTTTTATAGTTTCGTTTATCAGTTTCTATCTCATTTTTCTTACCCAATCTTTGCGAACAACTTTGCAGCATGATAAGTACAAGAAGAGAACTGAATACCTGAATTATTTTTGAAATGATCATTATCTTACCTTTTATCTTTCATTTAAATATTTGAAATCATTTTTTGCATCGATGTATCTGACTTCTTTTCTTCGGTATTAATTTTTTCAAAGTAATTACCGTAATCGATGGCTTTGAGCAAGATTTCTTCGTTATCCACCTTACCGGTTACATAAAAATCGGGAAGTACCAGATGTGGGCTATCTGCGGCCAAAAAGTTTCCAACGGGAACATAAATATTGCTTGGCTTGGTTAAGAGGACGATGGTCAATGGATTGATTTTTTTATCTGCAGGGGGTGCTATTTCTTGAATTTCCCAGTAAAACCGTTTTGCGACTGGTGGTACAGCCCCTGGGGCGCCTGGTAGCCCTGGTAGCGTCGGGATGCCCGGTATTTGAGGTGGGGGCGTGGTTCCGGGTTGAGCTTGCTGGCCAGGTTTTTTGATCTCTTCCTGCTTTCTTTCACAGGAATAGAGTTTTACAGGGTTGTTAGCATCCATGATAAACTCTCGATGCGACATTGTTTCGCCCTTAACTTTAATAAGGTTAATGTCGGGAGTTATAGCCACATAGAGCTTGGGATTGGCGTGGCGTAGCGGAAAAAATATGAGCCCTTGAGCATCTGAATAATCCATGTAACCAGAGTAAATAGCCAAAAACCCGCTGAGTTTTTGTATGAGCTGCGATCTGATGGCGTTTTTAAGATTTTTAATACTGTTAAAATAGGGTGTTTGTTGATCCATAACCGCAAGCTTATCCAACGTCGCTGTTTTTTTTTGCTCCGCTTCGGCTATTGCACCTGCCAAAGACTCCTCAGGGGCGTTTTTAAGAAAAAGCATGATTCTATTATCAGCTTTTAATGAAAAATACGAAAATAAGAGCAGCACCAATAGCATGGTGCTCAGCCTTGAACCCTTCATGTGACTTCCCCCCTCACATTAACGGTGATTTATTTCATAAAACCTCTATACTTAAAAAATAGCAAAGTCGAGCAACAAAAATCTATAATTTGAAAATTATTTTATTTTAGATATTTACCTGATGATGGAGATTGTGCATGAAATTACGGCAAAAACCAGAAGAAAAGATATGGATTGATTTTCAAAAAGAGTCTGGTTTGACTGATGAACAAATTGAAAAGTTTCAGGCGTATGCCTCATTATTGTTACAACGTAACGAAGAATTCAACTTGACTGCCATTCGCGACCTTTCGGGTGTTGTGCGTCAACATTTTCAAGATTCTTTGGCGGTGCGCGATTTTGTTGATCTTAAAACTATTTCTACCATTGCTGATGTTGGATCGGGGCCTGGGTTTCCTGGACTTCCGCTTAAAATCGTTTTTCCACACCTCAAAGTTATTTTGCTTGAGGTAACCAAGAAAAAGCAGCAATTTTTGACCGAGGTCATCGATTTACTTGGCCTGGAAAATGTTGAGATTTGCGATTTAGATTGGAGAACCTTTTTGCGAACGACGTCAGATGGCGTTGATTTATTTGTTACCCGTGCAGCGCTGGATGAAGTTGAATTATCCAGAGCATTCAGAACATCGTGTCCTTACAACACCAGTACCATTGTTTATTGGGTGGCTGAAGGTTGGGAACCATCTCCAAAAGTTGCTGATTTAGTCCAAAAGATTGAAACCTACAAACTGGGTAAAAAAACGAGACGGTTGGCTTTTCTGGGGCGTTCAGTTTGAGTCTATTTTTTTAAGTTGGTGCTTCACATTTGTCATCCTGAACTTGTTTCAGGGTCGATGGTTGAATGTCTTTCTGGATCCTGAAACAAGTTCAGGATGACAAATGTATGTCTTTGTTGATGACATTGTAGATTTCAGACTAACAATCAACCAGTCTTATTATCGCTTATAATCTTCCCATCAACCAGTTCAATAATTCGTTTTGTTTTTGATGCAACGTACGGTTCATGGGTGACCAAAATAATGGTCACCTGTTGCTCATCGTTCAGTTTTTTAAAAAGCTCCAGAATAATATCACCTGTGGCGGTATCCAAATTTCCGGTTGGCTCATCGGCAAGAATAATCACAGGGTTATTGATCAATGACCGTGCAATGGCAACCCGTTGTTGCTGCCCGCCGGAAAGCTGGTAAGGATAATGATCTATTCGATCTCCCAGGTTAACCATTTCGAGTAATTTTTTTGCTTCTTTGCATGCCTGATCTTCCGATACTCCCGCGTACAAACGTGGGAGGGCCACATTATCTAATGCCGTTAAATCGGGGAGCAGGTGAAATCTTTGGAAAACAAAACCGATTTTTTGATTACGAATATGGGCGAGATCGTTACGACTTGCTTTTGAAACATCAATACCATCGATGAAATACTGGCCTTCAGTGGCGATATCAAGGCATCCCAACACATGCATGAGGGTTGATTTTCCCGACCCTGAAAAGCCGGTGATGGCAATGAATTCGCCTTGGTCTATGGTAAGCGATACTCCTTTGAGCGCCCTGACCTCGGTTAACCCCATTTTATAAATTTTTATTAAGTTGTTAGCTTCAAGTATTTTCATGGTTCCTAACTATTGATCAAGTAATGCTTGGACCGGCGATAATTGCGACGCCTTGCGCGCTGGATAGTATCCAAAAGCTATTCCAACAATAAAAATAGAAACAAAAGCAATAAAAATAGAGGATGGCGTAATCAATACTTCCCAGCCGGTGAAATATTTTGCACCAAAGGGGATGGCCAGACCAAAAAGAATTCCTATCAGCCCGCCAAGAAAGCATATAATCAGCGATTCAATGAGAAATTGTCGCAAGATCAAACGGTCGGGAGCGCCCAGCGCCATGCGAATTCCTATCTCTTTGGTTCGCTCAGAAACGGTTACTAACATAATGTTCATAACGCCAATGCCGCCAACCAAAAGTGAGATAGCCGCAATTATGATCAACAATAAATTCAATACCGCTTTTGCAGCTTCAGCTGCCTTCATCATTGATCCTTGATCATAGACAAAAAAGTCATCAGGTTCTCCGAGTTCGAGATGACGACGCGAACGCAAATTTCTTTTAAGATGTTTTACGGTGGTTGGCATCTCTTCCATGCTGCGACCTGAAACAACAAAAGCCCCAAATTGAGCATCTCTTGATCGTTGGAGAAATTTGCGCAAGCTGGTGTAGGGAACAAAAGCTTCAAGGTTTGGATCCTTATAATCAAATTGTCCTCGTTCAATAGAGTGTATGACCCCAATGACAACGAAAGGAATATTGTTGATATGTACAATTTTGCCGATGGGGTCGGCAAATTTAAATAAATCTTTTGCTGCTTGTGAGCCCAAGACAATGACACGCGCGCTTTTTTGAACGTGTTGCTGGTTAAAAAAATTTCCTCGCTTGAGTTTGCGCCCGATGATATCAAAACCATCTTCATTGCCACCTTTGATATCGCTGACAATAATTGAACCCTGATACAAGATCCGGCTTTGATATGCTTGAACAAAAGGACTTACTTTTGCTACTGATGGAATAAGGCGAAGTAAAGAGTCAAGATCATCAGCGGTAAACCGTTTTTCTTTTTTTTGTTTCTTTGATTTAACTTTACCCTCAGTTTGCCAATTGCCTGCATGCACAAAAATATAGTTCTGTCCTTGGGCCAAAATTTGACGACGTGTTTTTTCAGCCGCGCCATTACCGATGGCAAGAATTGCGATAATAGAAGCGATGCCGATAATGATACCCAGCATCGTCAGAAATGATCGACCCTTGTGATGATTAAGCGATTTGAGAGATGTTGCAATGAGTAACGCAGCATTCATGATGTGTATCCTTTACAATGCACCGCCTGCAGCACGTTTATACATATCGCTCAATTCTTCTGGTTCTTCGATATCCAAAAGAACGTTATCAGCTTCGGTTAGCCCATCAATAATTTGCCAATAGCTGTTGTCGGTGATACCGATGGTGATCGCCTTTTGAATAAATTGTTTGTTATGTACTACCCATACCAGTTTGACAACGGTATTCTCTTTGAGCGCCTTCATTTTCTTTACTGTTTCTTTGGGGACCTTTACGATACTATACCCAAGTCTTTGAGCGGCCTTTTGTACGGTAGCTTCATCCATTTGAAAAGCAAGTCCGCTGAGGCTGAGCGCATCTTTTGCTTTTTGTATTTTGATATTTGCATTAACCACCATTCCCGGTCTGAGCGAAAGATCAGCGTTATTAATATCAACACGAGCTTTATACGATGTTACCGCTGTTTCATCACGCTTATCGCTTGATGCTTTTGGGGTAAAACTTACCTGATTAATTTTTGCTTTGATGATGCGATCGGGAAAGCTATTGGCGGTGATCTTTACCAGCATTCCCGGTTTAATGGTGCCAACATCACTTTCGTCAATTTCTAACTCAGCTTCCATGTCTTTTGGATCTTGGGCAATATCAAAAAGTTTTACGTTGGTTAAATCAGTTGTTCGCATGCCCTTCGTTGCTTCGACGGCAAGCACAATGCCATCGGTGGGCGACTTGACAAAGATACTCTCATATTCCATTTTTCTTTTATCGCGTGTCGCCTTTGTTGCTTGAACATCGGCAAACGCCTTGTCGTAATCTCTCAAATATCCTTGATATGCATTTTTTGATAACTGACCCGATTGATACAACTGTTGTTGGCGATGATAAAAATGTTTCTGGTATTCAAATTCTTTTTCAGCTTTTTCAAAAAATGCCTGAGCTTCGCGTAGTTCGGTATCATCTTTACCGGTATCGATGGTACAAAGAAGTTGCCCCTTTTTAACCCGATCATTGGCTTTCACAGAAACTTCTTTGATAATACCAGGCTGTAAACTACCGACCTCAAAACTTTCTTTGATGACCAGCGCTCCCGATACATTGACCTCTTGGCTGATGGTTCGTTTTTGCGGTGCTTCCGTTTTATATGGTTCAGTAGGTGCTTTTTTGAAATGCTTATGATGGATAAAATATGCTGCAGCAACAATAATACTAATAATTACGATGCCGGTGAGAAACTTTTTTTTCTTTTTCATATGGACCCTCTTTGAATTTCCAAACCTGTTTTTCATGAAGCAATTACTTGGTAGTTTAGAAAATTACGGGTATGAAGAAAAGAATTAAAAAAAGAATATGAAAAAATCAGCATTAAGAAGTATTAAACGAGCTTTTCGATTGTTGGAATAATTTCTCGATTAGACGCGACGTTTTCTTCTGCGAGCTGATCTTTTTGGCTGAATTCTTTCTTCTTTTTTCCTTCTTCTTCTCTTCTTGTCCTTTTCGTCATCGTCCTCTTCTTCCTCTTCTCTCTCATCATCATCTTCTTTTTCAGGTTTGCCATTATCTGTATCTTCGTCTTCATCGGCATCGTCATCATAGCTGTTTTCTATTCTTACAGGTTTGGCTTCTTCGTAGTACCGTATTTGTGCTTCAATCTGATCAAATGGTATTTCGGCATCTTTTTTTTCTTGAGCCGATGATTTTTCAGCAGCAGGCTTTTGCGGTATACCGGATACAATAGAATGTATGTTGGTGACGAGTATTGTTCTAAGTAAAATATTTTTGACAAATATAGAAAAATTCATACACAATCCTTTATTTGATTGGTAAAACTTTTTTTAACTCAACACTACCATATCAAAAAAGTTGGAAGAAGCAATCGAATAAAAAAAAAGAGTTAAAATTTATTCCGATCTGATGATCCACAATTTATTTACGATGTTTTTTTCAGTCGTAAATATTATTAAAAGGGCTTCTTGATTGTTGGAATAATTTTTTTCCCACTGATGGCATAGATTTACAGAGTCCCATCGCTAGTTTGGCGAATAATGGTTGCATCATGAGCAGGTGCAATATTTTTCCCGTCCTAATGATTGGGGCGTAATGGTGGCGCCATGCTTGGGCAAAGCCAGTGGCATCTTTTTGTAAGGCATAGTCGGCCAAAAGTTTTCCGCTCGTGATTGCAATGCCAAGACCATCGCCTGATGCAGGTGGGATGGTGCCTGCAGCATCACCAATAACATACAAGTTGGGCAGAGTTGGCGTTTTTTTGATGCCAAATTCAGGAGCGCTGACCGTTAGCCATTCGGGGAATAGACGAGTGCCTTGGGATAATAATTCTTGAAAATAGCGATTGCCTGATTGTTGGGCAAGGTGCTGCATCAATGCTTCGGGTGTTTGAAATTGTTCGCGTAATTGCATGGTTGCAAGGCAGGCGATATTGGTAATACCATCACCAACTGATGAGAGCCCAAGATAAGCGCCAGGAATCGCAAAAAATAATACCCGATCATGCAGATCATGATATTTGATGTGGGCTTTGATGCCCGCGTATTTTGCAGGCATTTTTTGCAAGGTCGGTGCATTTTTTTGTTCAATAAGTTGCAATGCCCTGCCGGTGCCAATAACAATAGCCTGTGCTTCACGTTCTTGACCGGTTGATAAGGTAACAATGTAAGTATTATCTTTTGTTGCGCGCAATCCCGTCACAGAGGTATTGGTGATCAGCTCAACCCCTTTTTCTTGTGCCCGTGATGCGAGTAAGGCATCAAATGCATAACGCGACATGCTGCCTGCAGGTTGTGGCAGGGTGAAGGTATACTCTGATGATTGTGCATGAAACGTAATGCTGCGCAGCGTGACGGGCGGATGAATGTCCCAACGTGCAAGAATGGGGAGTGCTTCGGGTGAAAAGAATTCACCACAAATTTTATGAGCAGGGTAGTTTCCTGCTTCAATGACAACAGGCTTCACGCCACGTTCTGCCAAGTGCAACGCAGCGCTGAGGCCGGCGACGCCACCGCCGATGATGATATAGTCGTTCATATTTTTTAAGGCTTAGATCCTGAAACGAGTTCAGGATGACATAATTAAATTTATTTTTAATTGCTCGCGTGGGTCAGTGTTTTATGGGATGACGTAGTTTTGAGTTTGTATTCCTCAATACTACAAATCCCTCTGATTTGTCACCCTGAACTCGTTTCAGGGTCCAAACCGTATTATCCAACGAAACGCCCAATACCAGGTAATTGAATACGCATCAGGTGCAATCCCAGCAACCTCCAGATATGATATCAGTTCTTTGCGTGTAAAAGAACGTTTGATAGAAAGAAGTCCATCATAACGAATTAAACGATTGTTAAATAATGGCGAAACAAGCCAAAAAAGGGCATAAGCCAAAGGGTGACGATGCAGGTCGTTAATAATAACCGCTTGGCGTGCAATTGAGTGTGCGGCTTTAAAAAAATCAACCAGCTCGTGATCGTTAAGATGATGGCAGAGCAGGGTGGCGGTGACCACATCAAAACCTTTTGCTGGTTCGCTGAGCGTGGGATTGGTTCGTAATTCAAACGAAAGATTAGGCAGTTTGATGTTGTGTTTTGTTTCGTATGCAGTTTTGTAGCTTTTTGCTGCAATAATTGCTTCGGGTGCAATATCAATGCCGACAACGCGAGCGTGAGGGTAAAGCCGTGCAATCTCAAGCGTATTTGAGCCATTGCCACAGCCGACATCAAGAATCGATGTCGGAGCAGGGCTGAGCTGTGCAAAAGCTTTACGCGTTGCACGATTGCCGCCAAGAATTTTGCCGATGACGCCCAGTTTTTCGAGGCAATCGACATATTCTTCGTGGGTATAGTGCGATGGACCAAGGTCCATCAGTTCTGGTTGATAGCTGCGTTTTTTCATGCTCATCAAAATCCCATTAAAGTAAATTGATCTTTTACACCCTTTACACCTGATGTAATACCTCCAATGATAATATTTTGGAAGAGCGATGCTAAATAATCTACGGTTGTTGTTTGATTATCGGGATGAGAATCTTTTGGGAGGATGAGTGTTGCCAGTTCATCGGTAAAAAGATCAACAGCATCATCGTTATCCCCATCTTCTTTATGTTGAAGAAGAAGTAATTCACCAGCCGTAAGCTTGTTGTTATCAGCAAGAAAATTCATAGCCCCTTTTTTGAGTAAGAGCTTGATAATCGTGCTATAGTTTGCGGGAAATTTTACGGAAATCGTTTGATTTTTTTGATCCGGTTTATTATCTGGATCAGGGCTATATTCTTTTTGAACTTGTTCTAAATTTTGCAAACCAAATCGAATGGCAATGTGAAGAGGTGTTGAACCACGTTTCGTTTTGGCATTAACCTGTGCGTTTTTAGCCAAGAGAAACTCAGCCATTGCAACGCCGCCATTGCTGACTGCAACATGCAGCGGTGTGAATCCTGAAAGTGTATCAAGCACAAAATTGATGTCAGCGCCAAGCCCAAAAAGTTCTTGTGCTTTTTCGAGATTGCTATTTTCAACCGCCAAATAAAAATCTTTGTTAATTTTTTTTGCATCTTTTGCTTCAGTCATAGAAAAAAGGGGGCTTTGCATTGAAAGCATTAGACATATAACAAGTAAAAACGGGGGAGTGTGCATTGATGACCTTATTTAAAAAATGATAGGGATCTAAAATCAAGATACCCCTCGGTTCGATTCAAGGTCAAGGAGTTTGTGAGCAAAAGAAGAAAAGCAGCCACTAAAAAGGGCTAAGAATCAATTGCAGAAACAAAAAAAAGAGCGGGTATTTATTCCGCTCTTTATAATTTCTTGATGAAAGGGCTGGGTTACATTATTGTGCAGCCACCATCTTCATCTGTTGCTTCTTCTTCGGATTCTTCTTCTTCGGATTCTTCGTCAACTTCTTTTCTTTTTTTGTTAGCGGTAGAAGTTAATTTTTTTCTGCTTTTCTTGCCAGAACCTTTTATGGAAGCTTTCTTTTGTTTTGCTGGTTTTGCATCTTTCTTCGGGATTGCTTTTGTGCTTGTTCTAACTTTCTTTTTTGCTGGTTGTTGGATATCTTCGAGTTCTGGTAATCTGAGCTGGTTGTGACGTGATGCTTTTACTAATGAAGCTAAGACTTTTTCGCGGAGAGCAGGGTCAGCATCCAATGCTGCCATGATTGCATCGTCATCAGCTTCTTCAACCTTTTTTGGAGCTTTTTTAGGATTTGCTTGAGGTTTTACAAAACCGGCAGGACGTTCTTGTTTTTTCGCAGGGTTTGGCTTTGAAGAACTTGAAGAGGAGCTTGAGGATTTTGATTTTGATGGTTTTGTTTTAGATGAGCTCTTCTTTGGATGTTTCTTATCACCCGCGTCATCTTGACCCGCATCTTCCATCTCAATATCATCACCTTCAACTTCAACTGATTTTTTTGGCTTTTTTTTGTCGCCGCCAACACCTGCTTCAGCCATACCAATCAATTTTTTCAAAATGGTTCTTGCTTGTGGTTGAATCAGGGTGAAAATAAAGTATCGATTTAAAAATTGCAGTTCACGGCCATCAAATGCATCGGTAAGACCTATTGATTTTCTTATCTCGCGTGGATCTTTAGCTTCGATTCCCTTTGTATTTTCTAAAATTTCTGCAGCATCAACCCAGGCAAAATCATCTTTTTCTAGATAATGGTGTGCAATGTTTTGTTGCAGCAGTTCATTTCTGGTAGCGATAAATTCTTCGCTTTCAATAAAATCAACCTTTACAAAATAACATTGATAGCCTGCAGCGAAAACACCCCAGTTATCATCACAGCGATCTGTAAAGTATTTAATTCCAGCATCTTTATTTTTTTCAGGTTGTGGATCAAGGGTATTATTAAGAAATCTACCCATGGTTTCTTCGTGCCCTTCGATGGCGGCTGATTTTTTAGCATTTTTTTTATCTTTTGCACCACCACCCATATCACACCAACCAAAGTTACCCTTGTGAATATCGTGGCCTATAAGAATTAAAACGCGACTATCTTTAATGGTATATGGTATCACTCCAGCTCCTACCATCGCCATGCATGACGAGAATAGGGTTGCGATAAACGGGAGTATCAGCAACTTTTGCATCATTTTTTTCATATTCATAAAATTATCCTTCGATCTTTGAGTTTTGTTATATTTACGAGACTATACAATTAGATTTATCATGCTTTTTCTTGGCTGCTGCTTTTGTTCGATGCGCTTTTAAAGCTTCTTTATTTTTATCTTCGGCGTCTTCTTCGTCAGATGCTTCGTCACCTTCATCATTTTGGTCGTCGACTTCTTCGACTTCTTCTTCTTCAATTTCCAAGACGATTCTTACATACAGATGGCCTTTGCTATCTTTCTTTGAAAGTCTGAATAGACCGTTGTAACTGTCACCATCTTTGCTTGAATTGGAACTCGCGACTTCCACAGGTGTTGCACCTTGGCCTAATAATTTTGCTTCTTCTTTTTTGCAAGCATTAAAACTACCAAGCTCTATGATGCGCGTATTTTTTTTGGTTGCAGCTTCTTTGTCTTTTTTTTGTTTCTTCTTTGGAGCTTCTTCAACTTCTTCTTCACCATCTTCTTCGTCTTCTGCGGTGTCTTTAGCTACTTTTTTTACGGCTTTGGCTTTAGGCTTTGCTTTGGCTTTTGGTTTTGCAGTCTTTGCGTCTGGCTTCTTTTTTGGTTTCTCAGGTTCCATTTCAGCGTCACCATCTTCATCTGCTTCAACATTGCTTTTGCTTGCCTTTTTCGCTTTTGCAGGAGCTGGGCGTTTTTTTCGTTTTTTCGATGGTTTTGAGCTTTCAGCTTTTTTTGCTTCTTTACGTGATTCGATGATTTGTTTTAGCGCCAGCGCAACATTGCTCTTATTATTAAGTAAAGCCATGGTGAATACTTTTTGCAACGTTTCATCATCTGCATCGCCTGCAATTGCAAGAATGGTGTCAATGTTACCTATTTTTGCTGCTGCAAGCAAGGGGTGTTCGTCTTCTTCAGCATCATCTTTGGCTTGTGATGTCGCTCTTTTCGAATCAGCGTTCTTGGGATGTTTTGTTTTTTGTCTTTTAGCAGGAGTGTCTTCTTCAACGTCTGAATCGGCCATATCTGCATCACCATCAGCATCGTCAGTATCGGCTTCTTTTGTTTCTCGTTTACGTTTTTCTGATGGTTTTTGCTCTGGTTTACGTGATGGTTTTGCGGCTGAGCTGCTCGAAGCTTTTTGATCCCCGGCAATTTCAGCGTTTCTACGTTCAATAACTCCTGATAATATTTCCGCAATGCCGGCGTCTGCAACATGCATAGCCCTTTCAATAACTTTCGTGTCAGCTTGTTCAGCTTGTGCAAGGATGTTGTCAATATTGCCCGATCTTACTGCTCTGATCAATGCATGTTCTGCTGGTGCAGGGGCTTTTCTATCGCCCGCTCTATTGCTGTTGAAGAGACTAAAAAAACTATTGCGCGCTTGTTCTTGGTCACGTTCTTCATCGAGCATGCTGAAATCATCATCTTCTCCATCCATGCGGTAAAACGGCGCTCGTCGTTCTGCATCATCTCGCCAAAGGTCCAAGCCAAAATGTGCCCGTTGTGCGTCTTCTTGTTTTTGCTTTTCGCGTCGTCTTTTTGCAGCTTCTTTGCGTTCAAGTTCTTCGGCTTTTTCTTTATCAGCAAGTTCTTTTGCTGCTTTTTCATCACGGCTTGTATCCATCTCGGTTTCGGTGACTGAAAGATCGTTGCGGCCGATTTGGGTGCCGATGCGGTGTAACGAAAGTCTGATACTTTTTTCTGCTTCAAGATGTTCATCATTATTGCGCATGATTTTACAGTTTTGATTATTTTCAAATACGGCGATCATTGCATCAATAATAGAATTCAGTTGGTCATCGGGCTTAACGGTACCGACCGCTGCCGTCAATTTTTTACAGGTATCACACGTGTTTTTCAATATTGTAGCGATCTCCATTGGAGATTTTGCAGCTGCAAGTTTTTCGTTGCAAGCTTTGAGCTCTTTTTTTAATGCTTCAACAATAGGTTTTTGGTCGACTGCGGGGATATTTGAAGCTTTGGGTGAGGCGGGTTGGCTGCTTTCTTTGGCATCTTTACTATCTTTTTTTGCGGGTTTTGGCGTGCTGTCTTTTTTATCTCCATCGTCGCTGGTGTCCATGGCGACAGGGGCATCTTTTTTTCCATCTTTGCTTGATGATGAAGCAGCTGAGGGTACGCCTGGGAATAATTTTTGATAATGAGAATTGTAGGCTGTAACAAGACTTTTTCTTCCCGAAACAGTTTCAATTAATTTGATGGTTTCAGTGATTTGTTTATGTGCTGTGGTATGATCATCAGCATTTTTGTTATTCGCATTGCATATGATAGCCATCCCAAGGATATTGATGTTTTGATTGAGTGCTGCAATGGCCTTTTGGAATCGATCGTTTTTTTTGAATTGTGGAAAATTTTGAAGCGTCAAAGGTTTATCAAAAGCTTTAAAAAGTTTTTCAACTAATTGCATTATCGTTGCGGTGTCATCAAATGATTTTGCAGCTTTAAGGGTAGCAATACAATCAACTAAAGCTTTATTAAGATTTTCGATAGGTTGGATGAGCAATAGGATATCTAAAGCATCTCCATCATCTTCAACAACGTTTGCAGCTTTACTTTCTTTACGGTCTGCTTCGCTTGCTGCCGGAGTATCTTTAGCCTTAGCTTTTGCTGGAGCCTCTGCGGGTGCTGTTATGGGTGCTGTTTGTGCTGGAACAGCTGGTACGGGCATAGGGGCGGCGTTCGGTGCTGGGTTTTGAGCAGGCTGAGCTGCAGGTGCCGCTGCTGCGCGAAGTGCACGTGCTGCTAAAAAGTCAGCTTTTATTTTAGCGGCAGCAGCCATTCTTTTTGCTTTATCGTCAGGTTGGTTGTCGTCCATACCAAAAGCAGCAGGGGTTGTCCCAACGGCGATAACCATTGCAAGGGCGAGGGTTTTAAAATACGTAAAAAGTTTCATAACAATAACCTCCATTTAATAAACAATGTAATTTAGAATTCTATTTTCAATAATTGTGGGCTTACATTATTGTGCAGCTACTATTACCGTCATTGTCATCTTTATCTTTTTTACGCCACTTGGTTGGTCGTTTTTTTACGTTATCATCAGCACCTTCGTCAGATTCTTCATCTGAATCTTCGTCTTCTTCGTCATTTGATTCATAATCTGAACGTTTTCGTTTGTTATTTTTTTTATCTTTTTTCTGTGATGATTTTTTAGCTGGCTTCGGTTTTGGTTTTTCAGCCTGCTTTGGTTTTCGTTTTTTAGGCGTTTCTTCTTCTGACTCATCATCGGACATATTCTTTTTGACCGGCTTTTTAGCTGGCTTTTTAGCTGGTTTCTTTTTGTCACTGTGTGATGATGATTGTTGAGATTTTTTAGGTTTATATACTTTTTTTACTTTTGTTTTTGAAGCGCGCTTGGAATCCCCAGCGTCATCAGAATCATCTGCAGCACCATCAGCGTCATCATCGTCGGCTTCCATCTCATGATCGCTGTCATCATCTTTCTTATTTTTTTGCTTATCGTTTTTATATTTTTTGAATACTTCAATTACTGTTTCGGCGTCATTGCTTTCAGCAACTTCTTCGGCTGTCTGACCAAATTTGTTTTCTATGGTTATATCGGCTTTATTCTTAAGAAGCAGTTTTACAATATCGACATGTTCAAGGCGTGCAGCGATATGAAGCGCGGTGTCACCATTTTCGAAATTTTCATTGTTGCGCGCGTTGATATCGGCTCCCCTATCAATACTGTCTTGGATGAGCTGAAGCTCAAAATCAGGACCAATACCCATTTGTATGGCGCCAAATTGTTCTACGGCAGAATGCAATGTCGGTTTTGCAGGACCAAACAATGCACCAAGAGGTGAATGGGGACGTGGTGCAGAACTTCTTGAGTGCGATGAAGAGTTGGAGTGGTTTGATGGGGCTTTTTTGTCACCCTTCCCAAAAGGTTGGTAAGAAGATGAACCTGCTGGACGTGATGGGCCTCCGGCTCCAAATGATGAAGAGTTTGAGTGAGAATGATTTGAATGAGAGTCGATCATATTGCTATATCTTGCCTTTTCTCTCAACCACCAGTGCTCGTTGTCTAATGCAGCTGCTTTGTCTTCTCTTTCCCTTCTTTCTTTTGCTTTACGGGCTTTTGCTATTGCTCTTTCTAATGCTTGAGCAGGATTGGCAAGCATTTCAAAAGGATCGACTGTTTTCATTGCCGCCAATGCCTCAGCTGAAGTATAATCATTATGACCGGCTGGGGCTCCTTTAAATGGATCTTGATCTTCGT